>ENA-UPXM01000420-UPXM01000420.1-activated-sludge-metagenome-genome-assembly--contig:-NODE-420-length-62402-cov-79.952476_pt1 | contig 62402 bp, 61 predicted proteins | sample MGYA00238178_ERZ772708 | MGnify/ENA primary metagenome ERZ772708 (study PRJEB29002, sample SAMN05720212) | activated sludge metagenome | isolation source: anaerobic digester from wastewater...
GCCGGTAGAGCGGCCGTAAGAGATGCGGGGGACCGGCATACATCACGAAGAAGGTTTGTTCGATGCGTGAGCGGCAGGAGAGAGCAGCATGAAGAGCATTCCCATACGGTATTGCTTCACCTTCAGTGACAGGAGCCAGGAAATCGTCAATCTCGAGCTCCACGCCAGGACACTCGAGCTGATCAACGATCCGCCGGGATATCTGCCGTCCTGGACAACCCTGGGATTTCACCAATGCCCCAATTGCCCCCTAACCCCCGATACAGCCCCGCACTGCCCCCTGGCGGTGCATCTGGTGAATACGGTGAGCAAATTTCAGGGGAAGTTGTCTTTTCATGAGATCCATCTGAACGTCATTACTCCGGAGCGGATCTTCTCGCAGCCGACCACCCTCCAGAATGCGATCAGCTCTCTCATGGGGCTCATCAGCGCAACCTGCGGCTGCCCGATTACCGCTGTGCTGAGGCCCATGGCCCGGTTTCATCTTCCCCTGGCCACCGGTGAAGAAACTACGTACCGCGCAACCTCCATGTATCTTCTCGCGCAGTACTTCATGAAGAAGGGCGGCCATTCTGCGGACCTTGATCTCGCCGGTCTCACCCGAATCTATCAGGATATCCATCTCGTAAACGTCGCCTTCACCGGACGGCTCAAGGACGCCACACAGACGGAGTCCACTCTCGACGCCATGGTCATGCTGGATACATTTGCAAGAGCCCTTCCCGAGCATATCGAAGACTCCCTTGATTCTCTGAGCTATCTCTTCGAGGGAAACATGTGTCCGAAAACTCGCGCCTGACAGGGCGGGGTTTCGCCCCGACCGCTCTATCGCCCGGCGGAAGGCCTCCCTGCTGAAAAGCTCGTTTCGCACCATCGTTCGCAAATCCCTTGACATATGGGAAGTTATCAGTAAAATGATTTATTGGTCGGACCACCGGACCAATGACAGGGGGAAGACATGACAGCATTGATGCTCACGCGACCGCTTCTGCGAAGCAGACTTTCAGGAGAGATTGAGAACATCCTGCTCAAGGGCATTATCAAAGGTCAGCTCGCCGTTGGAGAAAAGCTCCCCACTGAGAGAGAGCTCGCCCGCGATCTCGTGGTCAACCGATCGACAGTCAGGGAAGCGCTCGGAAGGCTCGAGTCTCTCGATCTGGTGGAAATACGCCACGGCGACGGAGTCTATGTGAAGAATTACCTCGAGAGCGGGAATCTCGAGCTCATCAGAGCCATGATCCGTCTGGACGACCGGCAGCGGGACGACATCATCGCGGCGCTGCTGGAGTTCAGGACGATCATCGGTCCCGAGATGGCCTTTCGCGCGGCCGAAAACCGGACGGAGGAGCATCTCGTATCGCTGGAAGAGGTCATCTGGAAAAACGAGGATCTCTCCATCCTGGAAAAGGACATCCGGGTGCATCACATCATCGCTCTGGCAGGTGCCAATGTTCTGTACCTCACCCTGCTCAATTTCTTCAACAAGTTCGTTGTCGAGTACGGATATCTCTATTTCAACGACCAGGAAAACGTGAAGCGCTCACAGCGCTTTCATGAGGAAATCTACCACGCCATCAGGGACAGAAACGCCGGGCTCGCCCGGAAGATCATGAAAGACGTTCTCCTGTACGCCCAGAATGTGGTGGTCGACACATTGCAGATCGGGAAGAAGAGTAACAGGAGGTAAGAGTCATGCAGAGATTTATCGAACATTATCAAGGCAGGACGTACGACGTGGTCGTCATCGGAGGCGGGATCACAGGGGCCTCGGTCGCCTACGATGCCGCGAGCAGGGGGCTCAGGGTGGCGCTGCTCGAAAAGAACGACTTTTCCGGGGCCACGTCAGCAGCCACGTCCAAACTCATTCACGGCGGCCTGAGATATCTGGCGAACATGGAGTTCTCCCTGGTGAGGGAGTCGCTCAAGGAGCGCAAGATCCTCGAAGACATCGCGCCGAACTTCGTCTACCCGGTTCCCATGCTCATGACCCATTACAAGTCGTCGCTGAAGAACAGCAAATGGTTCATCAAGGCGGGTCTCACTCTGTACGATATACTCTCCTACGACCGCGGAAAAACGTGGGACGAGAGCAAGAAGATACCCCTGCACAAGACCATTTCCACCAAAGAGGCGTTGGAGATGCAGCCGTGCCTGAAGGAGCAGGGGCTCACGGGAGCCTCGGTATTTTACGACTGCATGAGCATCTTCCCGGAGCGCCTGACGCTCGCCTTTATCAAGTCCGCCGTGGCGTTCGGCGCCGAGGTGGCGAATTACGCCAAGGTCGACGGGTTCGTTGTGGACCGCGCAGGAAGGGTCGCGGGAGTGAACGCGATCGATCTCCTGAACGGCGCCCGCCACGAGATCCGCGGTCACATCACCATCAACTGCGGCGGGCCCTGGGCCGACATCATTCTGGGACTGGCGAAAAAAGGCGAGGTGAGCGAGACTCTCAGACGCTCGGAAGGCATCCACATCATCACCGGCAAGAAGATCAACGAGGGCAGTGTGGTGGCGACCATGACGCCCCGGGGCAGGCATTTCTTCCTGATACCCTGGCGAAGGCACACCCTTATCGGCACCACGGACAAGGAATACGTCGGCAGCCCCGATGATTACCGGGTGACCAGGCAGAGCATCGCCGAGCTCATCGACGAGGTGAACGCGACCTTCGGAAGCGGGTTCGTGAAGTTCGAGGATGTTCTCCATGCCTATGGAGGCCTGAGGCCCCTGGTTGAGGAACAGACCGAAGGCACGTACGAATCCTCACGGAAGTACGAGATCTACGACAATGCATCCGACGGGCTCCAGGGCCTCATCACGGTCGAGGGGGGCAAGTATACCACGAGCCGCAACCTTGCCGAGAAGGTCATGGACCTGGTGAGGGAAAAGACGGAGATGCCCATGGGGCCGACCATCACCGACCGCCGCTATCTCTTCGGCTGCGGCATCCGTGATGTCCCCGCATTCATCGAATCGCTCCGGAAGAGGTATTCCGGGTTCGGGCGGGATACGCTCGAGTACCTGGGGAGGCACTACGGCACGGAGTTCGAGCAGGTCCTGCATATTGCCGAGCAGGACGGGGAATATGCCGAGGTCGTGAGCGATGACGGCGAGATTCTGGCCGAGGCGGTGTTCGCGGTCAGGCACGAAATGGCCAGGCGCCTGAGCGATATAGTGCTCAGGAGGACGGGCATCGCTACCCTGGGCAACCCGGGGGAGGAGATTATGAGAAAGGTCGCGGCAATAGCCGCTCGCGAGCTGAACTGGGATGACAGGAAGACCGAGGAAGAATATCGGAGCACGATGGAATTGCTGAAAATTCCCGGAAGAGAAGGGTGATGCGGGAAGCCGGAATGTTCCCGTGATATGAGAGGGAGGTCGTCATGTTAAGGAAGAAGAAGTTCAAGCCTGACTGGACGGAAACCGCACCCGAAGCGGGCACGATCAGATCCATTGTCAAGTACGGCAGTCCCTGCGCATTCAAGCATCCGAGCGATGGATGGGTCTCCATGATGATGGAGGAGTTCGGCATGACGGCCGCCGACTTCAGCCGGAAACAGGACGAGGGAGGGCAGAAGGCCGTGCTCGACAGGCCGGTGAGTCTGGATGCGCGGCATGTCGAGCGTCTGAAAGATATCGCGGGAGAGCACAACGTCGTCACCGACGACTACAGCAGGATCAGATACGCATACGGCAAGACCACCGAAGAGCTTATGGAACTCCGCACGGGGATCATCAAAGAAGCCGCGGACGTAGTCGTCCATCCCAGAGACAAGGCGGACGTGGCCAGGATCGTGGCCTACTGCAACGAGCACGTGATCCCCGTCACGGTGTTCGCGGCGGGGTCGTCGGTGAACTTCGGAGTGCGGCCTGCGCGTGGAGGCGTTACCCTGGTGCTCGGCACCCATATGAATAAGCTGCTGGAGATCAACGAGACCAACCAGACCGCCCGCGTCCAGCCCGGCATGTTCGGCCCCGCCTACGAAGACGCTCTCAATCACGCTCCGGAGCGCTTCGGTACGTCAAGGCGCTACACCTGCGGGCATTTCCCGCAGTCCTTCGAATATTCCACGGTGGGAGGCTGGGTGGTGACCCTGGGCTCGGGCCAGGCCTCCACCTATTACGGCGATGCGTGCGACATCGTCATCAGCCAGGAGTACGTCACTCCGGCCGGAACCTTCAGGACCAGGGAATTTCCTGCCGAGGCGACCGGCCCCAAGGTGCACGATATCATGAAAGGCTCCGAGGGCGCCTTCGGGATTCTCGTCGAGGTGACCATGAAGATCTTCCGTTTCATGCCCGAGAACCGGAAATACTTCAGCTTCATGTTCTCTTCCTGGGAGGCTGCGGTGGACGCCAGCAGGGAGATCATGCAGGGCGAGTTCGGCAGGCCCGCGGTCTACAGGATCTCAGACCCTGAGGAGACCGATCGGGGGCTCAAGCTCTACGGTATACCCTCCTTCGTGGACGCGCTCCTGGTCAGGAGAGGCTACCGGCCCATGGAGCGGTGTCTGTGCCTGGGCACCGTGGAGGGGGACGGCGACTACACCCGTCTCGTTCTGAAAAAGATCCGGAAGATCTGCAAGGATCACGGCGCCATGTGCCTCACCGGCTACGCGTCCAGGAAGTGGGAGAAGACGCGCTTCACCGAGCCGTACATGCGCGAGGACCTGCAGGATTTCGGCATCCAGATCGACACGCTGGAAGCGAGCGTGACCTGGGACAACATCCATGCGGTCCACCAGGGGGTAAGGGCGTATATCAAGAGCAGGCCCCGGACCATGTGCATGACCCATGCGTCTCATTTCTATCCCCAGGGCACGAACCTGTACTTCATATTCATCATGAGGACCTCGGATGTGGACGAATTCCGGACGTTCCAGCGCGGTGTCATAGAGGCCATCGTGAAGAGCGGGGGCTCTCTGAGCCACCATCATGGGATCGGCAGAATGATGGCGCCTTACCTGGAAGGGTATCTGGGCAAAGAGCAGATGGAGGTGCTCAAGTCACTGAAGCGTCACTTCGACCCCAACAACATCATGAACCCGGGCGGGCAGCTGGGGCTAGATCAGGCCTGAGACGAGCCGAGGCCCCGCCGGTTCGAGACCGGTCAGGCGCCTGTTCCCGCGCGGCCGCCGTTCCCGGGAGTCATGATCTTCCTCACAGCGGCGTCTTCCTGAGCGCCCCGAAGATCATATAGGCGCCCATGAATATGATGAATGCCCCGAATGCGACGCGGAGCGATGTCGAAGAAACCCTGTTCGCAAAGTAGGCGCTGATCCAGGCGCCGAGGAAGAGACCTGCTGCCACGATAATCGCGGACCTCAGGTCAACATTGCCGTGCCGGTAGTACTCGATCACGGCGGCCAGCCCCACCGGCGGAAGGAGAATCGCCAGGCTGGTCCCGATCGCGTTGTGCAGGGAAAATCCGAGGACGTAAACCAGGGCGGGGACGATGATCACTCCTCCGCCGATGCCGAACAGCCCGGCGGCTCCGCCGGCAGCGAGGCCGATGAAAAGCAGCAGCACGATATCAATGTGATGAGCCATGAGACGCCTCCTTTTTTTTCATCCGAATGTACAGCGGGACCAAGATCGTGACCGCTGTGAGCGGCAGAACGAAGAGGAGAACGATGTTCGTCAGGAAGGGCAGGGACTTGTAATGAGCGGCCGCCAGGACAAGGTAGACGGTGTAGAGAACGTAGTAGGCGATAAAGAGCAGACCTTCCCCCCGTGATATGCGGAACCCGGTGAAGAAGACGGGCGCGCACGCGACTGCAACCGCAACCATCACCGGTATGTCGAACCTCAGTGCGGCCGAAGATACCCGGACCCCGTCGGGGCCTGCGAGGGCGCTGAGTCCCAGGACGGAGAGGATATTGAATATGTTGCTCCCCACCACATTGCCCACGGCGATGTCGCGCTCTCCCTTCACGCTCGCCATAACAGAGGTCGCTGCCTCCGGCAGGGAAGTGCCGGCCGCCACGATGGTCAGCCCGATAACCAGCTCGCTCACGCCGAAGCTCTTCGCCGCCGCAGTCGCACCGTCCACCAGCCAGCGGGAGCCGATTACCAGCATCCCCAGGCCGGAGACGATGAATATCAGGCTCAGGAGCATCCCCTGACGGCCGGTGTCGACAAGGTTGTTATCACCGCTGACGCCGGCCTTGCTCCCCTGACGGACGGTAAAGACAGTGTATGCCAGGATGCCGGCAAAGAGGAGGAAACCGTCCGTGCGGCTTATGTTCCCGTCGAACGCCATGACCGGCACGAGAGCGGAGACTCCGATCATAATGGGCACGTCGAAGCGCACCAGCCGTACCGAGACGCTCAGAGGGGCGACTATCGCGGAGAGCCCGAGGATGAACAGGACATTGAAAATATTGCTGCCCACCACATTGCCGAGCGCGATATCGGCTGAAGAAAGGAGCGCCGAGTGTACGCTGACCGCCAGTTCGGGCGCGCTGGTACCGAAAGCGACAACGGTAAGCCCGATGACAAGAGGAGCGACCCCTGCAAGGGCCGCGAGCCGTGACGCCCCCCGCACGAGCAGTTCTGCGCCGCTGATGAGCAGCGCCAGGCCAAGAATGAAGAGCAGAAACACACTCGTCATAAACGTCGTGTCCTTCTCACGCCGTGACAGATACGGGCAGAGAGGGGTTTCTGCATGGTTCAGGAATGAAGGAGCATGCCGGATAGAGCCGGGCCCTTTACCGGGAAGAAGGGCGCGCGCAATAAAGGCAGAGCTGGAGAAATCTTCAGGAAACGGTCCACTTCAGCTGAAACTCGACTTCCTCCTTCCCGTCTTCCCGCTCGTGCTCGATTGTGAACACCGCGTCCGGAGGTACGGACACGCGTTCGCCAGCTATCTGGATGCGGAATTTTTTCCCCTGCTCGATGCAGTCGGCCAGCCTGCGGAGTTTGTCTGCAAAACGGCCGGCCGGGTACCCTTTTTCCGTGTCCCGATCCGCCTTACGCTTCCTCGCTGCCACGAGTATACCTCGAATGGATTTTCACTGGAGTGTACTCGATGAGAGGATACGGAATCAATAGGCAAAAGACCGCGGGCATCCGGTTGATGCCCGCGGTCTTTCGTGGGGATCTCTTCCCGGGCGTTGTGCTTCATCTGCTCGGGCACGTTCCCGGGGCAGCCCTTCATCCACCTCGTCACCGGATGCCGGTGACGAGCACGGCATCGGCATACCGATGAAAACGAGCAATCTCTTCATAAGCCTTCTCCTTCATTCGTACCGGCTGGTAAACGGACGAAACGAGCGCGGGTAATGTCCGGCGCAGCCGGCCCGGAAAAGGCCCAGAAGAAGCAGCACGGAACCCTGTTTCATGATGAGGCCCCTGCCGCAGGAATGGAGTTCTCACCGCCGAAATCATCCCTTTCGCGGGCGGGGATGGCGGGGTCGGTGAAGGCGTTACGGGCGACAGTGAACAGGAGCGCAAGAGACAATTCGTGCGAATGATAGCGCTCCATGTATCGGGTGACGCTCTCCTGCAGGATATCATACGCAGGGTCCGCATCCCCTGCCATGCGCATCAGGGAGGAAAACAGTCTGTTCCCGTTCGCCTCGAATATGGTCTCTATCGTATGCACGGCGCACGCATAACGCAGAACCGGCAGGGTGGTTGCCGGATAATCCTTCAAAAAATATTTCCGCAAATCCGTCTCGTCGCAGGTTCGCTATGAGGAGGATTTGAAAGATTATTTTCTCATATATCATCCTCGATCCGCCGTGAAGATCCGGTCTTTCCGGTTGATTCCTTGCTCCCTATTCAGTATGAGAGAGAGAAAATACATTCGTGCTGCAACTGCCGAGAGGATTGCCAACACGGAAGGAGAAAATGGATGCTCGAAGTAACCGAGAAGGCTTTGCTGAAGTTCAAAGAATTTTTCGAAACCCGCAAGGAGATAGAACCGCTGCGGGTCGTGGTCGCGGGAGTCGGTTGAAGCGGCCCCACACTGGGGCTGGCTCTGGATGGGCCGACAGAAACCGACGAAGTTATCGAGACAGGCGGTTTTACCTACATCATTGAAAAGAAACTGCTGGAGCAGGCCCAGCCTATCCGTATAGACTATGTTTCAAACGCGATGGGCGAGGGTTTCATCATCACCTCGAGCCTGACCAAAAAAGGCGACTGCGGCGGCTGTACCAGCTGCTAGCGATCATCGTACGGCGCATGGCCGGAAGGGGCGTTTCCTTTCCGGCCATGCACCGCATCCGGTTTTTTAGAAAAAGCGCTTTTCTTTCGATATCCCCCAAACCCCTGATCAGGGGTGCGCTCATTTTCTTATTCGAAACAGACTTCAAAAGTGAAATCACCGTTTTCCGTATGAAAGGGGACGGCGATGACCGGATGGGAGGTCATGTGAGTAATGACATGGTTTTTCCCGGTGATCACGGAAGGGATGGCCCCGGACATCATTCTGCCCATGGCCGCGAGTCTCTGCCTGCCGTTTCCGGAGACGATGTTCAAAATCTCTCCGACAGCATCCTTGACATCCTCATTGATCTCGGTGAGTTCTTCTCCGAACATCTTGGAGACAATCGTCAGTATGCATCTCTTGGTGAATGTCACCGAAATCGTCCCCTTGGTGTCGCCGCTCAGGCCGACTACACCGGAGACGTCCCCCTGGGCCACGGGGCTTTTTTTCAGATACGGCGTTCCTACGTGAGCCTCGGTGAAGGCAAGGGACGCCAGTACGTTGATTGTTGCATCGATGAATGGATTTACCAGTTCTACGTCCATGCTTTCTTCTCTGCAGAGCATCTGCAGTTTATTATTCAGTGTGCGCTATCGGCAAACGCAAGGCGGGTGTTGAGAAAAAAATGAAACACATTCGATGCTTATCGGCAAGAGGGTGAAAAGCTCCGGGTCTGGCCGGTCAGCCCCGGTACACACAGGGCATACGCAGCGATGCCGAACGCGACCGCGGCGTTGAGACAGGATTTGGATCCCGCCATAGGGATATGGATGATGCGCTCGCACAGCTCCAGAACAGCCGGATCCACTCCGGACACCTCATTTCCCACAACGAGCACCAGAGGAGGCCCGGGGACGTCGGAAACCGTGTCCGACAGGGGCACCGAACCCGGCCCACCCTCCAGGGCCCACAGCCGCCTGCCAGACTTTCTGAGAAATATCGCGGCCTCGAGGCCGTTTCTCCATCGGCTCCATTCTACTGCGTCCTGCGCACCCAGTGCGGTCTTTGCGAGCCGGGGGTTTTCGGGCGTGGGCGTCATGCCGCAGAGATAGAGGCGGCCTATTCCCGCTCCGTCGGAAGACCTGAACATGGAGCCCACATTGTAGATGCTCCTGATGTTGTCCAGCATCGCCTCAATGCGGGTGCTGCCGCCGGCCGCCGGAGCGGTCGGCACCCCGCGTTCCTCATACTCACGTGTGGCCCTCCGCGTGGGAGAGCCGCACAGCGGGCACCGGGGCTCATCGCCGCGTCGTGCGACCACAGGGAATCGCATCATGCACGACGCATCGGTGCACTCTCTGATGACATGCCGGACATGTTCCTTCACGGGTACTGAATTACCACAGAGAAAAGCGTCCGGGCAAACGGATCGTGGGAACGAGCAGCGACGGCGGGGCGCTACTGGTCCTCGATGCAGATCTCGATGGTGAACTGGCCGCTGTCTGTCTCGAAAGGAACGGCGATGATGGGCTGCCTGGTGATATGGGTGATGGTATGGTTCTTCCCGGCAATCACGGTGGGAATGGCCCCCTTGAGCACCCGCCCCTGGGTTTCGAGCTTCTGTCTGGCCTGGCCGGAAATGATATTGAGGATCTCTCCAACGGCATCCCTGACCTCCTCGTTGATCTCGGTGACTTGTTCGCCGAACATGCTGCTCACAATGGAGAGGATGCTGTCCTCGGTGAAGCTCACCGATATCGTTCCCCGCGCTTCTCCGATCAGGCCGACGATGCCGGTCACATCGCCCCGGGCGATGTTGTCTTTCTTGAGAAAGGGCTTTCCTGCGGTGGCCTTTGTAAACGCCATGCTCGAGAGCACATGAAGAGTCGCCTCAATAAACGGATTCACCAGTTTTACATCCATGCCGTCCTCTCAGTCGTCTATCGATGATTTCGTTCGTACAGGTCGCTGTGGTATCTATCGGCCGGTGCCCCGGACAAAATTAACGCGGGTGTGATCCGGCTCATGAAAAATCGGCTCGGGCCCCGATTGATGGCGCTGCTCCGCGCCTGTCTATCCCCGGTCGGGAACCGTGAGAATTTCTTCTCCGGCCTGGTTTTCCACCTGTCCGGGCCTGGTCCCGAAGCGCAGCCTCCACAGCTGGGATACGAGCATGCCAAGCAGCATGAGCGTGCAGCCGAGGAACTGGCGCGGGGTGAGATGCTCGTCCAGAAGCAGCCATCCTCCCAGCGCGGCGAAGACCGCTTCGAGACTCATGAGGATCGCGGCGTGGGAACTGGGGGCATCCTTCTGGCCCACCACCTGAAGGGTATACGCGACTCCGACGGACAGGATCCCGCCATAGAGAATGGGGATTATCCCATCGATGATGGATTCCAGCGCGATCACCTCGATGACGCCTGCGACTGCGAGACTTGAGCCGGCGCAGGCGACATACTGGAAGAAGGCGAGGCGGAAGGAATCCATTTTCGGCGAGCACCATCCGATGATGAGCACGTGAGCCGCCCAGAAGAGCGAGCCGACAAGAACCAGGAGGTCGCCCGGCGAGATTACGAGTCCGCTGGTGACACTGAGAAGGTAGAGACCGGCCACGGCCAGCACGGCGCCTATCCAGGTGCCCCGGTCGGTCCGCTGCCCGAGGATGATTCCCAGGATCGGGACGATGACTACATAGAGTCCGGTGATGAAGCCGGCGTTTCCGGCCGTCGTGTGTACGAGCCCCGCCTGCTGGAGCGAGGAGCCGGCGAAGAGCACCAGCCCTGCAAGCAGACCGCCCAAGAGGGTCTCTTTCCTGGTGGCCGGCACGGCGGGCCTTGCCGCCCCGAGCTTCCGGTATACGATCAGGGGGAGCAGAAACAGGGCGCCGAGGGCGAAGCGGACGCCGTTGAATGTGAAGGGGCCCACATAATCCATCCCCACACGCTGGGCAACAAAGGCAAAGCCCCAGATCAGCGCTGTGATGAAGAGCAGCACATCCGATTTCGCTGTCCGCAGGTTCATGGGCGAAGATACCACCTTTCGCTGTTGGAATCGGGGCGCGGCAGCCCTGCAGCCGGCGCTCGCGCGCTGTTGCGATTTTGTCGCACCTGTATTAGCTCATTTTCCCGGAAAAAGGAATGTGTGTTTCCATGGATACCGCAATGACCGGAAGGATCGCGGCTGCAGCCGGAAGCCTTTGGAGATGCCCCTGCTCACAAACCTTTCCACCTGGCCTCTTCGACGGCCGCTGCCAGGCCGGGCAAGAGTGATATGGGGGATATCCTGCGGGCTACTGTCTCTACCGCCTGCTCGAAAGGGTAGCCCAACCTCAAGCAGAGATATGCGATGACGACCGACGGGGGGCGGCTGATTCCCTGTCCGGCAAAGACCAGGACCTTTCCCGCGCCGGCTTCAGCCGTACGGTGGATCCATTCCACGGCATCGGCCAGCTGCTCGGGCGGCACGACGGCAGCATCGACGATGGGCACCTTATGATAGGGGAGCTTGGGAGAGGTCAGATTCCGCTCCCGCGCCACGCACAAAAGCGCCGAGATGCCCGGAGAAGGGCTCAGGGCCTCCTCGTACTCGCCGACAGCAACATGTTCCAGTATGATGTGCATGCTTCTCCTCCCGGGGACGCCTGCTTGTTATGCTCACTCCCCGACAGAATGGACGGGCCCGCTTATCGAATGGATTCCGCAATGCGTCTGAGCGAGGGGCCGATCTCCTTCAGCGTTGCGGTGTATCTGCCCCCATAGTAATGCCCGGGCCAGATGCGGGTGTCTTCCGGCAGCGCGAGGATCCTCTCGATGCTCTGTCTGATGTCGGAGAGGCTCCCGCCCGGAATGTCAGTACGTCCGATCCCCTCGACGAAGATTGTGTCGCCGGTGATGAGGTTCCCCGGCCAGAAGAGGCAGATGGAGCCGGGGGAATGTCCGGGCGTGTGCATCACCCGGATGGTTGTCCGGCCGAGGGAGAGCATGGTCCCTTCGCTGAGGGTGAAGGATATCTTCGGGGGGATGCGCGCGGTGAAGAGGGCTGACAGGGAAGAGCTCGCCATCCGGTGGAAAAACCCGCTGTCTCCGGAATGGGCGAGGATGGGCGTCCTGTCGGCGAAGAGATGGTTTCCCATGGTGTGGTCCGGGTGGATATGGGTGTTCACGACTGTCTTGACACGCAGAGCCTTCAGGTCGATATGGTCGCCCATGCCGGCCGGCGGGTCGATGACGACGCTTTCTTGAGTCACTGGGTCGGTGAGGACATAGCTCAGCAGGGCAAAGGACTCGCTGGCGATCTGTTTGATGTTCAGCATCGGAGGCGGCCCTCATGCCCCGGCGGTGGAGATGATCTTCCGAAAGAGCGGCATGAGCAGTGTTGCCAGCACGACACTGCCAAGCGCCTGGAGGATGTTGGCCGGCACCTCCGCCAGCGCCGCCTTCTGGTCGTACATGATAGTCTCGGCAACGAAGTAGCCGAGCACCATCCATGCCGCGGCCAGTGCAAAGCTGATGACCTGGGAAAAGCTGATTCGGTCCTTGCTCACTCTGAGGACAGCGACCATGCCGGCTGCGATGAGGGCCTCGGTCCCCTTGATGACCAGGGTCCACAGCGCCCACTGGGGATATCCTCCCAAAATGTCGGCAAGGGCCGACCCGATGCCGCCTGCGATGAAGCCGCCCACAGGCCCGAAGAAGACGGCGGCCAGAAGGACCATGCTGTCGCCGAGGTTCATGTAGCCGTTGGTCTGGGGAATGGGTATCCGGACGATCATGGTGGCTACGGCAACAAGTGCGATGAAAAGTGCGAGAAGCGCGAACTCACGTATTCTCACTCTTCTGCTCCATATACGCTAAAGCCCTTTTCAGCCGGCCGACGGCCCTTTCCGTCCCGAGCGTGGCCAGGACCTCGAATATTCCCGGGGAGACGGTCTTGCCGGTCAGAGCCACCCGCATGGGCTGAGCCAGCACCTTGAATTTTATGCCCGTTTCATCCAGGAGCGACTTCACGGCTCCCTCGACAGCCGTCTTTTCGGAGAGATCGAGGTTCTCGATCCGTTCGATCAGCATCCGGAAGGGCTGCAGGAGCTCGGGCTTGAAGAACGATTCCTTCAGCTCCGCCGGAGGCTCGCGGTCGATGAAGTAGAAGTCGCCGAAGTCCACGATTTCTTCCAGTGTCTTTGTCCGTTCCCGGACATCCACAATCACCCGCCTGATATACGAATGATCGGGTACCGGGTACCCTCTGGCCGTGAGAAAATCGGGGAGGAGACGGGCGAGCCTGTCCGGATCGCCGGTCTTGATGTAGTGGTGGTTGAGCCACAGAAGCTTTTCCGGGTTGAACACGGCCGCGCTCTTGCCCACATCACGGATGTCGAACAGATCGATGAGCTCCTGCCGAGAGAAGATCTCCTGGTCGCCGTGAGACCAGGAAAGCCTCACGAGGTAGTTGACCAGGGCCTCAGGGAGATAGCCCATGTCTTTATACGCGGTCACGGATGTGGCGCCGTGCCTCTTGGAGAGCCTGGTCTTGTCCGAGCCCAGAATCATGGGTACATGGGCGAAACAGGGCAGATCGAACTGAAGAGCCTCGTAGATCAGGACCTGTCTCGGGGTGTTGTTCACATGGTCGTCGCCTCTGATCACGTGTGTGATGTTCATCAGCGCGTCGTCGATGACCACCACCAGGTTGTAGGTGGGCATGCCGTCAGATCGCAGCAGGATGAAGTCGTCGAGCTCGGCGTTGTCAACCGAGATCCTGCCCTTGATCATGTCGTCGAACGATGTGAAGCCGGAAGAGGGCAGCGCCATGCGAACCACCCGGCCCGGTCCGGGGCCGAGCCCCTTGCTTCTGCAGGTCAGATCGTACTTCGGCTTCTCGCCCTTCTCCAGCGCCGTTTTTCGCTTCGCCTCCAGCTCTTCGGGGGTGCACTCGCACCAGTAGGCCTTGCCTTCGTCCAGGAGCTTCTGGACATACGAGCGGTAGATATCCAGGCGTTGCGACTGGTAAATCGGACCCTCGTCCCATTCCAGCCCCAGCCACTCCATGGCCTTGAGTATCTGGAGGCTCGATTCCTTGGTGGAGCGCTGAGCGTCGGTGTCCTCCACCCGCAGGATAAACGCGCCTCCTTCATGCCGGGCGTGGAGCCAGGAAAACAGAGCCGTCCGAGCGCCGCCGATATGGAGGTATCCGGTGGGGGAAGGGGCGAACCGTGTCCGTACCGTTCCGTCTTTCATCATGCTAACCTCGCACCTGGGATTTGATGTAGTTGAGCAGGCCTCCCTCTCTCAGAATCTCCCGCTCCCGCACGGAGACCTGGATCGAGCACTGGAGCCTCTCGCCTGTGTCCGCCTCCTCGACTTCGAGTGGCTCCCCGCCTTCGAGAGCGGCCGTGATATTCGAAACCCTGACGCGGGCGCCCTGCTCGATGCGGTCATAGACGCCCTCCTCCACGATGACGGGAAGGATTCCGAAGTTGATCAGGTTCGAACGGTGGATCCGGGCGAACGACTGCGCGAACACGGCCTTGATGCCGAGGTACATCGGGGCCAGCGCGGCATGTTCGCGCGAGGATCCCTGGCCGTAGTTCTCCCGCGCGAGGATGCAGCCGGCGCCCGAGCGCTTCGCCCGGGATGCGAAATCGGGATCGATCCCGGAGAACACATACTCGGAGATGGCATCGATGTTCGATCTCAAGGGCAGGATCTTCGCGCCTGCAGGCATGATATCGTCGGTGGTGATGTTGTCTCCCAGCTTCAGGAGAACTTCGAGCTCGAGAGAGTCTTCCATGCGCCCTCGCTTCGGAAGAGGCCTGATGTTGGGGCCTCTTGCGATCTCCACGGACGCGGGCGTCTCGGCCGGAGGTATAATCATCGAATCGTCGATGAGAAATTGTTCCGGCAGGACGATATCGGGATATGGGCCAAGGTCTCTGGGGTCTGTGAAGCAGCCCTTCAGCGCGCACGCCACAGCGACCTCGGGAGAGGTCAGATACACCTGCGCGTCTTTGGTGCCCGATCTGCCGGGGAAGTTGCGGTTGAAGGTCCGCACCGACACCCCGCCGGTCCTTGGCGCCTGGCCCATGCCGATGCATGGGCCGCACGCGCTCTCCAGGATCCGTGCGCCCGAAGAGATGATGTCCGCAAGGGCCCCGTTGCCCGCGAGCATGGCAAGCACCTGACGGGATCCTGGGGCGATCGCCAGGCTGGTGTCGGTGTGGACGGTCTTTCCTCTCAGGACGCGGGCGGTCATCATGAGATCTTTGAGCGAGGAGTTCGTGCATGATCCGACGAGCACCTGATCGACCTTTTTCCCGGCGAGCTCTCTGACAGGCACCACCTTGTCCGGGCTGTGAGGGCAGGCCGCCAGAGGCTCGATCTTCGAGAGGTCGACCTCGACGATCTCGTCATACTGCGCCCCGTCGTCTGCGGCGAGCGGTCTCCAGACACTCTCTCTGCCCTGAGAGGCCAGAAACGCCCTCGTGATCTCGTCGCTCGGGAAGATAGAGGTGGTCGCCCCCAGCTCGGCGCCCATGTTGGTGATGGTGGCGCGCTCCGGGACGCTCAATGTCGCCACGCCGTCGCCTGCATATTCGAAGATCTTGCCCACGCCGCCCTTGACCGTGAGGCGCCTCAGGATTTCCAGGATGATGTCTTTGGCGCTGACCCAGGGGCTCAGGCGCGAAGTGAGGATCACCCCGACCACTTTCGGCTTCGGGATCGAAAACGGCATGCCGGCCATGGCCGACGCCACATCGAGCCCTCCGGCCCCGATGGCCAGCATTGCGATGCCTCCGGCGGTCGGGGTGTGGCTGTCTGAACCGAGCAGGGTCTTGCCCGGAATGCCGAACCGTTCAAGATGGACCTGATGGCAGATGCCGTTGCCGGGACGGGAGAAATACACTCCATATTTTCGGGCTATGTCCTGGAGAAACCGGTGGTCGTCGGCATTCTCGAACCCGGACTGCAGGGTGTTGTGATCCACATAGCTCACCGAGAGCTCGGTCCTGACCTTTTCGAGCCCGATGGCCTCGAATTCCAGATACGCCATGGTGCCGGTGGCGTCCTGGGTCAGTGTCTGATCGATCGTGATCGAGCACTCCTTCTCGTTCCGGTCGACAATGTGGGCGTCGATGATCTTCTGCGTGAGCGTCTTCTGCATGCCTGCTCCTCAAATGTATTGTGTACCTTTCATGCTTTATGCTCTCTAATGCATGGTTCTCCCTGAGTCAATAGTTCCTCGCCGGCCTGTTCCCCCGTGCCTGTCTGCCGGGGTAGATGCAAAAGAGAAGCAGACTGTTGGCGGATCGCCATTTCCGGAGAGAGGGTTGGCCTTCGAAGGGAAAAATTAAGGACACACCCCACAAAAGAGGTGTGTCCCTGAAGAAGGAGGGTAACTAGTATCCTAGAAGCAGTAACGGAAGTGTACGCCGTAGAAGGTGTCGCTCCCGTAGTCGGCCTCGTTCGCAGAGTCGCCGTAGTCCAGGTAGAGGACTTCGGGCTGGACCAGGAACTGTGAGGTCACCCAGTAGGAGTAGCTGACGAATGCGCTGTAGCGCTCCATGCTGCTGGCCGAGCCGCGATCTTCGACGTCGGCTTCCTGGTATCCGCCGCCCACGTGGACAACGCCCGGGTCGATCGGGACTGATACCTGGAGCCATCCGCCGTAGCTGGCGATGTCATTCACGCTGCCGTCCGCCTCGTACTCGGGTGCGCCGAAGGAAGAGCCTCTCACCATATCGAAGGCATCCGCGAAGATGGCCGTGTTCTCGCCGTACCACACCTCGCCGTCGAGCTGGATGCCGCTGTCGAACTTATAGACGGCGTCGAGGGCCACTGCATAGGCGAAGACCCGCTCGTCGTCATAGCCCGCGGCGTTGGCCTTGAGCTCGTACTGCTGTACGAGGAAGCTCGGGGTGAGCGAGAGCCCGCCGGTGCGGTATTCGAGGCTTCCCACCAGAGCCGGGGTGATCTCGTCGGTAATGAACTCATTCCCCGGTGCAGGATCGATGTCCAAATCCGCCGAATCCGTGTTCTCGATCTCGAGGTTCAAGGTGTAGTTGTCGCCCTTCTTGATGTAGCGGATCATGGGAACCCTGCCGGAATAGAGGTTTCCGAACCCGAACAGAGACAGGGAGCCGTTCATCTCCTGCTCCGCGAAATGGTTTGCGAGAGCGGAGTAGGTCTGACCGATCAGAAGACTGTTGCCGCCGCCCATGTCATAGGTCAGGAAGGCGTGCCGCGTTTCCAGCACGTTGCCCTCTTTGAAACCCATCTCGATGAAGCCGGTGACGTTGTCGTACTTGGACCAGACGCTCAGCCGGGAATTGCCCGGGTGCTTCAGGGCGAAATCGGTCTCGGAATCACTGACTCCGGGTGCTACATCGCCCTTGTCCGTAACCTGGTATCCGGCGTTCAGCCTTACCTGCCCCGCGATGCCGAAATCGGCGTCGCCGATTTTGAAGGTCGCCGCCGTGGCGGAGAAAGCCAGCCCGGCTACCAGAAGTGCCGCCAGTGCCAAAGTCCACATCTTTTTCATGCGCATGTTCCCCCTCTAAGCTGTTTATTTGTTTGACCATGGCCGCCGGCGTGGTGCCGCCGGCCATGTTTTGCGACGCTCGCTGAGATTATCCGGAGTGGCATTTCAAAAAAGCCCCGATCTTTTCAACGGAAAGGAACAGTGGTTTCAGCCTCGTCATCCCTGTCTCACTTCGGGCATGAGCTTAGCACGGCAGAAATGTGAAATATGTCGGTGCAGGGCGCGTATATTTTTGAGAGAAAAAACCTGAGCCGATAGGCCAAAATCTGATAGGACGGCGGGAAAAGGACTACAGGGCGTGTAGTATGTTGACTGAGCTGTCGGCAGGGAAGGCTCCGGAGCCCTGTGCCGTGCGGCTGGAGAAGCCGGCGGTCGCTTTGCACATACGGACCCCGGGAACGGACGCTCCGGGCGTTATCAGGCGGGTTTGACCGGGACGTGCTCGAGATAAAACCCCGCCATGCCGACGACAAGGATCCGGCCGGCGAGCTGGGGTTTGCAGAGGAGATTGTTGAGAATTTCCTGCGCCATGAGACTGCCGGCGGCAAAGACGATGGTCGGAATGACCGGGACAATCTTTTCGGCCTTGCCGAACCCGGCGAAGAGCTCCCTGAGCCGTACGGTTCGGCCCGGGATAATGGAGGTCAGCTGACCGTAGTCGCCTCGCAGAGCACCGGTGACCATGAATATCTTTTCCGGCAGGGCGTCCTCGAGGGCGAACCGGCTGGGGAAGTTGTCGAGGCAGTCGGCGACGCCGTCGCATCCGGCGAGCGCTCCGGCAATATCGTCTTCACCGATCGATACGTTCATCGCAACGACCTCTGTCAGGCCGGTCAATGCGTTCAGACGGTCCGCCGCGATATATGCCTTAGGCTCGCCCAGATCGCCGGCAGTATAGAGCGCCTGCCTGTTCAGATCCGGGGGATCGATGACGCCCCTGTCCGCAACCACGACTCTGCCTATCCCGCACCGCACGAGTATTTCGGCCACAACGCACCCCAAGGCGCCTACCCCGGCGATGAAAACGGATTTTCCGGCGAGGATGTCCTGCTGCTCGCTGCCCCAGAAAGCTATGTTCCTGACAAAGATATCGTCTCGGGCGATCATTCTCTTTCCTCTGGGGCGGTCCGGCCCCTACGCTGCGGATACCGGCGGCATGACCGCGAAGTCGTCACCTTCTCTGAGCACGCTTTTCTCATTGGATGGGCGACCGTTGATAAGGATGATCGCGCCGTCGGACATGTCGATCTTCATTTCCCTGATGACCTCTTCCGCAGTCGTCCCTTCCGGCATATCGAAGACCTTGATCGTGGGCCTCCCTCCGGAAAGCACGGTAAAGAATGATTTTGCCTGAATCTTCATGTAAGAAGGTTCTCCTGTACGTGTATTCGCCATAGAGACAGCCCCGGCGTGCACATATGCTTGGTATCTGCTTACCATGGCGGTTCGTAAGGGGTAAACGAGACAAATTCTCATTTTGCTGTCGGATATCGGCTTACACAGAACCAAAAGCGCTGTGAGTCGCCGGCAATCCGCAACCAGTCCCGGCGCGGCACGGTCTTCTGGGAATAGCGATCGAGTCCCCAGCGGAGCTGCGAGAAATTCTACCGCCAGTTCGCGTCGTCCTTGAGATACCCGATCACCTTCGCCGCAACTGATTTCTGCTCGTAGCGGAATGTCTCGAACATCATATCATGGACGCTCTGCCTTATCTGTGTAGCCTGCACCTCGATCAGAAACCTGTTGACGGAAAGCGTCCTCTTTCTGTGGCTGCCGAACCAGTGAGCCCACCGCAGCGTTTCTTCGTCCCCGCGGAATCCGTAGGGCGGGAGCTTCTCATAGATGTCGCTCTCTTTCTCCCAGGGCTTCGTGGCGATCGTCTGCGCCGCATCGAAGACGAATCTCTGGATATAGATGTCCCTGCAGAGATCCCGGTCTCCCTCCGCCACGTAATCGAAGAGTCTGGATACCAGGGCGCCCGCATCAGAAAAATCCCTCCGCTCTTCCACCAGCGCGGTTATTTCCCTTACGATCGTTTCCGCCCGCTCCGTCAACACTGTCTTTTCTTCCGTCATGACTTATCTTCCTGCAGTGATGTCCTTCATCGTGGTGTCTCGTAAACTTTTTCGTGCACAGTTTCAAGGCCGCATTCTTCGAGATCACGGCGTTCCGCACTGGATAGGATGATGCAACCGGCAGATAATCCGGGCCTTATCAGGCATCTGTTCATCGAGCTTGACAAGGCATACTTGTTTTCTTACCCTAACAGGGCGCAGGAAACAATGTTTGGATGAGGACAACCATCATCAGAGACCGTTTCTCTCAGGCGACAAGCACCCGGGAAAAACGGAAAGCAGCGGGACCTGGGAAGGCCCTATCAGAGACAGGCCAAACATGACAGATCATCACCCTCGGAAAACACATCTCTACCGGTGTCTTTTCAATCTGTTCCCCGATGCGGTATTCCTCGAGGCCATGGACGGGAGCATCATCGAGTGTAACGAAAAGGCGCTGAGCATGTTCGGCTACACGAAGGAGGAGATGCTCGGCCTGACCGCAAAGGACCTGATCCACGAACAGGCTGCGGACATATTTCCCGACATGATCGATGAAGGCAGCACGACGGATGGAGTGTTCGTCTGGATCAGCAGCAGGAAGAAAAACGGGACCATCTTTCCCGTCCAGTACAGCAATCAGGTCATCACCATCAATGGAGAAAAGCGTGTTCTGGCGTTCGTCCGCGATGTGTCTGAACACTACTGGCGCAAGCACTATCTCCACCATAAATGGAAGGAGCAGATTCCCTGGTCGACTCAGGGTGTCCCGATACTGAGTCTCACATGGGAGCGGCTGGGCGACACCTTTGTGCTCATCGGGTTTGACGAGCGGGCGATAACCGCCACGCAAAACCGGATCCAGAATTACATCGGAAGATCGATCCACGAGCTCTATGCAGACAGGCCGGACATTATTCTGGATATCACCCGTTGCTATGAGGACCGGTCAATCCTGCGGAGGAAAACGATCTACACTCTGTTCTCGACCGGCCAGGAAATCATCGCCGAGCTCACCTATGTGTTCGTTCCCCCCAACCTCGTGATCACTCACTTGGAGGACTTTACGGAGAGGGACTCGGCCGAGGCCCTGAATCAGAGCCTGGTGAAGAGCTCTCCTGTGGGACTGTGTCTCGTTCAGGACGGGGTGTTCAAGTTCACGAACCCAAAGCTCCAGGAGTACACGGGATACAGCGACGCCGAACTCATGGATCTCGACCCGTATGCCCTGATACATCCGGACGACCGGAGCCTGATCGCTGACCTCATCGACCGCATCCCCCATATTGATCTGGCGGGAAAGCCCATAGAGCTTCGCATTCTGAGGAAGGACGGCGACATTACATGGGTGATGGCGACCGCGACCTCGATTTTTTACCGGCAGAAGCAGGCGGCCCTGTTCAATTTCATCGACTTTTCCGAGCTCAAGCAGGCCAGGGAGAAGATCGACGAGATCACCGCGCTGCAGTCCTCGATGCTGGAGGCGATCCCGCATGCTGTCATCGGCCTGGACAACAGAAAGATCATGTTCGCGAACCACGCGGCTCAGCCCGTGTTCGGGTGGGACGCCGAGGAGCTCATCGGAAAAAGCATGCAGGTCCTTTTCCGCTCGAAGGAGGAGTATGACAGGGAGGGAAAGAAATTCTACTCCACGCTGAAGAAAAAGCGCACCCATTCCCTGGAGTTCACCTATCGCCGCAAGGACGGTCGCGATGTCATCTGTCTGACCAGTGTTTCACGGATCGGCGGCACACCGGCCGACACCCGGATCGTGGCCACCCATACGGATATAACCGAGAAGAAGATGGCCGAAGAACATCTCAGGGAGAGTCAGCGGACCCTGTCCACCCTGATGGGCAATCTTCCAGGCATGGCGTATCGGTGCCTCAACGACAGACACTGGACCATGGAGTTCGTCAGCGAGGGCTGCTTCGACCTGACCGGCTACCGCCCGGCGGAGCTCATGGGCAACAGCAGGGTTTCCTATGCACAGCTCATCCACCCGCACGACCGGAATATGGTGCGGGCGACGATCAAGAAGTCTCTCAGGAACCGGGAGCACTTCCAGCTGATCTATCGCATCATCACGGCATCGAAGAAGGTGCGGTGGGTCTGGGAGCGGGGGCTCGGGATAATCTCGGAAAAAGGCAACCTCATCGCACTGGAAGGGTTTATCGCCGATGTTACCGAGCGAAAGCATGCGGAAGAGCAGCTGGAGCACTCCAGAAAGCAGCTGAGCATCCATGCCGACCATCTCCACACCCTGCTCGAAGGCGAACGCACCGAGATCGCCCGGGAAATCCACGACGAGCTGGGGCAGATTCTGTCCGCGCTCAAGATGGACCTCTTCTGGCTGAGCAGAAAGGTGCCGGAAGGGAGCGGGAGCGTTCAGGAGAAGATTGAATCCATGACGCAGCTCATCGATTCCACGATCAGGACCGTCGAGCGTATCCTCGTGACGCTCAGACCCGCGGTACTGGACGATCTCGGACTGACATCGGCTGTCGAATGGCTGGCCGAGGAGTTTCAGAACCGCACCGGGATCATCTGTGAGGCGATTCTCGAGCCCACGCCGGAGCGGCTCATCACCGATGAAAAGATCTCCACGGCGCTCTTCCGCATCTGCCAGGAGGCGCTCACGAACATCACCCGGCATTCACAGGCGACTCGCGCAGAGATCGTGTTGAGAACTCTGGGCGACCAGGTTGAGCTGAAGGTGAGCGACAACGGCGTCGGCATCTCAAAAATGGATATCAAGAAATCGAATTCCTTCGGCATTCTCGGCATCCGGGAGCGGGCCAATCTCCTCGGTGGAAAAATGAACATTGTAGGAAGAAAGGGAAAGGGCTCTGTTCTCAGGGTCCGCATCCCCCTGAAAGGATCAGATCCCCAGTGACACCCGGCCGAACGCCCGTCTCGGCTGTGAGCGGCCCGCACGGCAGCCGGACGGATCGCGCCTACAGAGCGATAGGAATTTGTCTTATCCTCTTCCCGCGGTTTCTGACATGTTACAAGGCCCAGCTCTGAAAGAAGATTCAGGAGTGCACCGATAGCTCGCCAGTGTGTTTCCATGGTTATGATCAACCAAAAGAGAATGTAAACCGGGGGGAAACCGTATGTCGAAAGCATCAGCAGCCATAGAACAGAGGGAAGTCAATGGTGCGCCGTCCACTCCACGGGTTGAAAAACGCTATCAGGAGCTCCTTGATCATGAGCCGTGCATCGATTCCGAAAGGGCGGTTCTTTTTACGGAGTACATGAAGCAGCACTGGACCGAGCCCCGATATCTCAGGGCCGGCGGGGCCTTGAAGCATGTGCTCTCCAACCTCACCGCAAAGATCTGGGACGACGAGCTCATCGTGGGCAACTGCTCGCGGTATTTCAAGGGAACCCAAGTGTATCCTGAGTATGAATGCTGGATGATGGAGGGGTTCAAGAAGATCAAGCGCGAAGAAGAGCGCTATATGGAAGGCACCCTGCAGGAAAGAAAGGGCGATCGTCTCGGGATCTATCTGATCTACCCAGAAGACAAGGAGCAGATCCTCGAGGTCGCCAAGTTCTGGGAGGGCAAAGACTGGAGAACGCTGGCCGAGAAGTATCTGCGCGAGACCAAGAACGATTTCGATATGGTCGAGAAGTGGATGCAGCAACTCGTGTTCCTGCGGTTCATGTTCGACGTTCCCGAGGGGCGGCTGATCGTCGATTATCAGAAGATTATCGACGAGGGGGTCGAGGGTCTCATCAAGCGAATCGACGGCAAGATCGCCGGGCTTGGAGACCTCAGCTCCAAGGAGTTGTTCGACAAGTACAACTTCTACCAGGGAGTGAAGATGGCCCTGGAAGGCCTGGTCGCCTATGCGGAAAACCACGCGGAGGAGGCCGAGCGTCTCGCGGCCGAGTGCAAGAGTCCCACCCGGAAGAAAGAGCTGCTCGAGATCGCCCGGATCTGCCGCAAGGTTCCGAGAAAGCCCGCCGACACCTTCCGCGAGGCGATGCAGTCCTTCTGGTTCACACACGTGGTGCTCTTCATCGAGCTCAACGGTCGCGGAATCTCCCCGGGACGCTTCGACCAGTACATGTACCGGACGTTCAAGGCCGACCGCGACGCCGGCAACCTTACCGAGCAGGAAGCGCTGGAGCTGCTTGAGCTCATGCGCATCAAGTGCGGTGAGATAAGCCGTGCTCACGCCACTTTCACCGAATCCTATCTGGGCGGCAGCGTGTATCAGAACGTCACCCTGGGCGGTGTGGACCGTTACGGCAATCCCTGCGACAACGAGCTCTCGAGCCTGGTGCTGCAGGCCGGCATCAATGTGAAGACCTGGCAGCCGACTCTCTCGGTCCGCTGGCGCGACGATATGAACGAGGAGTTCAAGCACAAGGCCATCGAGTGCATCAAGGCCGGTTCGGGTTATCCGGCGCTCTTCAACGACACGCTCGCCACCGAGCGATTCATCAAGGTGACCGGCGCCAACCTCGAGGACGCACGCGACTGGGCTCCGTGCGGCTGTGTGGACATGCAGATCTGCGGCAAGCGCATGCCCATGTACGCCGTGCCCCATACCAACAATCTGAAGATCTTCGAGCTCGTGCTCAATCACGGGGTAAACCCGGTCACCGGCGACAAGCTCCTGGACGTCAAGATCGACGTGAACACCGCGACGTACGAGCAGATCGTCGAAGAATACAACCGGGTGCAGGATATCATCATCAAGCGCGAGGAGGAGTACTGGAACACCATCATGCTCGTGCACAACGACCTCGGTCTGGTGCACCCCATCATGACCGCGCTCCTGGACGACTGCATCGACAAGGGCATGGACGCCTATGAGGGCGGGTGCCGGTATAACGACCCGGCCTATGTCATCTCCTGCGGCGTGGTGAGCGTCGCCAATTCTCTGGCGGCCATCAAAAAGGTCGTCTTCGAGGATAAGAAGGTCAGCATGGCCGAGCTGCTCGATGCCCTGAAAGACAACTTCAAGGGGCATGAGAAGCTGAGAAAGATGCTGCTCGACGCGCCCAAGTACGGCAATGATGACGATTATGTCGATCTTATCCTGGCAGAGCTCTACGATGCATGGTCGGATTCGGCCCAGAGCGTAAAGAACTGGGTCGGCGAGCCGTGGAGGCCGAGCACCCTGTCGGTCACCACCCAGGTGCTTCACGGCAAGGCCTGCGGTGCGACCCCCGATGGAAGGCTTGCGGGCGATTTCGTTGCCGACGGCGCACTCTCGGCATTCCCCGGAACCGATGTGAACGGACCGACAAGCCTCATCAAATCAGCCACCAAGGTCGACGCCTGCAATCTCCAGTCCACCCTGTTCAACATGAAGTTCAATCCTTCGGCCATTGAGGGCAGGGCAGGGGCTGAGAAGTTCATACGACTCAATGACGCATACTTCAATCTGGGCGGGTATCAGGTCCAGTACAACATCGTTGACCGCAACATGCTCATCGATGCCCAGAAGCATCCTGAGAAGTACTCCGATCTCATGGTCCGGGTCGCCGGGTTCACGGCGCGCTTCATCGATCTCGGCCCCGAGGTCCAGAGGCAGGTTATTGAGCGGACACAGTTCTCTGAAGTCTAGAGAACCAGAGGCAAAAGGCGGTGAGTGAACAGGCTTACCAAGACTCCTGACCAAGACGAATGTCTTACAAAAAACAGTGGGAGGAAGAATACGTCATGGCTTTGAAAGAAGAAAAGGTTCTCGTAATCGATCCTGACAAGTGCACCGGTTGCCATAGCTGCGAGATGGCATGCTCGATCAAGCACTTCGGCAAGTGCCATTCGTACTTTTCGCGCATCAGGATCCAGGAGTTCCGGGATGTGAACACCTTTATCCCCGTAACCTGCCAGGCATGTGAAGACGCACCGTGCTTGAAGGTATGTCCGATGAACGCACGCGTCAGGCTGGAAAGCGGCGCTGTCGTGACCGATGAAGACAAATGCATCGGCTGCCGTGCATGCATCTACTCATGCCCGTTCGGTGCACCGGTCATCAATCCGGATAACGGCAAGACCATGAGCTGCGACCTCTGCATGGATGATCCTATCGGCCCGTGGTGCGTCAAGGCCTGCACGATGCAGCAGGCGATCAAGTTTGTCCGCGCGCAGGATGCCGCCAGGGCAAAGGGCAGAGATATGGCCAAGCTGCTCGCCGAGGATTACATGCCGCCCAAGCAGGAAGAGGGCGATTTCGGGTTCAGCTTCAGCGTGTGATCGCAGGCAGGATCAGCAACTGAGAAGTGTACGCACACAAATTAGCGCAAGGAGGAAGAAATGGCTGATTTTCACGGTTGGAGAGGTCAAAGACTCAGACTCGACATGACCAACTTAACATATGAAATCGAAAAGCTCCCCATGGAGTATTACAAGAAGTGGGTCGGTGGCCGGGGCATGAATTCGGACGTGGTGTATCACGAGACCTGGCAGGGTATGGATCCGCTCGATCCCGCAAACCCGCTGTGCTTCGGAAGCGGACCGCTTGCAGGAACGTTTGCGCCGCTTTCCGGTCGTACCACGATCAGCGCACTGTCTCCTATGACCAGCTCGGTCATGGGCTTGGATGTGCACGGCCACGGCGATACCAACATGGGCGGCGCATTCGGCCCGGCCATGAAGTATGCAGGCTATGACCAGATCATCGTCAAAGGAAAGGCCGCGAAGCCGACCTGGGTGGTCATTTACGGCGACAAGGTGGAGTTCCGCGATGCGAGCCACCTCTGGGGCCTCGGAGCCAAGAAGACCACAGTCAAGATACTCGAAGAGCTCGGCGACCCGGATGTCAGGGTTGCATGCATCGGTCCCGCAGGCGAGAACCTCGTCAAGTTTGCATGCGTGATCAACAACATGAGTGCCGCCGGCGGAAGGACCGGCATGGGCTGCGTCATGGGCTCCAAGAACCTCAAGGCCATCGCCGTCTACGGCGACAAGCCGATTACGGTGGCAGAGCCAGAGAAGTTCATGAAGCAGGCCTGGGACCTGAGGGAGAGGATCCACAACTCCCCGTCCGCAATCAGGCGCCGCGCCGAAGGGTCCATGGACCTGTTCGACGTGGGCAACGCAATCGGCATCAACGCGTACAAGAACGCATTCGCGGGCTTCATGCCCAGGATCGAGGAGGTCTACGGCGGCATGCAGTGGGCCGAGAAGTTCCTGTTCAGACGCAAGGGATGCTGGTCCTGTCCTGTCTCCTGCGGCAGGTACACCCTGATCAAGGAAGGCAAGTGGGCCGGCTATCACTGCGGAGGCCCCGAGATGGAGAGCAACTGTAACCTGGGCTGCCGCATCGCCTCCTATGACCTGGCCGGCGTCAACGTGCTCTGCGGCGTGGTCAATGATCTCGGCATGGACAGCATCTCCACCGGCGCCGCACTGTCCTGGACCATGGAGTGCTTCGAGAAGGGATACCTCACCGAGGCAGACACCGGCGGCATCAAGCTCGAGTGGGCAGACATAGAGACATCGCTCAAGGTCGTCGACATGATCGCTCACAGGCAGGGCTTCGGCGACATCCTGGCGGAAGGTAACGTGCGCGTGGCGAACAAGCTGGGCAAGGGACTCGACTGCGTGCCCCACTGCCGTGGCCTCGAGCACATCAGCGTGGATCCCAGAATCACCATGGGATTCAGCCTCGGATACGCCATGTCCACCCGCGGCTCCGACCACCTCAAGAACTACTCCTGTCTGGAGTTCCCGGGCTGCGCCAGAAGCCGTGCCTACCAGATCGACGAGATTTTCGGCCCGGAAGGCGCAAAGAAGTTCTGGGAGGACTTCCCCAAAGAGATGACCGAGCTCGACACCAAGCCCGTGCTCTGCACCTGGTCTGAAAAGAACAAGTGCGTGGCCGACCTGGTGAGCTGCTGCTGCCAGGCGATCGGTTCCTGGGGCGGAGCGGGCAGCTGGAAAGAGGCTTACTATCCGCTGTTCAAGCTGATCACCGGCACCGAGATGACAGAGGAAGATCTCTTCAAGGTCGCCGAGCGCGTCATCAATACCGAGCGCGCCGTGTGGCTGAGAAACGGCAGTGGCATCCAGGACGACACACACGTCGACCGCTTCTTTGATGAGGGTGTCGTCGACGGTCCGTACAAGGGAAAGAAGATCGACAGAGACAAGTGGGCCTGGGCGCAGCAGGAATACTACAAGTGCCATGGCTGGGACAAATATGGGTTTATCACCCCTGAAAAGGCCAAGGAGCTGAATCTCGAAGAGATAATCCCGGACATGGAGAAGGGAAAAGAGATCTGCATCAAGTGGCTCAAGAGCGGCAAAAAACCCACAACCCCGGTGTTCATTCCCAAGGAGTTCAGAAAGTAGGGATTTGCGCATCATACAAACGGGCGGCCCCGGCGTAGCGTCGGGGCCGCTCTGAAGATAATGACGAAGGAGCGATCTCCGTGAAGGTAGTAATTGTTGGAAACGGAATAGCAGGTAACGAAGTCGCCTCGTACTTGAGGGAGCACGGAAAAGACAAAGATATCGACATCACTATACTGTCGGCCGAGAAGTTCCCGGAGTACGATCCCTGTTCGCTTCCGTACTTTGTGGGCGGGGAAGTGGACCGGAATGTGGTCTTCAGGAAGAGTCTCGATCATTACAAGAAAAACAGGATTAATCTGGTCCTCGACAACAAGGCGGTTTCCATCGATTCGAATGCCAAGAAGGTGACGACCGAAAAAGGGGATGTGTTCCCTTATGACAGCCTTGTCCTGGCGCACGGAGGTTCTCTGTTCATCCCCCCGATTCCCGGGGTGAATCTCGATGGAGTCCTCAGCTGCAAGGTCCTGGCCGAGGCGGATAAGCTGGCCAGGCACAAGGGCACCAAGGCCGTGGTCATCGGATCGGGCGCGATCGGCATCGAAGCCGCCGAGGCCTTGAAGCTCAAGGGCTACCAGGTCACCATCATCGAGCTGCTCGACTGGATCATGCCCACCCTGTTCTGCGAAGGAGCAGCCCGGTTTCTCGAAGACGAGATGCGTGGATACGGCATCGAGGTCTACACCTCGGAAAAGGTGCTCAGCATCCAAGGCGACGGCTCGGTGGAGTCGGTGAAGACAGACAAGCGCGTCATCCCCTGCGACACCGTCGTGATCGCAACAGGCGTGGTCCCCGGAAGACCGCTCGCGGAAACGGCCGGAGTCGCCTGTGACCGCGGTGTTCTGGTCAACGATCAGATGCTTACCAATGTCGATGATATCTATGCCTGCGGAGACTGTGTGCAGACATACGACGCCTGTACCGGTGAAGGCTGCATGTATCAGCTCAAGCACAACGCCATCGAGCAGGCAAGGATCGTGGCCAGAAACATCCTCGGCGAGAAGGCGCAGTACCGGGGCGCCTATCCCTTCGCTCGGGCGCACTATTTCGACACCCACGCGGTAACCTTCGGCAAGACCATGAAGGGGGCCGAGAGAATATGCACACTGGATCAGGTGGAAGTTCTCGAACGCAGCACGATCAACGGATATCTGCGGCTGCTGCTCAAGGAAGGGAAGATCATCGGCGGGCAGGCCATAGGCAAAATGGCCGACTACGCCGGACTTCTGATGGGCTGTATGTGGCGAGGCGAAGATCTGCATGAGTTTATCGAGAACTGGCCGAAGATCGCTGAGCTCGATTCTCCTTATCCCTGGCAGGCCAGAAAGCTGGGGCAGCTGCTGGGGCTGAGCTCTCTCGACGCGAAGCCGGGCAAAGGATTGGAACGGGTTTACGCTATCCTGAAGTAGGCTCTCCAACGAATCGCCGCCGGCCTCGTACAGGCCCTGCGGCGATTCGTCGGAAAGTTGTAAATATTGCTTAAGAAAAGCACGGAAAACATCACAACTATACGAAGAGGAGAGAGAGTATGGCACACGATAACGGCAGCAAGTTTGCAAATCCCGGCCCGGCCGGTTTGATGGTTCTCGCGTTCTACCTGGGCTGTCTGTGGCCGGTGGCTACCGGAATGGCCTCACACGACCAGGGTACCGTCCTTATCGCCCTCGGCTTCGCAGGCGCGATCACCCAGATCGTAGCTGGTGTCATAGCGCTGCACAAGGGTGAGATTCTCAACGGCAATATCCTGTGTGCATTCAGCGCCTTCATGTGGCTGGGATGCATCGAGCATCTGGGGAAAGTTCTCGGATGGATTCCGCCCAACACCGCGATGGTCGACGGATGGGTCTTCCTCATCATGGGCATCCTCATGGTCATCTTCACCCATCCGCACCTGGCGGCTCCCAAGGTGGCGTTCTGGTTCATGGTGTTCACCGACCTGTTCTTCGTGCCCGCAGGCCTGTTCTTCCTCACCGGGCAGAAGATTTTCTGGCTCATTGCAGGCTGGGACCTTCCGCTGGTCGTCATTTCGATCATCTGGCTGGTCGGCGGCACCGTTCTGAACAATTTCTGGGGCAGGCAGGTGATTCCGCTCGGGAAACCATACCGGCCCCTTGCATAGCAGTTTAATGGGTGAAACAAGCTTCTGGTTTAAATCCACGAAAGGAGTAACCTTATGAGCAAAGCGATGGACGATTGGGCCAAGATGCCCTTCGGAAGAGCCATCACCGCAGACGAGCTCCACAAGAGAACTCATCCGGCGTGGCCCTACAACTACTTCAACCCCGGCAAGCCGGTCGATCCGGAGAAGGTTGACGAGATACTCAAAGGCTGCATTGACGTGCACATCCACGGCGCGCCGCTCGGCGGCTGGCTGCCCGGCAGGCCCACCATGGTCGAGACCTGCATCGAGGCGAGCGAGGCCGGCATGCGGGCCCTGGTGTTCAAGGACCACAACACCATGGTCAACAACTGCGCCGCCATCATCCAGGATTTCCTGGGCAGGATGGCGAAAGAAAAGGCCAAGGAAGGCATCGAGTTCACCCCGGTCGAGGTCTACGGCGGCATCACCCTCAATCATACGGTCGGCGGCATGAACGCCCACGCGGTGAAGGTGGCCCTCGGCTACGGCCGCTGCAAAGAGGTGTGGCTGCCCTCCCTGGACGCCATGCACCAGCGGCAGGCCCAGGGCTGGCCCAAGGAAGAGTGGGAGAAGAAGGGTATCTGCGTGACCAAGGGCGGCATCGGCGCCAGCGAGGACCTAACCGACGAGATGATCGAGGTCTTGGACGTAATGGCCGACTTCAACAACAACACCAAGGGTGACGTCACCGTGCTGTCTGCCTGCCACGTGTCCAACGAGGAGAAGGTCGCGATTCTGAAGTATATCAAGAAGAAGGGCATGAACGTCAAGGTTCTGCTCGACCACGTGACCCAGGAGATGACCATCCTGACCCCGAGCGAGGCCAAGGAAATGATAGACTTGGGCGGCTACCTCGAGTTCGCGGAGTGCTCCTGCATCCCGTGGCCGGGAATGGCTGACTGGATCGTGGCATACGACTACTCCTTCAGCCTCATGAAGGAGCTCATCAAGGAGAAGGGTCCGGACCACCTCGTGCTCATCACCGACGCGGGTCAGCCGGGCAACAAGCCGGTCGCCGGCTGGAAGATGTTCATCAAGTACTGCCTCGCACAGGGCATCAGCGAGGAGATGATCAACGTCATGGCAAAAGAAGTACCGGCTAAACTTATATACGCAGAATAGCCTCTTGCCTGCTCAGGATGTATTCAATCCCCGTTATGCATCCTGATACTGCATCCTGAGCAGGCTTCTTCACCAGGAAAGGGAATGATTCGTTCATGAACGTAGGAAGTGCCCGTACAGCTCCGAAAAACGCTGCGTGCGGAAAGGATCTCTATTCATGAGTATTGTGCCGGTCGACCAGGGAATGATCACCGAGGTCAAGAAGTTTGCTACTCACGACGGACCCGGCATCAGAACCACGGTTTTTCTCAAGGGCTGCCCCCTGCGCTGCAGGTGGTGCTCGAACCCCGAGACCATAGCACCGCATGCCCAGCTCTACTTTCTGCCCAAGCGCTGCAAGAGCTACGGGGGATGTGTCGATGCCTGTCCTGAAAAGGCCGTGAGCATGGACACCGTCGCCAAGGTCGACCGCAACAAGTGCACATTGTGCATGAAGTGCATACCCGAATGTCCAAACGGCGCTTTCCGGCAAATCGGCGAGATCATAAGCCTCCCGGATATGATGCGGGAGATAGAGAAGGACATTCCTTTTTACGGCAAGGACGGAGGAGTCACCCTGAGCGGGGGCGAGCCTCTGTACCAGCCCGGATTCACCCTCGAGATCTTCCGGAAAAGCAAGGACCTGGGGATCACCACCGTGCTGGATACATCCGGGTGCGCATCACCGGGCATTGTCCGTGAAGTGATGGGTTTCACGGACATGGTCCTGCTCGATATCAAGCATATGGATCCCGAGCTGCACCGGCAGGGAACAGGGGTTGACAACAGGCTGATCCTGGAGAATGCCGGGCTCATGGCCTCGATGACCGCGGTGAGGATATCGTTACCGCTGATCCCCGGCTACAACGACAGTGAAAAGAACCTGTCAGAAACGGCGAAGTTCGCACTATCGCTGGGAGTGGACCACATTGACATAAATCCGCTGCACAGACTCGGAACCGACAAGTACACCTGCCTGGGATTGACTTCCCCGTATGAGACGATCGGAGCCCTCGAGAAGCAGGACGTGCTCAAAGCCAGGGATATCGTCAAGGGACACGGCCTGAAGGTCACAGTCGGACGGATGATGTAGCGGTTGAGCATAGGAATGATAAAATAACCACCACAACAAGGAGGAACCATGGCTGATTTATCAACTACGTTTTGCGGATTACCGGTAAAGAATCCGGTCGGCATCACTTCCTGCGACTTCGGCGGGACGGCAAAGCTGATCGAGAGATACAGCAAGGCCGGTATCGGCTGGATCATCGGTAAGACGGTCCACAAGATCGACGGCGTCCATCGCTGGCCCCGGCCCTTCTTCTATTCCCTGCGCCATTTCGGCAATGATATGAAGGACGTCTGGATCTGCTCGCAGATGTTCCACAACATGCCCTATGAGAAGTGGCTGGACGAAGAGCTGCCCAAATCCCTGAAGGCCGCCAAGGAACACGATGTGCTCTACATCGGCTCCGTCTCCGGCATCGGCCCGGTGGCCGAGACCTGGGTGCCTTTCATCCAGGACCTGCAGGAGCGTGGTGTTCAGATCATCGAGCTCGACACGGGCGGCCCACACGCGACCTTCGGTGCGGTCGACGCGCACAAGGACTGCGGAGCACCGCTGGCTCTGGACCCCGACACTGCCTACAAGGTCACCAAGGCCTGTGTTGACATCGCGAAGGTCCCGATCATCTTCAAAACCACCCCGCAGTGCGTGAACGCGGCTGCCCTGGCGCTCGCCATCCAGAAGGCCGGCGGACATGCCATTTCCGGCAACAACGCGTTCTACGGCGCGTGGATCGACCACGAGAAGGCCGAGTTCTACGGCGTGCCCGGCTCCATGGGCGGACTCATGGGTCGCCCCTGGCAGATCTTCTCGCTTGCCAAGATTCTCGAAACCACGGCCACGATCCCCGAGATGCCCTTCCTGGGCGGCGGCGGCGTGTTCACCTATGACGACGTGATCCGTCACATCATGGGCGGCTGTGACCTCGTGGGCCTGTGCTCCTCGATCTACTCGCGCGGCATCGCGGTGATCCCGAAGATCATCAAAGGCGTAGAGGAGTTCATGGACCGGAAGGGCTACAAGACGATCAAAGACATCCCGGTCATCACGGACAAGTTCATGTACCTGAGAGACTGGAAACGCGAAGGGCCCTACATGCAGGAAATCACCCCGGTCGTGCCCCAGTTCGACGCGGAGAAGTGCAACATGTGCGGCATCTGCGAAGACCTGTGCCCCTACGGCGCGATCACGGTGGACAAGTCCACCGACAAGCCGACCTTTGACCGGAACATCTGCTACGGATGCGGCTGGTGCGTAGGCCACTGCCCGCAGTGGGCGGTCAAGATGGTCAAGGCCGAGACCGGCGAAGAGATCTGGGACGGCCGCGGAACCATCGCGGACTGGGTCTCCGACGACGAAGGCTACTGATCAGCAATAACCAGAAAGGGCATTGCCGAAAACCCGGCAATGCCCTTCCCTCACCACACGAGCACACCATACAACAGGCCAGAGTGACTGAATCACTGTGGTGCATATTCAGCCTACCCTGAGCAGAAAGGGGTATGTATGAACCAGAATCACTGTAGTCGTTCGCGTCACGCTATCGGCTACCTCAGCTTGAGAAATCCTTCGATCTATCTTTCAATAGTCTTGGTGGTCCTGTTTTTTATCAGCCTCATCAAATCACTATCAACCGTTTACCTCGGTCCATTCGCAGTCATGACCTGGCTGTCCTTCTTCATGTGCATCGGGGTGCCCATTCTCATCGGCGGACTGTTCATCATACTGCAGCCGAAATGGGACACCCGGTACACAGGGTCCCGGAAAACCGCCTGCGCGGATGAAGGGAAGGAGGGGTAGGCCGTGGAGATACGATTGACCGAACTCATCATCGTCATACTGTACTTTGCTGCAATGATTGGAATCGGCGTCTGGGCGAACAGGAGCACCAGGACCCAGAGCGGGTTCTGGGTTTCATCACGGGATGTGGGCTCGTGGATGGTCGGACTGTGCTTTTTCTCGGCCGGAGCGAGCGGATCGCTCATGATAAGCAACCCCGGCTTCGCCCTGAAGGCCGGCCTGGCCGGCATCATCACCATGATTTCGGCCATCACCGTAAGCTACATGCTTGCAGTGACCCTGGTAGCCTCTCAGTTGAGAAAGATGGGCAAGTACACCGTGGTGGACCTGCTCGAGGAGCGCTATGGATCGAAGGTCCTCACGGGTTTAAGCTCGATTGTGGTGGTGGTGGCCTTCCTGTTCTATATCGCGGTGCAGATCAAGGCGGGCGGCATGATCGGCGCTTTCCTCTTCAATATCAGCTTCGGCAAGGCGGCTGCGGCAATGACCGTGGTATTCGTGCTCTATGTCGCCATCGGTGGCATGAAGTCGGTAACGCTCACCGAGGCGATCCAGGCCGTGCTCATGCTCATGGTCATGGCCTTTCTGGCACTGACTATCATGATCAAGGAAGGCGGGTTCGGAGAGCTCTACAGCAAGACCATCGAGAACGTTCCCTTCTACGGCGGGCTCAACCCCGACTTCCCCTACCTCGCTCTGGTCGGACTCTTCATCACTTGGTTCACCATGGGCATCGTGTCCCCGCACTTCGTCATGAGAACGCTCTCTGCAAAGAACGGCACAGTGGCACGCAAGGGCATCCTGATCGGAGCCGTGCTCACGGGCTTTTTCGCCAGCCTCTACATCCTTGCGGTGAGCCTGGCGGAGGGCGCCTTCTTCATCGGCATGGCGGACACTGACCAGGCATGGGTGAGCGTGATCAACCGGTACTTCAGCCCCTTCCTGGTCGGGCTGACCCTGGCAGGGGTCATGGCCGCAGTCATGTCCACCACAGCGGCCCAGCTCCTGGCCTGCTCTGCAAGCATCGTCAACGACCTGTACAACAAACTCATCAACACGCAGGCCTCCGAGAAAGCCCTGGTGGGACTCGGACGGTTCTTCGTGGTGGTCGTGGCCGTGGTGGCCTTCGGGGTGGCTATGAGCGAGACCAAGATCATGACGCTCATCGTGACCACGGCAACCGGGTTCCTGGCCTCCTCCTTCTTCTTCCCGATCGTGCTGGGAATCTGGTGGAAGCGCATGAACACCCTGGCGGCCGTATGGAGCGGAATCATCGGCTTCGCGGTCTATGGGCTCGTGTATGCCTTCAAGCTCTTCCCTACCGGAGAGACGATCATTGCGCTTCCCATATCGGGGATCGTGGCGATAGCCGTCTGCCTGCTCACCCCGCCTCCACCACCTGAGATCGTGGGAATGCAGGCATCATGGCACGAGGGTGACTCGGTGTAGAACCCGTCGTCAGCCTTCGACAGTCGGAAGGATAGATCTGAGACGGAAAACATCGGTTCGCCGGAAAAGGTTGAACTGGCAAACGGGGGCATTGTCAGAGATGAGAATGCCCCCGTTCTTATTAAGCATGGGGGTGCAGGGCGGCATCCCCCAAGAGGACATCTGCGACAGGCGGCGAACGACATGAATGGAGGAGGCCGGCGAACTGCAACTCTTGATCTCGTGCTGTCCCGTGCTTTTTTCGAAACAGGGCCTTCGTGCACAGCCATTCCTGCACATTCTGCATCATCGCGGCCACGCACATCCCTATGGCTGACACTGCCAGGAGACGGGTGCCCTGATGCGGGGAAGCCGCGCCAGCGGAGCTGTCGACGGCGACGTCTATGCCTTTCAACCTGCAAGACAAGAAAACACATGTGCTGGTTCACATCCATCGGGGGATGGAACCAAAAAAATAAGCTGGAGGAAGAAATATGAACGAAAACAACCGGCGTCTTGCAGCTCTGATCGGGAGCTGCGCGGCCATGTTCTGGATCGGGACGCTCGTCTTCGGCCTGCCCGGTGTCATGGCCCCTTACTGGCAGGAGACCTTCGGCGTTGGCCGCGGCGCGGTGAGCCAGATGCCGCTGTGGGTCATGCTGGCCCTGGGCGTGTTCATGTACGCCTCGGGCAAGTGGCAGGAGAAGATCGGCCACTCCCGCATGGCCGCAATCGGCGCGATGGTCATGGGTTTGAGTACCATGGCGCTGGGCCGCTACGAGTCCATCGAGTGGGTGTACTTCTGGTCTTTCACCATGGGTGTGGCCTCCACCTTCCTCTATATACCCTCGCTGACTGTGGTGCAGCGGTGGTACCCGCACCGAAGGGGGCTGGTCACCGGACTCGTGAACTTGGTGTTCGGGCTCTCGGCCTCGCCCATGTCGCCGGTGTTCAACAAGATGCTCTCGTCCATGGGCCCGGTGTCCACGACCGTGATCATCGGCGTCCTGGCCCTGGCGACCGGGCTTGCGGTTTCGCCTTTCATGCGCGTGCCCGAGGAAGACCAGGCCCCGGCGGCAGGGGCAAAAATCGGGCCCTCGACCCTGGGCAGGTCCCTGACCGTGTCCGAGGCCGTCCGGACCAGGAACTTCTGGTTCATGTGGCTCAGCTGGGCCCTGGCGGGCGGAGCCGGGTTTGCCATGGTAACGCTCTCCACCCTGTTCGGGCTCAAAATGGGCCTGTCCATGGAGCAGGCCGTGCTCATCCTGGCGGCCTACGGCCTGATGAACGGTCTAAGCCGGATCATCAGCGGCTACCTCTCCGACCACATCGGGCGCAAGCTCACCATGGTCTCTGCCTTTGCCATCGGAGGATGCGCCTATATCCTCATGCCCCATGCAGGCGGCCTGATCCTGTGGGCCCTGATGGCGGCCTGCGTGGCCTATGCCTTCGGAACGCTTTTCGCCGTGTCCGCTGCCATGGCCACCGACTGCTTCGGGCTGAAGCACTTCGGCGCCATCTATGGGCTCATCTTCACAGCCTACGGGTTTTTCGCGGGCCCTTTGGGGCCGTGGCTGGGCGGCATAATCCTGGATGTCACCGGCGGCAACTTCACCATCGTGTTCAGTTACCTGGGCGGGTTCTATCTGCTCGCCGGGGCCCTGATCTCGTTCGTCGGCGCCCAGGATGAGGAGAAAGACGATCCCGCGCTCGAAGATGACCCCTTGCTGGAGAAAGTGTATGTTCCCATCGAGGACTAGCGCACTTTGTGATACTGTAGGTGGGCTTGCGGGAATTTCAAACTCCGGAGGAGTCTCGAGGCAACGAAAAGGAGATCGATCATGTTATCTTCACCCGAAGAAATCCGAACCAGCTTTGCCAAACACAATTTCATCGTAGACCGTTCCGTGAGCACGGTGGTGTATCTGGCGGTCAGGCTCGGCAGGCCTCTGCTGGTGGAAGGACCTGCAGGGGTCGGCAAGACCGAGCTTGCCCGGGTCCTGGCCCTGGTTTCCGGCCGGGAGCTCATACGGCTGCAGTGCTACGAGGGGCTCGACGAGAGCAAGTCTCTGTACGAGTGGAACTACCAGAAGCAGCTGCTGAGAATCTACACGGACCAGAGCCAGTGCAGGAGCTGGGAAGAGATCCGCCAGACCATCTACACCGAGGAGTTTCTCCTGGAGCGTCCGCTGCTCAGGGCTCTCAACGCCGGAAACGAGACCGTGCTCCTCATCGACGAGGTGGACAAAAGCGATGAGGAGTTCGAGAGCTTTCTCCTGGAGATCCTCTCGGACTACCAGATCAGTATCCCCGAGCTGAAGACCATCTCGGCCAAGCACATCCCGATCGTGGTCCTCACCAGCAACAATTTCAGGGAGTTCGGCGATGCGCTCAAGAGAAGATGCATTCACCTGTATCTGGACTACCCCGATTTCGAGCAGGAGCTGAAGATCGTCCGGCTCAAGGTTCCAGGAATACAGGAGGAACTGGCGGAGAAGATCGTTGCATTCGTCCAGGAAGTCCGCCGGATCAAGCTCAAGAAGGCGCCGAGCATCGCCGAGACCCTCAACTGGGCCGAAGCGCTCCTCGAGCTGAAGGTCACCGAGCTCGACAGCGAGGTGTTTCAGAGCACCGCGGGCGTTCTCCTCAAGTACAGGAGCGACATCGAGCAGGTCGCCGCCCAGGGGCCGCACCTCCAGCAGTCTTGAGGGGGAGCCGATGAAGCCACTTGAAGAGAGAATCGTTGATTTCTGTCACCGTCTGCGCAGGTTCGGCATCAGTGTGACACATTCCGAGATCGCGGACGCCCTCAGGGCGGTCTCTCTGGTCGGGCTCGAATACGACGATTTCTATGCGGCGCTGGCATGCACCCTGATCAAGGAGAAGACCGACCGGCCGCTTTTTCACAGCCTCTTCCGCATCTATTTCAACGTGAAGCCGGCAAAGCCGCCCGAGGAAGACGCCGGCGATCCTTTCGAGGATGCGGACAGCGAGGGATACGACGGCAGGGAGAGCGGTCGTGTGGAGGCGGGAAAGACCCCGGGTGTAGTGACCGAGCAGCGGATGAAGTCCCGGATCGAGGGCGAACCCTATCTTCTGCTCATCAAGGCAGTCAAGGAAGGCGATTACGACATGCTGCAGGAGCTCGCCCACCATGCAGTGAAGAACATCAAGGACAACCGGAAGTACGGGATCGAGGACGCACGGCAGCTGGTGAAGCGGGCGCAGGACTCCATCGGATGGGAGAGGGCCATCGATGAGGTCTTCGAAGGCGTATTGTCGAGCCGTGCTATGTTCTTCTAGGGAGCAGGATCAGAAACACGCCGGTTTTTCAAGGAGCGGACATGGGCTGTAAAAAGTGTGAGGGGCAGGGAGGAGAGCACGAAGAACCGAACCGTGCCTCCATGTTCCCGGAGTATTATAAGCGCTTCAAGTATGTCGAAGATACGATCATCAAGCTTGTGGCTGAGCTCCTGGACGACAACCTCCAGGCTCAGGACAAGACGCAGGAGGTCCTCGACAGCACCGATCCCGCTGAGATGAATATGTATCACCTGAACGTGGATGAGCTCGATTTCCTGGAGGTTGAGCAGATGAGGCGGGCCGTTTCCCAACTCGCCCGGAAGCTTTCCAGCAGGTACTCCCTGCGCTACAAGAGGGCCAAGCACGGCGGCGTCGACCTCAGAGGCACCATCCGGCGCGCCTTCGTATCCACAGGCGGGGTCCCGGTGGAGCTCAAACGGCGCAAGCGTATCATCTCCCGGCCCGAGATCGTGCTCCTGTGCGACGTATCCGAGTCGGTCGCCGCCTTCAGCCACTTCATGCTGCAGCTCGTCTATGCCATCCAGTTCCGTTTTTCCTATGTGCGCTCGTTTTTGTTCGTGGACCTCATCGACGAGATCACCCCGTACTTCAGGACCCGCAACGTTGACCAGGCCGTGAAGGACGCCCTCGACCGCGGGAAGTACTCGAGCGGGGTCTTCTCCGACTACGGCAGGGTCTTCGAGCTCTTCGCCCGCACCTACCTGCCCACCATCTCTCCCCGGAGCACGATCATCGTGCTGGGCGACGCCCGCAACAACCACTTTCCCGAGTACGGCAAGTCATTCGAGAAGATCTGCGGCCATGTCAGGAGGGTGGTCTGGCTCAACCCGCAGCCGAGGGGAGAGTGGAACACCCGGGACAACATCATGGGCCTCTACTCGCGGCACTGCCACGAGGTGTACGAGTGCAGCACCATCAGGCAGCTCGAGCGGATCATGGACGATCTTCTCTGAGATAAGGGAAACGAAGGCCGCCGCTGCGGCTCGGATTCTCTCTCAGGAGATCCCTGGACGGGCACACTGGGCAATGCCCGGCTTCACACCTGTGGCACGGCTAATCCAGCAGATGGTTCTCAACCGCGTAGAACGTCATCTGCGCGTTGTTCTTCATGTTCATCTTTTCCAGTATCCTGGCCCGGTAGGTGCTGATCGTCTTGACGCTCAGATTCAGCTCGCGGCTCACCTCGGTGACGGTCTTGCCGGCCGCGAGCATGAGCATGACCTGGTATTCGCGGTCGGAAAGTCGCTCGTGAGGCTGCTGCTGTGTGTGCTGATCGATTTCCGATGCCAGGATCTCGGCCAGCGACATGCTGATATACTTGCCTCCGTTCAATACCTTGCGCATTGCCTTGATAAGCTCGTTCGGGGCGCTCGCCTTGGTGAGGTATCCCGATGCCCCCGCCCTCAGCGCCCGCACGGCATACTGGTCTTCGGGATAGATGCTCAGGACGAGAATCGCGGTATTCGGCCGGATCTGCCGGATCTCGCTTATGATCTCGAGCCCGGATCGTTTGGGCATTGCAAGGTCCAGCAGCACCAGATCGCAGGGCTCTTTTCTGAGGAATTCGAGCACCTCGTTTCCGTCGCTCGCCTCACCGATAATCTTGATGTCAGGTTCTTCAGCGATGATCTGCTTCAGCCCGGTTCTGACTATGGGATGATCATCAGCGATGAGTACCTTCGGCATGTTCACTCCTTCTTTGTCAGCCGGCCGCGGTATATCGCGATACGCGAGACATCATTGCCGGCGTCGATTCGTAGTTGCACAATTGTGTCCATCTCCTCTTTACAATATTCCTCGCAATGAATCAAAGGTCTCCTGAGCGGAATCGGGATCGTCCGCATGCAGGGCCATGTTCGGCCCGATCGGGAGATAAAGGGCTAAGGTTACCGACAACGATTTCCGATATTTCTCACAAGAAACCACATCATCGCAAGGAGGCTTCATGGCGGAAAAGAGGTTGATGGGCGAAATTCTTGTCGAGCTCGGCCTGATCGATGAGCACCGGCTCAGGCATGCACTGGAAATTGCCAAGAAAAAACACAGGAAGCTCGGCGAAACTCTCATCCGTCTGGCCTATCTCAGTGAAGACCAGGTGTTGGGGATTCTCAAAAACCTTGCAGGGGTTCCCGCGATCGACATGAAGAACGGCGTGATCGGCAAAGCCGCCCAGACAGTCCTGCCGCCCGACAGGATGAGAGAGCTGAAGGTCATCCCCATGGAGATACGCGACAGGCAGGCGGTGGTCGCCTTTGCGGATCCTCTGAACTATGTGGCGGTTGAAAACGTCAAGTTTCTCCTGAACCGGGATGTCGTACCCGTCCTGGCATCCGAGGCTCAGGTGGAGGACATACTGGAGCATCTGGAGAGGACAGGGTACGGGAAAAAGAATCTCTCGCTCTCATCGGTCAAAAGGAGCATCTCATCGATCACCATCGAGGAGATGAGCCCTTCCAACATACTGAGGCTGCTCGACGATCCGGAGAGCACGGATCTTCACCTCTCCCTGGGAACGGCCCCGGCCGTACGCACCGGGGGCATCTTCAAGCGCTGCCGCATGCCGATCGTAACACCGGGCATCATGAAAGATTTCCTCAGGGAAGTGATGAGAGAAGAAGAGAGGCGGGAGCTGGAAGAGAAGAAGGAGGTGGAATTCACCTATCTCAGGCCCGGCGTCGGGAGATACCGCATCAACATGTATTATCAGAAGGGCGGGGAGGTCACCGTGGCGGTGAAGAAGCTGGTGGAGGACATTCCCTCCCTGGCGTCGCTGGGGCTGCCGGACTCTCTGACCGCTCAGCTCGGGAAAAAGGGGCTGCTCGTGGTGAGCTCCGCCCGGGGGCAGGGCAAGGACACGACTATCGCCGCCCTGGTCGATCGTATCAACTCCACGAGATGCTGCAATATCATCACCTTTGAGGACCCAATTGAATATATTCATCACCACAAGTCTTCAAACGTCAACCAGCGGGAGCTGGGAAAAGACACGGGCCGTGATTTCTCCGAGATTTTCGACCGCGTCAACAACCATGATCCCGATGTGCTCGTGATTTCCGACATCAAAGACGCCTTTATGGTCGAGACCGCGATTCTTGCGGCACAGAAGGGCATTCTGGTGATCATCGGGCTCAATGCCGTCGACGTGTTCAGCGCCATCGAGCAGTTGATATCAACCCTCTCGGATGATTACATGAAGGCGCTTTTCTCGCGCTCGCTGCTCGCCGCCTTCGCCCAGCGTCTCATCTGGTCCAGGAGCTCGAAGAAGAGGATGCTCATATGGGAGCACCTCCTGGGAACGCCCCGGGTCCAGAAATTTATCAGAGATGACAAGATCTATTATATCAAAGGCCAGGCCACGTCCCTGAAAGGGGAGTATTTCCCGATGGAGGAGAGCCTCGCGCGGGCAATCAGAAACGGGCTGCTCACCGGGGATGCGGTCCTGGAGGAGCCCTGGATCAATCAGGACGTTCTGAGGATCTATCTGGAGCGTTAAGTGTAGCGATTCCCACCGCCTCTCGTCAGAAACGAGCGCTCATTCATCGAACATTTTGCTTGCATCGGTGATTTCAATAGTGTATTTAATGAACCATGATTCAGAATAATACTCTGAATTCATAAATAAAAACTTCGAGGAGTGTGCGATGAGCAGATCTAAGACCTTTGTATTCGTTGCCTTTATGTTATTCGCCGTTTCCAGCGTTGCTTTTGCCACAGATGGAGTTACCGCAGGATATGTAGACTGGGCTAAAATCATCTTCGTAGCAGCATCTCTGCTGGCAGCAGGACTCTGTATGGGACTCGGCGCCATTGGTGCCGGTGCCGGCATGGGTAACGCGACGTCCGGGGCAACCGAAGCGGTCGGCCGCAACCCCAATGCTCAGGGAAAGATCATGCTCACCCTTATGGTCGGTCTTGCAATGACCGAATCCATCGCGATTTACGCCCTTGTTGTAACCCTGATCATTCTCTATGCAAACCCCTTCAAAGCCATTATACTGGGTTAGGGGGAACTGAATCGATGATTCTTCAGGAGCCGACGAGAAGCGGGCCGCCATCCTACGCTGATGGCTGGCCGAGGCATCAACGCCTTCTGGAGGCGCCCGGGGAGATCGGAGAACCGTCTTCCCGGGACGGTACAGCGGCCCCGGCCGTGTCGTCGGTTCGTAATCTGATTGTTTTCAGACGTGCAGGAGATTGATATGGATCAGGAAGCCAAGACCAGTTTCAGTTTTGCCAGTATTGCCGTGAGCTTCTTTATCCTCATCGTGCTTCCCCTTACCATCACGGGAGTTATCATCAGCAAGGGGGTTGTCAGGGTGGGGGAGGAGGCGACGCAGGCAAACCTACGCGTACTCGACGATAGTCAGAAGCTGTCGATAGGCGCTAGGGCTCAGGCTGTGGCGGATGCTGTCGCCCAGTTCCTTTCGGATGTGGAAAAGGATATCCGGATAGCTTCGATCCTTCCCCGGGATGAGAAATCGTATGCCACCTTCCTCAAGTCGAACACGAGGGGGGTAGTGCAGCCCTCACAAATGGGTGTGGTGAGAGTTCCCGTACCCGTGTATGACGAGATCGCCTTTCTGAACAGGGAGGGCAGGGTGGTCCTGAAGGTTACAGCCGACGGCACGGCCGTTGCCGGGGACGGCTCATACGCACAGGAGGATTTTTTCCAGCGGGCGAAGGGGTTGGCCCCCGGAGAGTTCTACATGGGGCCTGTGGTGGGGGCCGATGTGAGCAGGGCGGAATATGAAGAGGGCAAGCGTTTCGAGGGCACCATCCGCCTGGCATCGCCCGTGTTCGATTCCAGCGGATTTGCAGGAGTCGTCGAGCTCTCGCTGAATGCGGTGCACCTTGCGGAGTTCACCGACCACATCATTCCGACAGAGCCCGGCATGGTATTCGCCGATGTACAGGTGGAGGACAAGAATTTCGCCTTCATGGTGTACCGCGACGGGATGATCATTTCCCATCCGGCCGACTATGTTATCTGGGGGTACGATGCAAACAACCAGCCCGCTCCTGTTTGGGATGAGACGAACTACGCTCAGCTCTCCCAGACCGGCGAGGGTGGGATGAATGTCCTCAGCATGGGATTCCTCGACGAGAACCTTCCCAAGCTCCACGCCCTTGCCTCCGAAGGCAAGGCGGGGTCGCTTACCTATACCAAGGAAGATTCCCGGGTCTTCGTGGCGTATGCGCCGATTCCGTATTATGGAGGCGGGTTCAGCAAGCCGCAGGGCTTCGGCTGGGTGGGGATGATCGTCGATATCGACAAGTATCACAATCTGAGCCAGCAGAAGGTGCAGGAGATTCAGGCAAAGGTGGAGAGATGGCAGAAGTCCAGCATCGTGGTCGTCTTCGTATCGCTCATTCTTCTCTTCATCATCGCGTTGATCCTTGCGCGCGGTCTCTATCGGTCCATCCAGAAGGCGAGCAAGGACTCCGATACGCCTCTGCAGGATGACGAAGACTAGTACATGAGCGCATATCAAGCGCAATAGAAGTATCCGGGGAGAACAACGGCTGCCGTTCTTCAAAGCCGTTGTCCTCCCTGTTTTGCCTCAGCTCTGTTGTCCTGGCGAAAGAGGGTGCACAGGGTGAACAAAAATCCTTCCAGAGTTATTCCGTTATCCGAATATGTCACACACAGTTTCTATATAAAAACCCGTGTGATATACGGGCAATAAAATGAGTGCTCATTCATGAGTAATATAATAGCCAATAAATACAATATGCTATAAAAGCTGACCTGAAGATAGTGTTGACATGTTTACGAACTTCTGATTAAGTTCAACTGGCTCGAATCGCACAGGAGGCAGGCACATGTACTACATATTATTGATCGTGGGTGCGGCTCTGGTAAACAATTTCGTCCTGGCTCGCTTCCTTGGAATCTGCCCCTTCATGGGAGTTTCCAAAAGTATCGACACGTCCGTCGGAATGAGCATGGCGGTTATTTTCGTCATGACTCTGGCTTCGTTCGTCACGTGGCTGATCAACTTCTATCTGCTCGTTCCCTTCGAGCTGCAGTATCTGCAGACCATTGCGTTCATCCTGGTAATAGCGGCGCTGGTTCAACTCGTGGAGATGATCATCCAGCGGGTCAGCCCGCCTCTGTACCAGGCGCTGGGGATCTATCTTCCCCTGATCACGACGAACTGCGCGGTCTTAGGTGTGGCCATTCTCAATATCCAGCTGGGATACAACCTGCTCGATGCATGCATCTTCGCAGCGGGCGCAGCTCTCGGCTTCGGTCTGGCTCTGGTGATCTTCGCCGGCATGAGGGAGGGCTTCGAGCTCAACAACATACCCGAGGCCTTTCGGGGAACCCCCATCGCCCTGATTACAGCCGGAATACTTTCCCTCGCTTTCATGGGATTTTCAGGATTGGTGAAATAAGATGATCAGTTCAATATTGCTGCTGGGTGGAATAGGTTTTCTGGCAGCCCTCATTCTGGGGGTGTCCGCGGTAACCTTTGCCGTGAAAATGGACCCGCGGGAGAAGGCGGTTCTGGACCAGCTTCCGGGAGCGAACTGCGGTGCATGCGGGTACGCGGGCTGCGCCGCATTCGCCCACGAGATCACGACGAATGCGGAGGCCGAGATGGCCTGCCCCGCGGTCAACGAAGAGGCGCTCCAGGCGATATCAGGGGTGCTCGGGAGGACTCTGGGAGGCAGTGCTCCCCTCATCGCCTGTGTCCGCTGCAAGGGCGTCCCCGAACAGACAGTCAACCGGTATGAATACGTGGGGCCGAAGGATTGCCGGGCTGCACAGCTCGTCGCCGGCGGATCGAAGGGATGCCGATACGGCTGTCTGGGGCTGGGCACATGCGAAACCGTCTGTCCGTTCGGCGCCATCATGATGGGCGAGGACGGGCTCCCCCATGTGATCGAATCGCTGTGCACCGGGTGCGGCAAATGTATCGATGCATGTCCCCGGAGCATCATCCAGCTCATCCCCCGCTCCGGAAATTATTATGTGGGCTGTATTTCCAAGGACATCGCAAAGGACATGAAGCCGCTGTGCAAGGTCGGATGCATCAAGTGCGGCATCTGCGCAGATATATGCCCGTTCGAGGCGATCACTGTCTCAAAGGATGCATCGGCTGTCATCGATCAGACCAAGTGCAACAGGTGCGGCCTCTGTGTGAGCGTGTGCCCCACCGGGATCATCGCCGCGGTCAGGACGCCGGGTAAGGCCCGCATCAGCCCCGAGAAGTGCAAGGGGTGCAGCATATGCGAGCAGGTGTGCCCGGTCGAGGCGATCTCGGGCAAAGTGAAAGAGCCGTATCTGGTGAATGAAGGCAAGTGCATAGGCTGCGGGCTGTGCATCGAGAAATGCCCGGCGGATGCCATAGAGAGGATCATTTCATGAAAACGTTCAAGGGCGGCGTTCATCCACCTGAAGAGAAGAAACTCGTCAAGGACAATCCGATTGTCAGTTTTCCCTTGAGCTCCCGATACTATGTGCTGGTCCAGCAGCATCTGGGCGCACCGGCAAAGCCGATTGTCAGCGCCGGAGACGAGGTCAGGAAGGGCCAGGTTCTCTCGGAGCCTCTGGGGTTTGTGTCTGTGCCCGTTCATGCGCCGACCTCGGGCAAGGTGAAAGAGATCGGCAGGATGGTTCACCCCGTAACCGGGCTCCTGGCTCCCTGCATCGTCATCGATGCGGACGGCAAAGATGAATGGGCGGACGGATTGCCGCTGGAGCGCGATCCGTTCTCCATGAGCAGAGAGGAGCTCCTCAACGCCATCAAGTCGGCCGGAATCGTGGGCATGGGCGGAGCGACATTCCCAACCCACGTGAAGCTCTCTCCCCCAAAGGACAAGCCCATCGACACCTTCATCGTAAACGGCGCAGAGTGCGAGCCGTATCTTTCTTCGGACCACCGGCTCATGCTCGAACAGCCCGAACGGATACTCAAGGGGACACGGGTCGCCATGAGGATCCTGGGCCTCGACAGAGCGACCGTCGCCGTGGAGGCGAACAAGCCGGATGCCATCAGGCTCCTGCGGGAAAAGGCGCCGGCCGATATCCAGATCGAGGCCCTGAAGGTCAAGTATCCGCAGGGCGCCGAGAAACAACTCATCAATGCGCTTACGAAGCGGGAAGTTCCTTCCGGCGGCCTGCCCATGGACGTGGGCGCGGTCGTGCAGAACGCCGGCACCTGCGCCGCTGTCTGGGACGCCTGCGCACACGGCATACCCCTCATCGAGCGGATCACCTCGGTGACCGGCAGAGGGGTCGTCCAGCCGAAGAACATCCGGGTGCGCGTGGGTACCCTCGTCGGAGAGGTCATCGAGTTCTGCGGCGGTCTCAACGAAGCCGCCAAGATCATATTCGGAGGGCCCATGATGGGAATCGCCCAGTTCACCCAGGAGATCCCCATCATGAAAGGCACCTCGGGCGTCCTGGTGCTGAGAGAAGAGGATACCAACATCACCCTCTATTCCGCATGCATATCCTGCGGCAGGTGCGTGGAGGCGTGTCCCATGGGGCTGATCCCTTCGGTCCTGAGCAAGCTCGGGGAGAAGGGGATGTGGGAGAAGGCTGTTGAGAACGACCTGCTGGATTGTGTGGAATGCGGGAGCTGTACCTATGTATGCCCGGCGAACAGACCCATCGTTCATTTTGTAAAACATCTGAAGGCACTCAGTCGTGCAGCCAGTGCCAAGAGTAAAGGGGCATGAAATGAAGAACGTACCTGCTTCGAACCCTGCGCACGATCCCGCAAAGGGCCAGACGGCCAAACTCAGCGTCTATGTCTCCAGCTCGCCCCACGTCCATACACCCGAGGATGTGCCGTGGATCATGCGCCAGGTCGTGTATGCACTGATTCCCGGAGCCCTGGTAGGGGTGTATTTCTTCGGCATCCCGGCCATCAAGGTGATCGCCGTGGCGGTGGCGTCATGCGTCGCGATGGAGGCCCTCTGGCAGAAGCTCACCGGAAGCCCCCTCACCATTAACGACGGCTCTGCGGCTCTGACCGGGCTTCTCCTTGCCATGAATCTCCCTTCAGGAGCTCCCTGGTGGCTGGTGGTCATCGGGTCGTTCGTGGCGATCATCATAGCGAAACAGATCTTCGGCGGCATCGGGAACAACCCCTTCAATCCGGCTCTGGTGGGAAGGGTGTTCCTCCTCATCTCCTTCCCTGTGGCCATGACGACCTGGCCCGAGCCGCGGTCATTCTTCACCCAGGCTGCTGACGCCACGACCGGGGCGACCCCTCTGGGCGCCCTGAAGACTGCGATCTTCGAGCACGGCACGATCGGGGCGGCCCCGGAGATGAACCTTATGGATCCCTTCCTCGGAAACGTGGGCGGGTCCCTGGGTGAAATCTCGGCCCTTGCCCTTCTCCTGGGCGGGGTTTATCTCATTGCACGCAAAATCATCACCTGGCACATTCCGGTGACCTACGTCGGGACGGTAGTCGTGATCACCGGCATATTCTGGCTCATCAATCCAGACGGCTATGCCAACCCGGTCTTTCACCTCGTAGCCGGCGGACTCATGCTCGGCGCCTTCTTCATGGCCACGGACATGGTGACCTCGCCGATCACGAACACGGGCAAAATCATCTTCGCAGTCGGATGCGGGGTCATCACCGTGGTGATACGTCTCTGGGGAGGATACCCCGAAGGCGTGTCGTTTGCGATCCTGATCATGAATGCCTTTGTGCCTCTGATCAACAGTGCCACAAAGCCGGCTAAATTTGGAGCGGTGCGATGAAAGAAGTGATCAGACTAACAGCTGTGCTCACCGTTGTATGTGTGCTGGCGGGATTTGCTCTGTCCTATGTCAGCGAGGCAACCGAGGAAGCGCGTGCTTATCAGGACAGGCTCGAGCTTCTGAGCTCGCTCAACATGGTTCTCCCTGAGCATGACAATGAACCTGACAGTGATGCCATGCAGATCGGCGGCATCACCTATTACCCTTCCAAAAAAGACGGGGAGATCAACGGCATCGCGTTTATCACCTCATCAGACAAGGGTTACAGCGGCCTTATCCGGGTCATCGTAGGGGTGAAGCCGGACGGAGAGATCATCTCCATCGGGATTCTCGAGCAAAAGGAAACCCCGGGGCTGGGTTCTAAGATCACCGAAGACTGGTTTGTCGATCAGTACAAGGGAAAATCTCTGGAAAACGCAAGGTGGGCGGTGAAAAAAGACAACGGTGATTTCGAGCAGATCTCCGGCGCCACCATATCGCCCCGTGCGGTCACCAGTGCGATCCAGAAGGGACTGGAGACATACCAGAAAGACAGGCAGGAGATTTTCGGAGGCGGCGATGTCGTTCAATAAGGAGCTGATCAAAGGAATTTGGAAGGAAAATCCCGTGTTCATTCTCGTTCTGGGGATGTGTCCCACCCTCGCCGTCACCACTTCGGCACTCAATGGAGTGGGGATGGGGATCGCTACGACCTTCGTACTCATCTGCTCGAACATCGTGGTCTCCATAATCCGCTCGTATGTTCCCGACCGGGTGAGGATCCCGGTGTTCATCGTGGTTATCGCCTCGTTCGTCACCGTGGTGGACCTCACCATGAGCGGCTATTTCAGAGGCCTGTATCATGCTCTCGGCCTCTTCATCCCTCTGATCGTCGTGAACTGCATCATCCTCGGCCGGGCCGAGGCATTTGCATCGAAGAAGTCCATAGTGCTGTCCATCGCAGATGGGGCAGGCATGGGCGCGGGGTTCACCCTGGCACTGGTAATGCTCGGGAGCATCAGAGAACTCCTCGGAAACGGCTCGATTTTCGGCTTCTCCGTCTTCGGCGGCGGTTTCGAGCCTGTTCTCGTCATGATCCTGCCGCCTGGGGCTTTTCTGACATTGGGGATCCTTACAGGAGTGTTTTCAGCAGTTGAAAAATACAGATCGAAAGAATGGAGGAAATATGTCATCCAAGATCTTGGAAAAGCAACAGTTGTCAGAGAACGTATTTAAACTTGTTTTAGACGCTCCTAAGATCGCGAAAAAGAGAAAGGCCGGCCAGTTCGTGGTCTTGAGGATCCACGAGGAGGGCGAACGGATCCCCCTTACCATCGCTGATGCAGACCCTGTGAAGGGAACAGTCACCATCATTTTCCAGGTCGTGGGGAAAAGCACCGCACATCTCTCGGAGCTCAGTAAGGGAGATATCCTGCTCGATCTCGTCGGTCCCCTGGGGCAGCCGACCCATGTCGAGAAGATCGGCACCGTGGCATGTGTCGGAGGAGGCGTGGGAGTGGCCCCGGTATTTCCCATTACTCAGGCCATGAAGAATGCGGGCAATTACGTCATCTCCATCATCGGCGCCCGGAACAAGGACCTGATCATCATGGAAGACGAGATGAAGTCCGTATCGGACGAGATCATCGTGACCACGGATGACGGATCCTACGGTTACCACGGCTTCGTCAGCCAGGCCCTCGAGGAGAAGTACCTTCTGACGGGCACGAAGAAGATCGACATGGTCGTGGCCATAGGGCCGGTTCCCATGATGAGAGCGCTGTGCGATGTGACAAAGAAGTACAATGTTCCCACTGTCGTATCCCTGAACTCCATCATGGTGGACGCGACGGGTATGTGCGGCGCCTGCAGGGTCAGCGTGGGCGGCAAGACCCGCTTCGTCTGCGTGGATGGGCCGGAGTTCGACGGTCATCAGGTGGATTTCAAGGAGCTTATAGACAGGCAGCGCATCTACCTCGATGACGAAAAGCGATGCTACGATCATTACTGCTCATGCAAACAACAGGGAAAGGGGGCCTGATGCCATGGAAATGAAAGAAAGACTGAAAATCCCTCGCCAGCCGATGCCGGAGCAGGACCCGCAGGTGCGGAAGAGAAACTTTGACGAAGTTCCCCTCGGCTACACACCGGAAACAGCAAAAACAGAGGCGCTGCGGTGCATCCAGTGCAAGAAGCCCGAGTGCGTCGAAGGATGCCCTGTTGAAGTCGATATCCCCGGCTTCATTGCGCTGGTGGCCGAAGGCAAGTTCATCGAGGCGGCGAAGAAGATCAAGACGACCAACGCCCTTCCGGCCGTCTGCGGCAGGGTATGCCCCCAGGAAGTACAGTGCGAGGTCAAGTGCGTGCGCGGCAAGAAATCCGAGCCGGTGGCCATCGGAAGACTCGAGCGCTTCGTGGCGGACTATGAGCGCGCCGCAGGTGAGGTCTCCATCCCGAAGATCGAGAAGAAGACCGGAAAGAGAATTGCGGTGGTCGGATCGGGCCCCGCAGGCCTCACCGTGGCAGGCGACCTGGTGCAACTGGGCCATGACGTTACCATCTTCGAGGCACTCCATGCCCCGGGAGGGGTTCTGGTGTATGGAATCCCCGAGTTCAGGCTGCCCAAGGCCATTGTGGCGGCAGAGGTTGACTATCTGAAGAAACTGGGCGTAAAGATCGAAACGTCGCACGTAATCGGCAAGGTGGCCACCGTAGATGAGCTGTTCGCAGAGGGATTCGATGCGGTGTTCTTGGGCACGGGAGCAGGACTTCCTTCGTTCATGAATATTCCCGGAGAGAACCTCAACGGCGTTTACTCCGCCAATGAATATCTCACCAGGTCCAACCTCATGAAGGCCTACAAGTTCCCGGAGTACGACACCCCCATCGTTCGCGGCAAGAACGTCGCCGTCATCGGCGGAGGCAATGTGGCCATGGACTCCGCCCGCACCGCCATGAGGCTCGGAGCGGATCATGTATACCTGGTCTACCGCAGGTCGCGCCAGGAAATGCCGGCGAGGATCGAGGAGATCCACCATGCGGAGGAAGAGGGGATCGAGCTGCATCTTCTCACCAATCCCATCAGGTATATCGGCAATGACAAAGGCTGGGTCACGGGCATCGAGTGTCTGCAGATGGAGCTGGGCGAGCCTGACGAATCCGGAAGGCGCAGGCCGGTCCCCATCAAGGGCAGCGAGTTCATCAAGGAAGTCGATACCGTGGTGGTCGCCATCGGAGCCGGCTCCAACCCTCTGGTGCAGAGCACGACCCCGGGCCTGAAAACCAACAAGTGGAACTACATCGTTGCAGATGAAGAGACGGGTCAGACCTCGCGCGAAGGCGTGTTTGCCGGCGGCGACATCGTAACGGGCTCTGCAACGGTCATCCTCGCCATGGGTGCCGGAAGAAAGGCCGCCCGGGCGATTCACAGCTACGTGATGTCCAAGTAGCACGAGGACACGATAGGAGAACGTATGACCCTTGCGGAGATCAAAAATCTACTGGATGCAGACGTCATTGTCGGCGATGACATGCTGGGCATGGAAGTAAACACCGGTTTTGCGGCCGACCTGATGAGTGACGTTCTCGCCTTTGCCAAGGAAGGGTCCATTCTCCTGACCGGCCTCACCAATCCCCTGGTCGTCCGGACAGCGGAGACGCTGGACTTGAGAGCCATCATCTTCGTGCGGGGAAAGCGTCCTTCTCCCGATGCCGTAAAGCTGGCGCAGGAGAAGAACATTCCGCTGCTCGGGACCAAGTTCATTCTCTTCGAATCCTGCGGCAGGCTCTTCTCCGCAGGCATGAGAGGATCAATACAGAAAGTGGGCGAAGCCGCATAGGCTTCGCCCGCTTTCTCTTCACCATCCCTGCCCACAGTCTTCTCCCCAAGAGCTGTCGGATGGCGTCCTGACCCTTGCCTGTTCCCAGGGGCAGCTGCGGAGTTCATGCAGAAGTCGCGACGCTCTGTGCTTCGGCGGACCTCATCGTCTGATGTTGCAAATGCAAGCTTTAGTTGATATAAATTAAGGTCGATAGAACAGGTAAGAGGTGCGCAGATGCCTGGACCATCAGACATATCGGCGATACTTTCCCAGGGCGGGAGAATCGAGAAGATAAGCCAGAGCTCATTCGTCCAGCCCGACATAGCCAAGCAGATCCTCACCGAGGAAGAGGCGAAGGAACGGCTCAAGAAGAGCAGGGAGGTCAACGAATCCCAGAAGGGCCGGGAGATCGCCGCCAAAGATCGCGACCAAAAGAACGCGAAGGGCGAGCAGAACAGGCAGGCGGGTGAAAAGAACGAGGGCGCACCTGAAGAAACCGAACGCGAAGGCGTGAGGAAGCACATCATCGACGTGGTGGTGTAACCTTGGACCCGACCGGACTCCTTCTCCTGATTCAGGTGATCGTGCTTGCGGTCCTGCTCGGAGTGGTCGTGTTTTTCATTCTCGCAGACAGGAAGAAAAAGCCCGTGCCGTCCGCCCTCGACGACCTCAGGGACGTCATTCAGCAGACGCGGGACCTTTCCGGAAATTTCCAGGAGCAGATCCAGATCAATGTCGAGCTCGTCAACCGGGTGCTGACCGAGCTCGATGACAAGATCAGAGAGGCCCGTCTTGTGATTGAGGGCCTTGAGAAGACGTACATCAGCGCCAGGCAGGCGAGGGACTACACATCGTCGGACGTTCTGAAGCTCTCCAGCGGCGGATACGGGCCCGAGGACATCTCGCGGATCACCGGTATCCCGTTGGGCGAAGTTCAGCTCATGATCAAGATGAAGAATCAGGATAACGCGTAGCCGGCGATGCAGATCCTTCCCGGGCATATTCAGTCAGGCAGCATCGTACTCAATGAAAACATCCCCACCCTTTCCATCGGCAGAACACTGGTCGCCACGGTTCTGTCCGCTCCGAAATCGGGCCAGGTGCTCGTCTCCATGTTCGGCAGGCGCGTCATGGTGGAAACGACCATGGCCCTGCATAAGGGGCAAGTGCTCAATCTCAAGGTCCACGCACTGAGTCCCCGGGTCGTCCTGAAGCCGGCTGATTCCGGAATCGAGGGTCGGAGCCCGAGCCTTCGAAATCTTGGAAACGCCTTGAGCCGCCTGGTAGGCAGCTTCGGAGACAAGCCGATAGAGTCGTTTCTCCTCCAGGAAATCGTCCGGCGCCTTCCCTCCCGGCCGGGAAACGATGCCGGACAGGCTGAGATCGTCGCGGCTCTGGCCGAACAGATGACCCAGCATCCCGAGGCCCTCGCTTTCCTGCTCATTCCTCTGGTGGATGAAGAATCGGGCGGCAGTGCGAAGGTGTCGGTCGAACGGGAAGGCGATGCATATGTTCTGCACTTCGGAATCGAGACCGACCGTCTGGGAAGCCTCGAGTGCACGGCCCGGATGGATCGGGGGGTAGAGGTGGAGATCATGACGCCTTCGGAAGACACGGCCGATTTCCTCAACGGTCACCTGCATGAGCTCGAGGCCGGTCTTGAGCCTTTCGGGGTCCGGTATGTCAGGGTTGTCCGCACGGCCCTGAAGGACCAGCTGCTGAAGGGAGTGGACGTCCTGGTATGAAAAAGGATCCGGACAAGGCCGTTGCGCTGAAATACGAACGGGGCAAGGAGTCCGCGCCCAAGGTGACCGCCAAGGGGCGCGGCTCGGTTGCAGAGAAAATGCTGGCCATTGCCCGGGAGCACAACATCCCCGTCAAACAGGACAAGACTCTCCTCGATGCACTATATTGCCTTGATATCAATGAAGAAATACCCGAAGATCTGTATCGGGTGGTGGCCGAGGTCCTCGCCTTCATTTATCGGATGAACCGCATGAAAGCCGACGGATGATCCGCCGTTTTTTGTGAACGGCTGCAGAGGCCCCATGCTCTGGGCTCCCCCGTACAGAACTCGACCCCTCGGTTGTTTTCCCGCCTTCTTCCGTTATTCATTATCCTTAAAAGCTCAACAGAGCTGTAAACAAGGAGAAGTGTATGAAAAAGACACTGACGGGCCTGGCCTTCGTCGCAGTTCTCATGACAGGGTGTACCGGTACGTTCGCACTCACCAATGAGCTGTATCAGTTTCACAGAGATCAGGAGCGGTGGGTGGATGAAGCGCTCTTCCTCGTTTTCGCCATAACCCCGATATACGGGACCGCGATCCTCGCGGACGCAGTGGTGCTCAATTCCATCGAGTTCTGGACCGGAGAGAACCTCATTCAATCGACCAGGACGTCGACGGCCTCAGACAAGAATGAAAAGATCGTAAGAGACGGGGTGAACAGCCTTTCCATGCGGTATGATCCCTCCAGCGGGACAGTCGAGGTGCAATCGAACACAGACACCGGAAAGACGTTTTCCCTTTCCCGGACAGACAATGGGGTGCTGATGGCGGATGAAAACGGAGACGTTCTGTATTCTTCCGTCAGGGATTCTCTCGGCGGGGTGATGGTCTACGATATGCGGAACCATACCGCACGATACTTTTCTCCAGACGAGGTTCAGAAGGAGCGGGCCGAGCTGCTCCGTTGATGAGGGAAGAAGGTGCGGGCTCTCAACGGAAGTGGATGACCACCACGTCTTTGTCCCTCAGGACGAACTCCCTGCCCTCGATCAGGACCGCGCCCGACTCCTTCGCCCCGTGCATGCCCTGATGGGCGAGGAAATCGGATAGGCTCACCACATCGGCCTTGATGAACCCTTCCTGGATGTCGGTATGGATGAGCCCTGCCGCATCGTGGAGAGTGCTCCCTCTCTTCAGGGTCCATGCCTTGAGCTCTTTGCCCACCGGCGTGTAGAAGGTGATCAGATCGAGGATCTCATAGCATGCGCTGATGAGCGCGTCTATCCCCGGCCGCTCGATTCCGACGGACGAGAGGAACTCCGCGCGGTCTTCCTCGTAGAGCTCGGACGCCTCCAGCTCGAATTTGGTGCAGATGGGGATGACCTTCCTTCCCCGCTCCCGCCCCCACCGGATGAGCCGCTCGAGCTTTTCCGAGCCGCCCGTCACATCGTCCTCTCCGATGTTCGCCACCACGAGATACGGCTTCGCCGTGAGGATGCCCCAGGATTTCATGAGCGACTGGTCCAGCTCCAGGCCGGTGTCGACCAGGCATTTCCCCTCCAGCAGCGCGCCTTCCACCGCGTCGATCATCTCGATTTCGGCTTTGGGAACATCCTTTTTCCCGACCCGCAGGCCCCTCGCCACTGAATCCTTGCGTTTCTGGATGATTTCGAGGTCGGCCATGACCAGCTCGGTGAGAATGACTTCCATGTCTCCCACGGGGTCGATCTCGCTGTATACATGAGAGACATTGGCGTCCTCGAAGCACCGGACCATGTGTATGACGGCATCCACCCCCCTGATGTGCCCGAGAAACTGGTTGCCGAGGCCTTCTCCCTTGTACGCCCCTTTGACCAGCCCCGCGATGTCGTAGATCTTCAGAGTCGTCGGGGTGATCTTCTCCGGATGGGTGATCGCCGCAATTTCAGACAGGTTCCCGTCCGGGACGTTCACGACCCCGATATTGGGGTCGATGGTGCAGAACGGGTAGTTTTCCGCAGGCACCCCGGCTTTCGTGACCAGATTGAATAAGGTGGACTTTCCCGTATTCGGAAGGCCCACAATCCCGCAGGTGAATCCCATGCCGCATATTATACGGCATTCAGGTCGATCCGTGCAAGCAGAGCTCCGAGAAGCTCGCCGATAATCGAGCTGATGAGCATGTCTTCTTTGGAGAAGCCGCCGTCCGGCTTGTCCGCGAGGTTGAGGACGCCCTTGATATCGTCGGCGTGTTTGATGAGGATGCACATGAAAGACTTGGTGGTGTACTTGTCCTTGTTCTGAACGCCGATATCCTCTTCGATGTCTCTGATGATCAAGGAAGATCTGCGTGAAAGAACCAGATTCATGACGCTTTCCTGCTGCGAACCGACATTGATGAACGGGTCTTCTCCGATGTCGGTGTGGTTGTGCGCCTTGAGCTCGAGCTCGCCTGAAGAAGGATTTCGGATAAAGAGCGAGCAGTATTTGGCGCCGATCACCTTCGGGAGATGGGTGATCACCGCATCGAACATGGTGGGTATATCATCCGCGGTATTGAGCTCCTTTGCCAGAGCATAGAGCATGTCGAGGTTGGACTCGTTCATCATTTCCTCCATCACGAGATATTATCTTTACCTATCGGTCGTTTGGTCGAGGATTTTTAAGCAATCTTCCTCTTTGCCCCGAGAGCGTGAAAAAAAATACCGGCCCGGTTTTCTGCAACAGGTCGTGAAATTTCCCATCACTAGGAGAACGGTGCGCGAAGCCGCTTCTTTGCTGGGAGAATAGGTTCTTGACTTGAGAGGGTAGAATAGATGTATAATCAACCAGCTGATAATAAGAGGTGATGTTGTTGGAAAAACTCGATATACTGGAGGAAAGAATTCTCGGCTTACTGGAGCTGGTAAAGACTCTCAAAAAGCACAATGGAGAGCTAGCCGTCAAGCTGAAAGAAAAGGAGGAAGAGGTAAACGGGTTAAAGCAGGAGATTGAGAATCTCTTGGGAGAAAAAGAACAGGTGAAGCAAAAGGTTGCACACCTTATCGCGTGTGTGGAAGCGTTTTGATATCTTGTGCAGGACACGATAACGATACAGATATTGGGGCAGGAATACAAGGTTAAGGCCAAGGGTAATGAGGAGCACGTACAGTCATTGTCACGGTACGTCAACGAGAAGGTTCTGGACATTCAGCAGAAAGGCTCCGCGGTTTCTACCATGGAGCTCGCAACCATGGTGATGCTGAATCTGGCTGATGATGTTGCACAGGCAAGATCGGAGTTGATGAAATACAAAGAGTCGGTTTCCCGAAAGGTCGATCAGCTCATAGACGATATCGATAATGGAATGAAATAGAGGCTTTCTCGTGAACGGGCCTTCACGACCTCCTGATCCATGCGATGAGTGAACGCTTCCACAGCAACCGGGTGAAAGTATCTCCCCTGAGATGACAGCCTGATCCAGTCGCGCAGGGGCTGGCGTGATTGATATATCAGGGATTTGGAGAACAGAAGGCGGAGGCCGTTTTCTTTTGTGAGATTTTCGAGCCCGCCTGTTCATTTCTCTCCTGAAATGACCGCATGCCATACGGGAACATGGAGAGCAAAACCGCGATCAGAGCATCCATGCTGGTCTGCCGCCAGCGCATCGCCGACGAAGATAAGATACGGTCGGAGTCACAAATCCTGACCCATATCCGCGCGCTGCCTCTGTACCGAAAAGCGCGCACCTTCGCGCTCTATTATCCGGTGCGCGGCGAGGCGGACCTGCTCCCTCTCCTGGGCGACGCCGGAAAGACCGCCCTGTTTCCCAGGGTACGGGACCATGAGCTAGATTTCTATCCGGTGAAGAGCCTCGATGAACTCGTTCCCGGACATTTCGGAATCCCCGAGCCGCAGAACGGCGCCCCCTTCCCATTGAATGACATCGATCTTTTGTTCGTTCCCGGTATCAGTTTCGACCGCATCGGTCACCGCATCGGGTACGGAAAGGGATATTACGACAGGCTGATGCAGGTCGGCACCAACATACCGGCCGTCGGCGTGTGCTTCGATGAATGCCTTGTAGAGCGACTCCCCGCTGATTCATGGGATATGCAGGTGGATTGTGTAGTGACTCAGACAGGTGTGTTTTTCAGATCAAAAAATGAGGTGCAATAATGGAAATGCTTTTGTTACTGATTGCCGTATTCATCGGTGCAGCCGGTGGGTACGTCGTAAATACCCACATCGGAAAGAAGAAGGGGAGGGATGCCGAAGAGACATCCCGCAGGATGATCGAAGAGTCCAAGAAAGAAGCGTCAAACATCATAGCCGACGCGCAGATCGAGGCCAAGGAGATCATTTTCACCGCCAAAAGCCAGAGTGATGCCGAGGCCAAGGATCGCCTCAAGGAGGTTTCCGCGATCGAGAAGCGGATCCACCAGCGGGAAGAGCTCATCGACCACAAGCTGACAACGCTGGACAAGCGCGAGCAGGAGCTCAAGAAAAACGAACAGTCTCTGGCAGACAGGCAGCGCCATGTGGAGAACATGAAGGCGGACGTGGAGAATCTCCGTAAGCAGCAGATAGCAAAGCTGGAAGAGATCAGCGGGATGGATTCCAAGCAGGCGAAGAAGGAGCTCATGCAGTCTCTGGAAAGCGAGGCCAGGCACGAGGCTGCAAAGCTGCTCAAGCAGATATCCGACGAGGCTGAGGCGGAGGCCGACAGAAAGGCCAAGAGCATTCTGGCAACCGCGATCCAGCGGTACTCGGCGGATGTGGTGAGCTCGCGGACCGTCTCCGTGGTCAACCTGCCCAGTGAAGAGATGAAGGGCAGGATCATCGGCAGGGAAGGGCGCAACATCCGGTCGATCGAGGCGGTCACCGGGGTCGACCTCATCATCGACGATACGCCCGATGCGGTGATCGTATCGAGCTTCGACCCGATCAAGAGAGAGATCGCCAGGCTCTCTCTGGAAACCCTGGTGATCGACGGCAGGATCCACCCCTCCCGGATCGAGGAGGTAGTGGAAAAGGTCACCAAGGAAATCAACGACGGCATATGGGAGGCGGGCCAGCAGGCCACCTTTGACGTGGGGGTCCACGGGATCAGCCCCGAGCTCATCAAGCTGGTGGGCAAGCTCAAATACCGGACCAGCTTTTCCCAGAACGTCTATCAGCACTCTCTTGAGGTGGCGCATCTCTGCGGGATCATCGCTGCCGAGCTCGGCGTGAACCAGAAGGTGGCCAAACGGGTCGGTCTGCTGCACGATATCGGCAAGGCCGTGGATCACGAGGTCGAAGGATCACACGCAATCATCGGCGCCGAGATCGCCAAGCGCCACGGAGAGGCGGCCAAGGTGGTCGAGGCCATCGCCTCGCACCACAATGAGGCCCCGGTGAACTCGGTCTATGGATTTCTCGTGCAGGCCGCCGATTCGCTTTCCGCAGCACGGCCCGGTGCCAGGAGAGAGATGCTCGAGAATTATGTCAAGCGGCTTGCGGACCTCGAGAGCATCGCGAGCTCGTTCGACGGGGTGTCCAAAGCGTTTGCGGTTCAGGCGGGCAGGGAGATCCGCGTCATGGTGGATGTCGACAAGATCAACGACGAAGAGGCCGACTTCCTGGCAAAACAGCTCACCAAGGATATCGAGGAGAAGCTGACCTACCCCGGGCAGATCCGCGTGGTGGTTATCAGAGAGACCCGTGCAGTACGGTATGCGAAGTGACGGGGGAGGGACCATGGGCATCGAAGACCAGCTGAGAGAACTCAAACGCGGGATCGTTGAAATCGTATCCGAGGAAGAGCTCGTAGCCAAACTGAAGAAGGGCAGGCCGCTCAAGGTCAAGGTCGGCTTCGATCCAACCGCCCCGGACATCCATCTGGGCCACACGGTGGTCCTGCAGAAGATGAGGCAGTTTCAGGACGCGGGCCATGAGGTCATCTGCCTGATCGGCGACTTCACGGGCATGATCGGCGACCCGAGCGGCAGAAGCACCACGAGGCCCCCCCTGACCAGACAGGAAGTCCTGGAGAACGCCAAGACCTACCAGGAGCAGGTGAAGAAGATCCTCGACCCCAAGCGGACCACCCTGGCCTACAACTCGCAGTGGATGGACAACATGGTCGTCTCGGACTTCATCAAGCTCACCTCGGTGCAGACCGTGGCCCGGATGCTGGAGCGCGACGATTTCAGGAAGAGATACCAGCAGCAGCATCCCATCAGCATCCACGAATTCCTCTACCCCTTCATCCAGGGGTACGACTCTGTGGCGCTTCAGGCCGATGTCGAGCTGGGCGGCACAGACCAGATCTTCAACCTGCTCATGGGAAGGGATGTCCAAAAGGCCTATGGTCAGGAGCAGCAGGTGGTGATGACGCTTCCTCTTCTGGAAGGCACCGACGGCGTTCAGAAGATGAGCAAGTCATACAACAACTATATCGGCGTGGACGACCCCCCGGCCGACATGTTCGGGAAGGTCATGTCCATATCCGACGAGCTCATGTGGAAGTACTATGAGCTGCTGAGCTCCCGGTCGCTCGACGAGATCCGCGGGCTGCAGGACAGGGTGAGCCGGGGTGCGCTCCACCCCATGGAGGCCAAGATGGATCTGGCCGCCGAGATGGTCGAGCGGTTTCACGGGAAGCGGGACGCGGATCTGGCCAGGGAATCGTTCACCCGGGTGTTCAAGGAAAAGGCGCTGCCTGAAGATATGCCCGAGGTCGATATCCGGCTCGACAGACCGTGGATCTGCTCTGTGCTCAAAGAGGCGTCCATGGTGCAGAGCACGTCAGAGGCGAAGAGGCTCGTGGCTCAGGGAGCGGTAAGCATAGACGAGCAGAAGGTCTCCGACCCTGAGCTGGTGCTCGCGCCGGGCACCTATATAATAAAGGTAGGGAAGAGGCGGTTCGCCCGCGTCACCATCGGCTAGCCGTTCCGGCGTGTTTTCGCCGGCTTCCGGGAGAGAGGGTCGCCGCCGCATGCGTCGCATTGCATATCAGGCCGGCCGCAGGGCGGGTGAAGGATGGATGTTCCGGCCTTTTTCAGGCCGGCGGGGTGAATCCTTTTTATCCGCTGATTCATCTAATATATTTGCCCTTGAAATAGGGGATGTAAGGAATAAAATTTTTTCGCAAGTTACCCCTTGACACGGAAAGTGATTTGACATAGAAAGGGCAAGCCTTCAGGGCAAGGGGGGACGAAAAAAAAGATTCAACATCCCCCTTGACAACGCAGTCGTTCTTTAATAGAAAGCAAACCGCGTTGAACACAGTAGCTCTTTGAACAAAAAATAGTTGACAGAAAATCTACAGGCGTGCTTATACATGGAGTTTGGCACGAGTAATAGATAGATCTTTGAAAACTGAATAGTGGAAGGCGAACGTAAGGTAAGTAATACGCTTCAATACAGCGTATACACGAGATTAAACACAAGAGTTTGATCCCGGCTCAGAATGAACGCTGGCGGCGTGCCTAACACATGCAAGTCGAGCGAGAAAGTCCCCTTCGGGGGGCGAGTAAAGCGGCGCACGGGTGAGTAACGCGTGGGTAACCTGCCCTTGAGTGGGGGATAACCAGCCGAAAGGCTGACTAATCCCGCATACGACCGGCAGACACAAGTCTGTCGGGGAAAGATGGCCTCTGCTTGCAAGCTATCGCTCTTGGATGGGCCTGCGTTGGATTAGCTAGTTGGTGAGGTAATGGCTCACCAAGGCTGCGATCCATAGCTGGTTTGAGAGGACGACCAGCCACACTGGAACTGAGACACGGTCCAGACTCCTACGGGAGGCAGCAGTGAGGAATATTGCGCAATGGGGGAAACCCTGACGCAGCAACGCCGCGTGAGTGAGGAAGGCCTTCGGGTCGTAAAGCTCTGTCAGATGGGAAGAAATGGATGGGGGCTAATATCGCCCATCCTTGACGGTACCATCAGAGGAAGCACCGGCTAACTCCGTGCCAGCAGCCGCGGTAATACGGAGGGTGCAAGTGTTATTCGGAATCACTGGGCGTAAAGAGCACGTAGGCGGATTGGTAAGTCAGGTGTGAAATCCCGGAGCTCAACTCCGGAACTGCATTTGATACTGCTAGTCTTGAGTGAGGTAGAGGGGGGTGGAATTCCCGGTGTAGAGGTGAAATTCGTAGATATCGGGAGGAACACCAGAGGCGAAGGCGACCCCCTGGGCCTCTACTGACGCTGAGGTGCGAAAGCGTGGGGAGCAAACAGGATTAGATACCCTGGTAGTCCACGCCGTAAACGATGA
>ENA-UPXM01000426-UPXM01000426.1-activated-sludge-metagenome-genome-assembly--contig:-NODE-426-length-61878-cov-57.130291_pt1 | contig 61878 bp, 61 predicted proteins | sample MGYA00238178_ERZ772708 | MGnify/ENA primary metagenome ERZ772708 (study PRJEB29002, sample SAMN05720212) | activated sludge metagenome | isolation source: anaerobic digester from wastewater...
CTACTTGTCGACACTTTTGAAGATTAAAGTCGATTGAAAATTACTGGATGAAAGAAAGCGACAGACACAGGTCAGGAGTGCAGTAAGGCATCGCCCGTCCGCGACTCACTACACCTATTTTACGGCCTTCGCCTCGTTATCAATGGCCAGCTGCACTTGCTTGTAAAACGCAAGGCGCTTCGCCTCCTGATCGCCACCCTGCTTATCAGTGGCCTTCGGCCAGTTGCTATTTGAAGCGATGATCAGCTTCCGCTTGGGATCGATGAAGATGCCCTGACCGAAAACCCCCCTTGCTGCGTAGCTGCCATCATTTATTGTCCACCATTGATAGCTATAACCATATCCGGCCTCATCGGTATCGGCATGCTTCGTAGTTGCCGCAGCGATCCAGCCGTCGGGCAACACCGGCTTGCCTTCTGCCATGCCGCCGCCCAGCATGAACAGACCAAAGCGGGCAAAGTCGCGGGTTGACGCCTGTATGCAACAGCCGCTTATCTCATGGCCGGTGGATCCCAGTATCCAACTCGCATCCTGCTCCATGCCAAAAGGTCGCCATATCTTCTCCGACAGATAGTCGGTCAAGTTCTTTTTGGTCGCCGAACTGACCAGCACCCCGACCAAATTGGTTTCACCGGTCTTATAAACCCATTTCGTGCCCGGAGGCACTTCGCGCTTCAATTTGCGCATATAGCTGACCGTCACATCGACGCCCGGCTCGGCCTTGTGCGCGTCGAACAACGCGACGTCCGATTTGGGGTCGGCATAATCCTCATTCCACTTCGCGCCCGATGTCATGGTCAGCAGCTGCTTGATCGTTACATCATCATAGACCGACCCTTTGAGATCGGGAATGTAGTCCGACACCTTGTCGTCGATGCTTTTGATATAGCCGTCCTTGATGGCCGCACCGACCAATGTGGAAGTGACTGATTTCGCAACCGAGAAGCTGGTCCAGCGTCCATCGCCACTGAAGCCGAGTCCATATTTTTCGAGGCGAATTTTGCCGTCCTGAATGATCACTAATCCGGCGGTGCGCTGGTCCTTCATATAGGCATCGACATTGATACCGACATCAAGCGGCGTTCCCTCCGGCAAGGGATAGACGTTTTTATCAGCAGAAATGATCCGGGATTTGGCAATAAAAGGGATCCGATCTAACGCGCGAAAAGTAGCATCGCGCTGCGGGATTGACCAGAAAAGAACATTTCTGTCGGTTGGCAGATGTAAGATCACCCCACGCATATCCTTGTCCGTCGTCGTCCAGAATATGCCGCCGGCAGCCGCCAATACTACCAATATTCCAATGATCCATTTCTGCATGACGCACCTCCTTTAGTATTCTGTAATGAAACGCCTTATAATATTTTAATGAGGAAAAATTTTTGACGATCACACATTGTAGCATAGCATAAAATTAATTATTTGAAAAATAAGTATAACAGGAAGCAAAAATTGCATTTGCCACCTACAAAGCCGCACTTGTTTGTATCGCGTAGAATCAATGATAACCATTTGAAAGACAGCATCGTAGCCCTTAGCAGAGTATAATACGCTTTATTTCCCTGTCCAGTATTTTTGGGGGAAAGGTATCCCTCATGATACTCCCACGATCCTAGATCTCGTCATTTACCCAGCAATCTACCATATCTGGCGGCGCCTGGAGCTGGGAAAGGATTAACGGGTGGATCTTGCTTTGTCCTTCGCCAGGAATGAAAAGAGCAAGCTCATCAGCGCCAATACTATCCCGAAGATAAAAGCCCCTCTGAAACCGGCCATCATTATATCCGGGTGCTGCCTGACCTGGTCCAGCATAATATTAAGCTTTGCCACGTCGAAGAGGACGACCTGCGCCATGACCAGCATGTATAAGGCGATGCCGAGAGATGAACCGGCATTCAACGCTACTTTGTAAACACCCGACGCCACTCCCTGCCTGTCCGCTGGGGCATGCTGCATGAGCAATCGGTTATTGGGCGCTAAAAAGAATCCCATCCCGATCCCTAAACAAGCCAGCGACAGGATCACCCAAAGAAGGCTGGACCGAGGCGTCAGGAAAGAAAGGGAGGTGAACGCGATCACCGCGATCGTCATGCCGGTGATGCATAGAATGCGCGAGCCCAAGCGGTCAGAGAGTGCGCCGGTGAACGGGGCGAGAATCATCGACATAAGCGAAGAGGCCATCAGGACAAGTCCCATCTTGGCGATCGGAATATGCATCATCATCTGCAGAAAGAAGGGGAAAAGGAACCCTATGCCGATATTCATCGCCATGGCGCATAAGGCCGCCAGCGCTGCGAAGGTAAAATTCAGGTTCCTGAAAAGTTTGAGGTCGAGCAACGGATAGGCGATCCGTTTCTCCTGAAAAACAAACAGAAGCAACGATAGAAGTCCGGTTGCAGAACTTGCAACAACGAAAGGCTCTCCCCAGCCGGTTTTTGCGCCAGTGTTCATCGCATAAAGAAGACCGACAAGCCCGATGAAAAGCAGCGCGGCCCCAATGTAATCGAAGCGGGTGTCTACGGCTTTTCCCTGCTTTGCCGGGAGCTTTTTCCAGGCGGCGATGAAAATAACAGTGGCAAGAGGGACCGCCATTATGAAGTTGCCCCGCCAGGAGAAATAACTATTCATGAAACCGCCGACCACCGGACCGCACGTCAACCCAAGGCCCTGCAGGGTAGCATACAATCCGAGCGCCCTCCCTTTGATATTGGCCGGAAGATAGTAGGTCAGCAGCGCTATGCAGATCGGGCTGTACATTGCCTGTCCCAATGATTGCAGTGACCGGGTAATAAAAAGGAAAGTAAAATTCGGCGCGATCGCGCATAGGAGGGCACCAAGACCGAAAACCACAAGGCCCATAAGAAAGACCTTCTTGTATCCGATATTATCGCCCAATTTGCCGAACCCAAGAAGGGTGCTGGTGATGATCAGAAGATAGATCGTCGGCAGCCAGGCGACCAGGCCCACTTTGATTCCGAAATAGGCGGCGATGGAAGGCAGGGAAATGATGAGACTGCTGTAATCAAGGGTGATCATGAAAGAAACAGCGGAAACGATCGCAATCAGCCAGTATTGTCCTCTTTTATCTTTTATGACAAACTCATCCATTTTGTCACCCCTTTCAGAATTTCAGCGAAGTCGTTATGTCCTGCAATGTCCTGGCTGAATCCTGAAAGGCTTTCTGCTCTTTATCGTTCAATTCGATCTCGACTACTCTGGCAACGCCTTCGCGACTGATAATGCAGGGGACGGAAATGCAGAGATCAGAGACACCGTAGTAATTATTTACCAGAGTGCTGACAGGGTAGATCTTTCGCAGATCCTTGAGAATGGACTCCACCAAAGTCGCGGTGGAAAGGGCAATGGCATAATTGGTAAAGCCCTTCTTTTCCATGACCAGATACCCGCCCTTCCTGGTCTGCTCAAATAATTCGTTTATCCTGAGGCTCTCCTTGAATTTCCTTCCTCCCACATTTGCCGAGCTTAATGCCGCAAACTGGCTGTCGCCGTGTTCGCCGATAATATAGGCGTGAAGTTCGTCCGCGTTTATCCTGGTTTCGGAAGCAATCAGGGCGCGGAAACGGCCGCTGTCGATCATGGTCCCGGTTCCGATGACCCGTCGGGATGGGAAACCGGAAAGTTTCAGGGCGGCGTAAGTCATGATATCGAGTGGATTGGTGATCATGATGATGATGGCGTTGGGACTTGCTTTGGCGATTTGAGGGATGACGCCTTTAAAAAGTTCGACATTGCCCTGGCACAGATCGAGTCTTGACTTGATATCGTTCATCGGAACCGAAGCGGTGACGATGACAATGTCCGAATCCTTGGTGTCGGGATAATCTCCGCCGCGTATATCCATGGGATGGATAAAGCAACTCGCGTGCAAAAGATCCAGGGCATCTCCTTCCGCGGCTTTTGGATTATAATCAACCAGCACCATTTCACTTGCCAACCCCTTTATCAAGAGGCTGAACGCGATTGCTGATCCAACTTTTCCGCAGCCGATTACTGAGATCTTAGCCATTGTTTCCCCCTTTGTCTGGCGTCGTGCCTAAATTTTGTAAATCCCGGTCTCTAGATAGGATTGGATATCTCTCGTCTTCATACCATACAGCCCGAGCTTTTTCAGGTTTCTTCCCTCTTCGAAATAGTTCGTGTCGTTGTAAATACCATCGATATGAATGATGGCCTCGAAAGTAGAAACATCCACACCCGCCAGCTTGCCCAGGAAATAGATCGGCACGCAGGCGAACGGACAATCTTCGCTGATATAACGTTCTTTTGGGCTCTTTGGAGAATCATTGGGGACAAGATTGTGATACGGGCTATTCTTGGAAAAGTCGCGGATGCTGTTCATGTTGAGACTGTAAAAGGTGTTTACAATCTCAACGAAGGTCGGCAGCTTCAAACCGTATGCCGCACCGACTGCAAGCCTTTCCCGATCCATGGCTTCCAATACCTTGCAAACCGTATCTGATGCGCCCTCGGCATAGAATTGTATTTTCCCTTGTCTTGATTCCATCGGCCCCATCCCTAGGGTAGCAGTCGGAACATGAATAATTATATTTCCGTTATTCATCGCTGCGGCAAAAATATTATCATCCAGTTCAAGTTTAAGCAGCAATACCTCTTTCAGTTTTTCTGCTGTTTTTTTCGTCATTGCGGAAGGAAAAACGCCGATCGAGAGCTCAGTCTTCTTGGCCAGCATGTAGATCTGGCCCGGCCCGATGACCCTGACCGCATAGGGGATGGAACTGGCCTCAACAAATGTCACTTTTACATCAATCCCTGCCTCTCTCATCATCTTGGAAAAGATCAGGGAAGCGAAATTGCCGGGGAGAATACAAAGGATCATTCCATCCCTCAGGTGCGGCATGACAAGCTTGAAGATAGTCTCCTGTCCGAAAGCTGGTACGCACATGATCACGATGTCAGAAAAATTCATGGCTTCCTGGGGATCGGTCGTAACCATTGTTACCTTGGCAAAACCAGACATAAAAGCCTTTGCGCCGCCGACTTCGCTGGGTAATTCAGGCACCGCTTCTATCCCGCCTTTTTCTTTTATCCCGTTCAAACTTTTCGCGAAATCAGGATGTTCAAAAAGCATCACTTTGCCGCCATTTTGAGCAATATCATACGCAAAAGAATGACCTGCATTCCCTGCTCCTAAAATTGTTACTTTTGCCATGACAATACCTCCTTTTTTAGGTGTTACACGTGAGCTGGTCTGATTTCTTGAGATAACCCGGAGTGCGTTATAGAAGTTAGTTACATTGGTTTATAGCGATTTCTCCAACTTCGATAGGCTCGGGTAGATCGGTTTTTCCACACCCAGCAAATTGAGGTTATTTTCCCTTTCAGAAACAGAGTTTCAATAATCAATCCGTGTCATCACCTTTACAAAAATGACACAGATTAATTATTAAACTTTTGACGATACCTCATTCAAATTTTTGTTTACCGTGCTCCTAAAACAGCAGAAAGTCAATATTGTATTTTATTGGATATCATTTGAAAGGTTGGATGACCGCCAAAATTGCTGGATGCTTTGTTACAGGAAGCAAAAATTGCATTTGCCACCTACAATGTTGGTAGCAGCGATGAAATCAAAAGTGAAGATTATGGTTGGAAATAAAGCATTTCGGAAGGTTAGTCCATTAATCAGGTTTAGATGTTAACTGATCATGCCAGAAGGGAAAGTGTAAAAAATGTCTGTTTCACAGTTCAGCTTAATGAAAAAAGTAAATTACTGGAAGGCAGAGTATAAACAGATTAATCTTATTTTTTTAAAATAGTAACTTGTTGTACAAAAAAGCAGATTTGATAAACGAACTGGCACGGGTGACAGCTACGAAGAAGGAAGCAGCCATGACAGTGGAGATATCCTTAAACTTAATTAAAAGGACTATAAAAAGAAAGAGGATATTTACTTCTCTGGTTTTGGCGCTTTCACGACAGTCAAAAGGAAAGCAAGAAAAGGCAGTAATCCCAAGACTGCAGAAGCAAACAGGGTTGCAGCTAAAGTAATCCCAAAAGTCAAACCGGCTAAGGCGTTCAAGGAAGCGGTGAGGTAGGGGTACTAGAGAACTGTCAACTCAAGTCCGTCTTTCTATACTTAATTTGAACAAAACCTTTGATGACATACAATCTTCTTTCAGCAATCAATTGGACTACCCATCCATTTCTATCTTCCCGTTGTGCTTTAGTTGGTCACGAATGACTTTGTAGCTCCATAGTGATTTTAATAAAGGTCGACTTTCAACCAGTTTACTTAATTTGGACTCACCTTCCTCCTTAGCCCAGAACACTGTCAATATTGAACCCCAAGCAGCAGCGCGTTTGTTTCCAATAGTAGCTGCGAGAATTGTAGCATCTTCTACAGCCTTCACATAATCCCACTTGTCATCTCCAACAATTAGCCAATATATATTCTGTCCAAAAGTCCCTCGGTAGACGCCATCATCTTGAATGCGACTCAGCAAAGTAACAACTTCTGAAATAGTCCACCTGAAATGATGGCGGATATCTTCACAGAATTTTAATCCAAACAACATTTTGTCTAAGTAGGCATCATAATTTAAGGTGAATTTTCCCAGTACATAAATAGCATGATCTAAAGCTGTATTGTGAAGTCCAAACATCATCTTGCGAAGAAGAATATAATGTCTTGGATCATACTTACCGAAGTAAAGGATGTCATCAACCGCACTCACTTGCTCAGATATGTAATCCGATGCAAGCTGTAGTGCTAAAGACCCAGCAATGCATTTAGCTACTGCAGTATCGAAAAAAACTTTTGCACCCTCTTTTGAGTTTAATTCATTTCTTGATGATGTATAAATTTTATCTCGCTTGCCTTGTTTTTGCAGCGTCCCTGTTATGTCGCACCAATAAAGACCGTTAGTTTCGGGATCCCATATGATTCCGAAAACAGGAATTGTGGATTTTTTCCAAGATTTGCGTTGTATTTGGTTTGCCTTCAACTCATACTGATCAGTACTCCAAAGGGAGCGACCACCTTTTATCTGAGCAGCAACACAAAATACTGAATCCTTAGTGAACTCCAAATACCCATCTTTACCCACACTTGGTTGTTGCACTCGCGAAGTTTCATGAAACTCCCACTCAAGCTCTAAACACCTTTGCTTAAAGACAGCAACTCCATGGTTATCAACAACCCATGACCTTTTTACTTCAACTGTAGTAATAGTCATATTGTATCCTTTTGGTAATGATTGTGAAACAAAACACTTTTATAGATATTTATAATAAAAAATATTTTATGTTTCCTAAATTCACCCAGAGGCTAAAATGTTTGCTGAGTTTAATATCAACGCTTTTTAGAACATCATACCGTAAGCTTACGCGGTCTTGTCATCTCATTGTTACATTTATCTAAATGATACATTCTACCTATACTTGGCTTCTTCTTGATTTTAACTTCATCTTTACTTTCATGATCGGTTTCAATAATATATAAACAGTTTACGAAATAAAAATTCCCTTGCATGTAGCCTCCTGCATAGCTATGTAGATCAGCTTCGTTTAATTATTTTCACTTCGCCTGTGTGCCATCCGCTACGCGCTCCATGAGTTCTTTAAGCATCCTTTTCTGTTCCTCAGGAGATGCAGACGCAAAAAGACGAAGATAGACTTGAACTGGATCACTTTTGTCCTCCTGGGGGGCTAAATCCATGGTTGGGTTGTCAAGGCAGGATTGTAGTTCAAGAGGTTTTAAGCGTGATTCAACGTCGAAATCCTTCCATTCAGGAAGCCGTGTAACATTATCGTCTGCATAGATCCGCATGTTGATCTTCTTTTCCCCTCTACTGTCGCTACAAACACTAAACAGGTGCTTGGATTCATCAGGCGTGAGGATAATATATGAATAGCCATTCTTGTCAGCATTTTCGAGAATGAGAACAAGATGGTCTGTTTGCTTCCAATTATGCCAATAAGACTTCGAAACCCCCCAGAACCAACGAGATTGATCATCATGGAAGCTGGAATACTTACAAAGGAATATTGCGTTATTAAACATCAACTGTGATTGACCTCTTAAGGTGAAGTGCCCCAACTGTTCCTGCAAACGCTTGCCGAGGGACTTCTTCAAGACAGATTCAAGTGCGGTATCTCTTTTTTTTCGGTCAGATGATAAGTCATCTCTCTTAATTTCTCCTAATGAATATAGTTGATCAAATTCTCTTCTTGGAATGATTGGATTCATTTTTCCCTCCTCTTTGACTAAACTGTTAAAAAATGACGTGATCATCTCTTCATGATTCGTAAATTTATTCGTAAGCACTAACTGAAACCCCTTCAGTTCGGGGTCGCTTAAGAGAATGTCTACTTCATTAGCCGTCTTCCCAAGCTGGCGACAGTATTTATCGATAACGGTTTCAGGAGCTGTGCCATTTCGTTCAGCCACAATTTTTGTCGCCTCTGGCCTAGAATGTCCTTTTTGAATTACTAATTCTATAACTTCTAGTATCTGAGAAAGGGCCTTAGGGATATTTTGGTTTGTTCTATGTACAAATATTTTCGAATTTCCGTAAATACTACCTTTGCCGAATAAGAGCCTGTGGAGGACAGTATTCGGTGTGTCAACAAATGGCTCTGCCTTTTGTTTTAGATAGTTGAATATTTTTTCATCTACTTCAATTGTGTATAATTCCATGTCGACCTACCTCTTTCGTCGTTACGTACAACCAAGCTTTACTAGCATAAAAGCACAGATAGTTAGTATTGTCAAGTATATACTAATTTATTAATCGAAGCGCAAACCGTATGCCACACAAACAAGATAATACCAGTTGAGCAAAGGCTTCGTATTTATTGGATTTAGCAATCATATTTAGCGATATTTATTTGATAGGGCAATTAAATGACGGGGATGTCAAAAACATAGGACAAACGGTCACACATTATCGTTTGAAATGATGCTTGGTTGTCGTGGGTGGCGTTTGTTGAGTTCAGGAAGCAAAAATTGCATTTGCCACCTACGAGTCCGCAATCACGTTTAAAGCGTAACACACAATTTGATAACCGCCCGCAGGGTTTCCTGGATCAATGTGATCGACTGCAGGATAAAGCGGATGGCACCCCTCCCCGCCTTTAACTGGCGTTCCTTTTTTAGGGTCAAAAACCATTTCTGCGCCAGAAAGAGCACACCGTCCTTTTTTGTTTAATCAGCAAGTCTCGCAAAGTCTTGGGAGATGCCCCTTGCCTGGTTTTAGATGCCCACTTTTTCTGTTCGTCTGTCAGTTCCATATCGCACCACAAAAATAGTCATGTGTTATTTCTGTTGATTACTTTCAAATATCTCGCGAAATACTGCTTCAGCTTTTGGAAATTCAAGTTTGGCCTTTTTCAGCAGGTTCTCTGCAGTAGAGTATAGATTATCATATTCCAGTGTGCCATTAATTTTGTGACTCGCTCCGTAAAACCGGCTATAAGTAGCATTCTTTTCAAAAGCTTTGGCTGTAAATTTGAAACCAGCCGCGTCTAACGACTTAATAATCTTTAATCGCAGGTCAGGATCACTCATTTTTGATACCTCAAAATGACTGTAAATCGTGTCCTTATAAGTTTCAAACCAACAAGCTATGCTCAAAGGCCGTTTTAAATGCGTCCATGCTATGCCATTTTCCGGTATTATGTTAGCCCACGATTTCGGCACAAACCATACCGATGAAACACCGGCTGAAAGGATTTCAAATTCATTTTCTTTTTCAAGCAAAGCTTCCACAGCCCTCTTAAAGTCACTAGCCTTGCCATACTCAAAGATCGTATCGAGAGCCAATTTATGTTTACGGTAAATTTTTTTGCATAGTTCCATTAAATTCTGATCCTGCATTGTCAATCTCCTTAGTGTATCTAAATAATGTTGCATAAAAAATTGGACGTTTTGAGCAAGTTTGGATTTTTGCTGTTCAAAAAGAATTTTTAAAACACGATAAAGATTACCGTGACTATAGCAAATGTAGTCTCCCCCATCTGTATCATGGGGGTCTTGTCCAGTTAATGTCAAAAATACTGGAACAATTTTAAAACCAACGAAAGAATTTACAATGATATTTTTGTATTTATTAAGTTGACCTTTAGATTCGCCACTATGAATTTTATTTTCAATGAATAGAATAATCTTGTTGGAACGATCGATTACAAGGATATCAATATTGTGCCATTCACGTAATACTTCAACATACGGAAAATCCATCATTTCTACATCACCGGCGGTCAAACCATGGATAGATTTATCGGACAGAAGTAATATATTTGAAAGGACGCGCCTTAATGCCATATCCCGCAATCCGTGAGATTCTTCTGGATCCAGCAACCAAGCCAGGACATTACTATGACGAATTTCAATCTGATCAATCTTCAGAGCTTGGAATACATTGAATTCCGATAATCGGGAACATAGAACTTCAAAATCTTGATGATCAGCAAGAAACCGGTCTATAGCTTCAGAGGCATTTTTTTCATTTACACTCATGTTGCTTTACTTCCCCTTTATAGATTGATTAGCGTGGAAATGATTCTATGTTTACTGTTTATTAAAAGCATTTGCAATAAGATAATGGAAAATATTCTCTTAAGAATGTGAATCATGAGAACCATTTTCCAATCATTAATAGCGTCAAAACATTTTAACCTTTCTCAAAACACATACATTTCAATCCTTGAACACAGTTACTTCATAATCCGGTGTTGTGCTACTGGAACGTTCTGTGAAACTGAAAATGCTTTCTGTAAAATGCCATATTTGTAGCCAATTGTTTTATTATGAAAATATTTCACCATTAACTGTTTGTCTTGACTGTCAGGTGCATTTTTAACTATGTAATCGTATATTCCTTCCCAAGTTATACGTTTAAACTGTCGCTGTCCTTCAACTTGTATAATATGGGGGATAAATCGTTCTTCAATGTCTTTATCCCTTTCAGACAGGACAATATTAATCAGGCAAAAATTCCGATTTATTTCTTTCGCAAGCCAACTGCCAAGCAGCCAAAAGCGAAACAACTCGTATTTCTTTGCTTGTATCGCTACTGTATCAAAATCCGATCTGAATACCTGTTTATACCAGCCGTTGCCGCCTGTTAGATATTTTTTGCGATTATTCTTATCGCTTGGCGAGGTATTATTTGTGGCTGTCAATTTCGCCTCAATAAAATAAAGTGATTTATCGGTTAAAGCTATCAGATCGGGCTCAGAGCCGCGTGCCTGGCTTTCTCCAAATTCGTATCTGGCCCTTTTTAATTCCTGCCATGGGCCTTTTAATTTTAGCGAGTATGACCAATATATCAAATCTGCATCAAAGTGACTCACATGCCCAAAATGAGACAACAGACTGGCTAATTGGTTGGTATTCTCTAGATATCGAAAGACGTTCCAGGTTAGAGAGTCCTCGCTATTATCACGTTCAATGCGGCTTTCGCGCTTGGCTTTCTTTATTTCTTCCAGTAACTCCAAATCAACTTTATTTTGCCACAACAAATTATCTATCTTGCTGTCATATTCAAAGGTGGTAGGTGAGATATAGATTTTATGTTCGGGACACATAAATCTTGCTTCGCGTCTGAATGAGCGATGTTGCCTTTCGACTATACAACTACAATCCTTGACCGGACATTCAACTGTTGTTTGGGTTATGTTGTTTATTATTTGCTTCAAATCCTTTATGCCATACATTAGGATCTCCTTTATTATAATGTTTTATCTCTTCCTTCTTCGTAAATATGCGCGGTCCAGTAATCCGCCCAGTGAATAAGCAACGTCAACGGTTCCTCTCTGTGGGCAACAATTTCATTTTCATCAATGTATTGTCCGTCATGATAAGCAATGGCCTGTGCTTCTGCTTCCGAAAGTGAAATATATTGCGAAATAAGATATAGGCTGCGGACGGTCAGGCCCATCGTGATGACTTCTGGATTTGTCTTGTAGCATATGCCACGATTTTTCACCATCCACTCATTGTCATTCGGCAAATAGTAAGGTTTCCCTGGCGCACCCAGCTTGCCGACATCGTGGAACAGTCCAGTGATTATGCAGCTTTCTTCGCTGATCTTTGGCGCAAGAAATTCCCGAAACCGCAACAGGGTTTCCGCAACACCGACGCTGTGCTTCAGCAAACCGCGCTCCTGGGCCAGATGAAACCGTGTGCTGGCCGGTGAGATAAGCCAAGTGGTTTCATCTTCCAGCAGGGTAATGAATCTGTCAAAAGATTTCTTACGTTCGGAAATTTTCATCTTCAATGCATTATAACGATCTAATAATTCCATTATCTTCCCATCTATTCCTGTAAATAAAGCATAGGCGCCATTCCCATACCAGAAGCCTTCAATTTCATCCCATAAGCAGATCAGCCCTTCCTCTTTGGCAAAATCGTCTAAAAGCCAATCTGCACAGTTGGCTAAATCATTACTGTATTTTAGAATGCTTTCATCTACGGCGGATGATTTTTTAAAGCAAAACTCCCGAAATTTCAGTTTGACGTTTTTATTTTCCCACACAATGAAGCTGTTGCCGAATGTTCCCCACGCAAGAACATGCTCACATGGATTTGAATCTGCGTCTTCACCAAACCATCTAACCACCTGACCGCAATGAGGACATATTATTGGACTGCAATCGCAACACCACAATGAAATTTTATCAATCCCGCAGACTGGACATTTATCTTCACTCATATCACATTTCCTGTGTCATCAATTCCGTATGTCATAATAGCCTTAAGTATTATTAGCCGGCTAATTTGCACTATGAATTCATTGATCATAAGTCATCTTTCCCCAAAGAATACCGGTGCTTTACTTTTTCCCCGATCACCCCGGACAGATAAATGATGCCGTAATCGGTCAGCCCCTTTTCTTCCCTTTCTTTTTCTTTTGTGGCCATGCCAAAACTCTCGATCCCCGCAGGAAACAATTTCTTTGCATATTCGCCGACTAGATGACCCTGCTCAAATACTGCTTGGGTATCTTCATCCGGCTCAGGAATTGATTCCGGAGCGTTATAGATATGCCACAACAGCTTCTTGCACTGTAGGCCATTGAGGTATTTAGTTTTGGATATTCTGATATTCATATTTTTCTCAAATATACGAAAACGCACCACCTTATATCAATGGCTGATGTTTTGTTTTATCTTCAAAAACCAATCCGCTTGCCACCGTCTCTTTGAAATTGCTTTATGCTGGCTTCCTTTCTTAGTGATTCCAATAAAAGCTGATGGTTCAAATCATGCGGTTTGTAAAATGAGTATCTGTCCCGCACAATGCGGAAATCACCGGGTGTCAATTGCCTGATGCTTCTTAGTTCATTTTCTATATTTTCATTTAGGGGATCATTGGCTAATGAAGCCAAGAGCCGCCGATAAAATATGACGTTTCCTTCCGGCTTAAGGTAATCAAATTTTATTTTGTGGTTAAAGCGTCTGATGGATGCGCTATCGAGCCCGCAGAGCATATTTGTGGTGCATATTAGTATTCCTCTAAATCTTTCCATCTGCGTAAGAAATTCATTTGTTTGACTTATTTCCCATGAGCGTATTGCCCATTCACGTTTATAAAGAAATGAATCTGCCTCGTCGATAATTAATATTTTGTCTTCCTCTTCTGCTCGCCTGAAAACCTTGTTAAGGTTTTGTTCCGTTTCGCCAATATAAGAACTGACAATATCACTTGCTCTTTTGCACATTATTTCTCTTTCCAGGTGCTTGCCGATGTAACGTGCTAGTTCGCTTTTGCCGGTGCCGGGAGGACCGTAAAAAAGTATGTTGAAATTCCGGTTTAAGCTTTTGTCCGAATCCTGGAGATATTTATCAAACGATTCCAACTGAAGCATTATGCTTGACAAATCGCCCTCGATATTAAGTCCTTCCAATGAATAATTATTTTCGATTTTGTCCTTATTATTTGTCTTATTTTTTATTAGTTCCATTTGGGCATCAATATTCTTTCTGACAATCTCTTTTAAATTGCTCTTCTCCGGCAAAGCAATCTCTATTGCCGTCTTCACGCAACGGTCAATGACATCCGTGTCTACAGGATATTTGGATAGCTCTTTTAATTCTTCGTCGCTGAAACTATTTTTTAGACGATGCTTATTAAGAATTGATTTCCACGCGCCTATTCTCTGACGCTGATTTATCTGCTTAAATTCAAGACTGAAGGAAAAGTGTTTGAGAACAGCCACGTCAATATCTTCGATATTATTTGCGATCCAGATAATTTTGGGCGCGGGCTTTTTGAGAAATTGTATCAGCCAGCTTTTATCTTCAGATTCCACATCCTTCATGTAAAAATATTTTTTCCTTAGAAGCTCATCCGCGTTATCTATAATAATGATAGAATCTCTATTATTTATTGAATTCATACAGGCTGTGATTGCAGCTTTCCGCCCTCCTGGATTATTTGCATTGCTGGTTACTTCGTATGCGGGGAGCCCTGATTCATTTGCGATACCATATGCGTAATTTATTTTTCCGCTATCCGATGCTCCATAGAGCAGAATGTGTGTGGCAGATTGCCTTTTAGCGCTAAGTATTTTTAAGACGTGTTCCGTTTTTTGAGGATCGATCACATGTTTATTTATGCGCTTCGTCTTGGTGTTAACCCAGTTGAAATATTGTGCTTCTAAGTCTTCATCTGACGGATTTAGCAATAATTCAGCAAAAGCGTCTGTTGCGGCAAAGCCATTATTTTTTATTGCGCAAAGCTCAATTTTTATTAAATTGCCTGATAAAACAGTATTTATTTGGCTGTCGTTCATCCTTAAAATTGTCTTTAAATATCTCCTGCCGGATACGGCATTGCATTTTAGATAAGTTAAAAAATATTCCTCAGCTTTATGCCATGCTGTGGTTATATAAAGAAATGTGCAAACCCTTATGTCGTCTTGTGTAAGATTAAACTTTTTGGCCAGGTTCTGTATGTTCTTTTCTATTTCACTTTTACCACGATAAGATAAACATTTGTTGCGAATTGCGAATTCTTTTCTCACTAACGTGATAAATTTGGTGATACGGCTCTTAGATGACGTGTAGAGTATTTTATGGATTAAATCGATGGAATTATCCGTGTTGTTCGCATTATCAATATCATACTGGTGTTGCTCTAACTCTTTTTTTGATAACATGCCGCAGAGCCGTTTTTCTACTTGCCTAAATTTAGCTCCCAATATCCACGATATTACACCAAGTATTTCCTTGTTCAGTATTGTTTCTGGAGATATTAAAGTTTCCAGATAAGCAATGCAGTTTTGCAGGACAAAACGTTCGTTTTTATCTGTACTTGAACATAATATCTTCTTTTGCCTGCCGGGTTTGGGCATATGTTTTCACCTCCTGCAATTATTTTTGTGAATGCAGCATCTCACACGATCGTTCCATATTGCGGCATGATTTCTAATTTATTTGTTTACATTAGTGGAAGGTTGCATTATTGTTAAGTTAACCTCTTGATTTACCGCACTATAGAATAAAGGAGAAAACATGCCTGCAAAACGTGATCTTTACAAAAGCTATGGCGAGAAGCTCATCAGCCTGTTTGTCCGCCTGCTTTTTTCGGGTGAACGGCATTCACTGACGGAGCTGGCCAATACCCTTAACTGTTCCAAACAGACTGTTTTGAGATTGATTGATAATATCCGTAAGTCTTACGGTATTGCCATTGAAGAAACAAAAGAGGGGAACAAAAACTATTACCGCATTAAAAAACCATCTTCTTCACTAAGAAATATCCCGCTGACGGAAGCAGAGCTTCAGGCCCTGCAGTTATGTAAGTCATTCACTCAGCATCTCGTGGGCAAGAAGCTTTATGAGGAAGCAACAAGTGCAGTTTTCAAAAGCAAGGCGGCATTAGGGCAGGAAGGAAAAATCAGCGAATGCCACTTTTCCGCATTATATCCCGGAACTATCGATTATACCCCTCAGCATCAGATTATCCACACCTTGATTGAGGCAATGGAAAAACAAAAAGTCTGCAAGCTGACTTATCAGGCCGTCAACGCGAGCCGACCGAAAACTTATTACATTAAACCGTTGAAGCTCTTTTCTTATCACGATGCCATGTATCTGCACTCGCAAAAAACTAAAGAGCCGGGGAAACCGTATAAAGCACCGAAGTACGACCCTCTTTTGGCTGTGCACCGCATGAAATCCATAGAGCTGACAAATATCAGCTTTCAGCCGGAACCGTTTGATTTTGAGAAAACATTCAATCAGCATTTTGGCGTGATGAAAGACGAGGCTTTCGAAGTCGAAGTTATTTTCAACGGTTGGGCGGCATCGTTTGTTGCTGAACGCAGATGGAGCCCAGATCAGGAAATCATTAAAAAAGGCAAAAATAAAGTTATTCTTAAATTTACCGCCTCATCCGTGCCGGAAGTAAAAAGCTGGCTTCTTTCTTTTGGCGATGAAGCAACGCTTATTGAACCTAAGTGGCTGGTTAAGGAAATAGAAACAGAAATAGCTAATATGGCAAAGTGTTACAATTGAGGGTATGCGCCGAATGAAATAAGTTTTTGTTTACCATCATATCTGTATTTGAAACGCCACAACTTGCCACCGGAAGGCGTAGCCAAAAGGAACAAACCACCACCGTCAAACAACGTGATTGATTTCCCCTTCGTTTTTGTTTTTGAAATCTTCATATCTGTCAATGGGACAATGCGTTTGGGCATTATGGTCTCCAAATTTTGGGTATACGCGAAATATTTTGGGTGTATTTTAGTCTTAATTGTATACCCAAAATGGGTGTATTTTGATAAACTGTATAGCACGTCTTTGGATTAAAATCAATGAAAAACCCGCTATTTCTAACGGGTTTTTGGACTTTATTGGATTGTGCTGGATTAGATTCTGGTGGAGATGAGGGGGATCGAACCCCTGGCCTCGGCGTTGCGAACGCCGCGCTCTCCCAGCTGAGCTACATCCCCAACCGCCGAACGCATTTACCGAAAAAACGCAGGGAGCATATATTATTGTCTATGTAGGTGTCAAGACATTGTTAGTCAGATTCTCATCTTGACAAAACAAGAGGCTTTTCTCTATACTAGACGCGTAAATATTCAATATTATAATACCGCAAAGTGGCCGTGTGTCCATTGAGTGCTTAAGTGCAGCGTCCTTCACGCTATTACAAAAATGAAGCATAATCTTGTTCTTTCAAGGAGAAAAAACCAATGGCGAAAATTGACGCTTTTTTTCATCTGATGCATGATCAAGGCGCTTCCGATCTTCATCTTGTCGCCGGCCAACAACCGGCCCTTAGAATCCGCGGAGAAATAGAACGAATCAAATATGACAAATTAACAAACGAAGAATTAAAGGTTCTTCTCTACGAAATCACGCCGGAACATAAAATAAAACAGTTTGAAGAAACAGGCGATATAGATTTTGCCTATGAAATACCCTCCCTGGCGCGTTATCGTGCCAACTTCTTCCAGCAAAAACACGGGATTGGCGCTGTCTTTCGCGAAATACCAAGCAAAATTGCCACATGCACTGAACTGGGATTGCCGTCTATCGTGGCAAAATTAGCCACCCTTCCTCGCGGTCTGGTGCTTGTTACCGGACCCACAGGATGCGGCAAATCCACAACCCTGGCCGCCATTATCGATGAGGCCAATCGCTTGCGCAAGGATCACATTATCACAATTGAAGATCCCATCGAATTCGTCCATCAAACGCAGGGATGCATCATAAATCAACGGGAAGTGGGAATCCACACGAAGAGTTTTGCCGCGGCCTTGCGCGGGGCGCTCCGCGAAGACCCGGATATTATTCTGGTGGGCGAAATGCGCGACCTGGAAACAATGTCATTGGCGCTTGAAGCAGCTTCTACCGGTCACCTTGTTTTTGCCACGGTACATACAACCAACGCGGCAAAAACGGTAGACAGAATTATCGAGGTGTTCCCCGCCCACGAGCAATTGCAGATACGTTCCACGCTGGCCGATGGCTTGCGTGCGGTTATTTCGCAGATTTTATTCAAAAGAGTCGATATCAAAGGACGCTGTGTCGCGTTGGAAATCCTGATCGCCACACCCGCGGTGCGCAATTTAATTCGCGAATCAAAAACCTATCAAATACCTTCCGTCATTCAAACGGGGAAAAAATACGGAATGCAACTAATGGATGACGGCATCTTGGATCTTTACAACCGTGGCTGGATCAGTTCTGATGAGGCTTACATTAAAGCTAACGACAAAAGCAGATTCCGTCCGTTTTTGAAATATCCGCCTTCAGATTTCACGGAAGCCTAAAAGTAAAAGCAAGGATAGCTTATGAAAAAACCGGAAATAGACTATATTCTGACCAAAATGTTGGAATCCAATATAAACATTTCCGACTGCATTCTGACCGTTGGCAAGCCGTTTCAGGTGGAAACAGCCGGTCAACTGGTGCCGGTGGAATTAGAACCGACCTTTGAAAAGTTAACGCCCTTTCAAACAGAAATATTCGCGCTCAATTTAATTAATCAGGACCAAAGGCTTCTCGAAACCCTCATCAGGGAAGGTTCGTGCGACCTGTCTTACGAACTGCCTGGTATTGCGCGCTTCCGTGTAAATATTTTTTCTCAGCTCGGCCATTATTCCATCGTTCTAAGAAAGCTTGAATCGAAAATACCTTCCTGCGCGGAACTGGGCCTCCCAGAAGCATTTTACAGTATCGCTGCAGAAAAAAACGGCATTGTTCTTATTACCGGTGCCACCGGAACAGGAAAAACCACTTCTCTTGCCGCGGTTATCAATGAAATTAATGAACATAATTACGTGCATATAATTACTCTGGAAGACCCTGTAGAATATATGCATTCACAGAAAAAAGCCACGATAAACCAGCGGGAACTGGGCAAGGATTTCGATACTTTTGCCAACGGACTGCGCGCCGCTCTGCGACAGGCGCCTAACGTGATTCTGGTCGGCGAAATACGCGATCGGGAATCGGTGGAAATAGCCTTGAATGCGGCAGAAACGGGGCATCTTGTTTTAAGCACCCTGCATACGATTGATGCCGGTCAGACCATTAACCGTATTCTCGGCATGTTTAATATAGATGAGGAAAATCAAATCCGCACGCGCCTGGCCGATTCACTGCGCTGGATTGTCTGTCAGAGACTCATGCCTAAAGTTGGTGGCGGACGTATCGCCGCCTTTGAAGCGATGGGAACAAGTCTACGCGTCAAAGACATCATCCTGCACGGGGAATCTGAAGGAAAAACATTTTTTGACGTTATCCGCCAAGGCAAGGCCTTCGGCATGATCACTTTCGACAGTTGCATCGTCGAATTGTATGAAAAAGGTTTAATCACAGAAGAAACGGCCAGAGCCTACGCTTCAAACAAATCCAGTGTCGGACGCGGCATAGACACGATCAAGAGTGCTCGGGGAGAAAAAACCACCGATTTACACAAATTGGAAGTGGATTTCCAGTATGGGAAAAGCAAAGTCGACCCATGGAAGATATAAAGAAATTTTAATCACGCATGTAACAAAGCCAGGCGATGAATATGAGTGAAGAACAAAAAGCAGCAAACACCTCTACTGAAAAGATGGATTACTCCGGCCGTCCTTTCGGTTATCTCAGCCCGGATAAAGAAACCGCCATGATTTGCGTCCAAGACCAGAACACCTGTGCCCTCATCAACAATTCACTAATTGAATTAAATTATGACACGGTAAAACCAGCAACCCTTAAAGAAGCGCTAAGATATATGCGTTTCCACATTTTTGACGTAATTGTTGTTGACGAAAATTTTGACATCAGCGTATTGGAAGTAAACCAGGTTCTTAATTATATAGAAAATCTGGTTATGCCGATACGGCGGCAATCGTTCGTTGTCTTATTGAGTAAAATTTATCCCACATTGGACAACATGCGCGCTTATAGCAAAAGTGTTAATCTGATTATCAACAAAAAAGAAATTACCGATGCCGGCATAATTCTTAAAAAAGAAATTGCCAGCAATAAGGATTTCTACTTTCTTTTTAAAACGGCTATCCGAAAGTTCGGAAAGCTTTAATATTCTTTTTTTACCTTTCCATCAGCTCGACGGTTTCTGCGTGCCATCTTCATGCTCTATGGCCCGGCAAGCAGATATCAAATTGTTATAATAAGCCGGGTTTGTCTCCTGCTCCAAAGCTTTGCGGAAAGACAACGCGGCTTCGGAAAAACGGCGGGCCTTCATCAACGAGTTTCCCAGGCGGTTATAGTAGGCACCCGTATCTTTACGCTCACCGCACTGGACAGCCTGGTCATAAATCCGGCAGGCTTCTTTTATCTGATTCAGACCGATAAGACTATCCCCCCAAAAACAATAATAAAGGGGATTATCAGGATTTTCCGCAATACATTTTCTCACTATCCTTATCGCCTCTTTGTGGTTTTCTGCCTCCTGGAATAAGATGGCCAGTTTAAAAAGATAATAATCCTCCTGTTCCAGATCTATACGTGCCGCACGCGAATAAGCTCTTTCACTCTCGGCAAACAGGCCGGCGGTAAACAAGGCATTTCCCCACAAGCAGTAAATAGCGGAATTGTCACTTTCCAGATTAAGCATCTTTTCACAAACAGCACAGGCTTCTTGAGACCTGCCTGTCAGCAGATAAGCGTTGACCAGTTCCATCAGAAGATTTATGTCATCGGGCTGGGAGGCAACAGCTCTTTGGCAAATTTCCACTAAACTGCAAAAATCTTTTTCCTGTTTATAAATACGTACCAATTCATCAAAGGCAAATCCGGCAAAAACTTTCCGGGGCAGTTCGCGCTCAAAAAGTTCCCGAAAGCACCCTATAGCTTTTTTTATATCGCCGCTGTCATAATAAGCCCAAGCCAGCTTCAGCAAAATCGACTCTTCGCTAGAATTTTTTTTATAAACTTCTTTTAAGATTTTAATTGCCCGGTTGTGCTGATTTTGTTTTAATAGATTTTCGGCTTGTGTTAATTTTGCATCCTTATCCGTCATAATCTGCAAAAATAAGGGAGGGGAAAGATGATTCTTTCCCCTCCTCGGCTAACAACTGCAAGAACCGCAACTTCCGCCGGCGGCCGGCGAAAGATTGGAAGTTAATTTAAATCCGGAACCTCTGGAGCTATCTACGAAATCAACATTAATTGGCTTTGCCTGTTCGTAAATATATTTTTCAATAACATATTTTGCTCCCTTTTCTTCAAAAACCTGGTCATCGCTTTTCGGCTCATCCAGAGCCATGCCCAACGCGGGCCCGGATCACCCTATGGAAAGAGTGATTCTTATCGCCAAAGCTTCATCTTTGTCCTTAAGAAATTCCTTGATAACTTCAGCGGCTTTATCCGTAACTGTAAGCATTTCCTTTCCTCCTTGTCGGACAGCTAAAATACTGGCCAAATTAAACTGAAGTTAACTTAGCCATATTCAGCCAATTGTCAATCTTATTTTTATCCGACTTATAAAACTAATTATAAAATCAGGATATTTTTAGCATGTTGCCCCATAAGCGCTGTTTACCGACTCAGTGACAACCAGTTTCTTTTTTCTATAACAAAAAAGCTTGCTTGCTATTAACACGTTAAAAATGTAATAATTATTATTAAAAGATTATGAGACATCATTAATGAATGATAAACCCTTTGCCAACTTCCAAAATATAATTTTTATATCTTTACTGGGAATTATCACGTTATTTTTCGGCTATTTGCTGAAGGTTTTTTTCTTTGCCATATTCTGGGCTGTTTTAATCGCCGGCATATTTTCTCCTCTGAACAAGTCATTAGTTAAAAAGTTTAAAAGTAAAAATCTCTGCGCGGGCCTTACACTGTTTGCTGTTTTAGTCTGCTTAATCCTTCCGCTGGGCCTCCTTGTCAGTCTGCTGATTAATGAATCCATGGAAATATATCAAGCAGTTGATTCTAATGAAAGCAAGTTGCTTGACAACATCACGTGGCTGATAAATTATTTGAACAACCATCCTCTGTTCGCGCGTCTTGATATCAACCATGAATTTTTCACCGGCAAATCGGCGGAAATCCTAAAAGCGGTATCTGAATTTATTTTCAAAAATCTTTCCCAATTAACTCAAAACACGATTCTTCTTGTCATCCAATTTGCCGTCATGCTCTACTCTCTGTTTTATTTTTTACGTGACGGAGACACTTTTATCAACGCAATTACTCATTACTTCCCGATGAACAAATACCACATGGACACATTCATTCACCATTTTCTGACCACCGCCAAAGCAACGCTCAAATTTACCTTTATCATCGGTGGCATTCAGGGCTTGCTGGGAGGACTGATTTTTTACCTTACCGGCATTGAAAGAGCGCTTGTTTGGGGAGTACTGATGGTCGGGCTCGCCATTATTCCCGCTGTGGGCTGTTCAATAATCTGGGTGCCGGCGGGTATAATTATGCTGTTTCAGGGACACATATGGCAGGGCGTGGTGATTCTCGTTTTCGGCGCGGTAGTTATCAGCAGTGTGGACAACCTGTTACGGCCGATTCTTCTGGGGCGTGACATTCAGATGCATTCCCTTTTATTGTTTCTTTCCATTCTGGGAGGCTTGGCCATTTTTGGCTTTTCTGGTTTCGTACTCGGACCGGTTATCGCGTCGCTCTTTCTGGCCAGCTGGAGACTGTTTTTGGAACTCTATAAAAAAGAAGAAATCGAACAATAGTTATACCGCGGAAAATATTTTCAGACGCCGCTTCTTACATAAAAACGCCATAAAGCGTTTCGGTGTTCTTCTTTTGCGTAGTTGATGCCGATACGGGGGGTAGCCAAAATTGACTCCGCGGGAATATTTTTATAATCCTCTACCCATAATTTAGTGCCCCGTGTGATATCCCACCCGTTTAAAGATTTATCTATTCCCAGCGCCTGACAAAGTTTGGCCGGGCCATCGGTAAGACGCGCCCCCTTTAATTTTCGACGCTTTTCCATTTCTTTTATTCCGTCAATCGGGACAATCGCCCGTATGAGTACGGCGCAGGGATTACCTTCTTTTTCCGTGACCAGATTAAGCATATAGTGCATGCCATAGGTGAAATAGACATAAGCGTGGCCGGGCGAGCCGAACATAACCGCGTTGCGCGCCGTCTGGCCGTGATGCGCGTGGCAGGCGCTGTCTTCCTGCCCGCAGTAAGCCTCTGTTTCCACGATCACCCCGGAAAGTTCCTTGCGCCCGATTTTACGCAACAGTTTTTTGCCTAAAAGTTCACGAGCAACCTGTTTTGTGTCGCGTTCATAAAACTCTCTAGCCGGGATACCCATGTTTTGTTTTTCGTTAAAGAGATTTTAGTTCCAACCAGGCTGCGGTCTTTCTGAAAGACCGCAGCCCTTATTTTGTACCTACAGTTTTTAAATCAGTTTCAAGTAATACTTTGCAAGATATTCCGCTGTCTGCAGCGCGCCTTTGGCTGCCCCCAGTTTAGTATTGTGAGCCAGGCAGACATACTTGATACCGTTCTCCATAACCGGATCCCTACGCACACGCCCGACGGTGACGGTCATACCGCCGCCTTTGTCACGATCCATCCGTGGCTGCGGGCGGAAAGGATCATCGGTGACGTCAATCAAGCGCTGAGGTGAGCTCGGCAGATGCAACTCGGCAAAATCACGTCCGTATTCGGTCATGACTTTTTTCACGTCTTCCGGCGAACATTTCTTTTCTGTCTGCACAAAGGCGCAGACCATATGTCCATCCAACACCGGCACGCGTGTGCAGGTGGCGCTGATGCCGAAAGCTGCGCTTTGAATTGTTTTACCGTCAAACTTACCCAAAATTTTTTGTGGTTCGCTTTCCACTTTAGGTTCCTCGCCCGGAATATACGGCACAATGTTTTCGGTCATATCCATCGCCGAAAGCCCGGGAGTGCGGCCCGCGCCGGACATTGCCTGCTGGGAAACCATCACCACCTGTTTTACGCCAAAAGCATCCTGTATCGGTTTGAGCGAAACAACCAAGCCGGCAATCGTGCAATTGGGCTTGGGGGAAACAAAACCCTTCCAGCCGCGGTTTTTCTGCTGCACAGCCAGAAGCGGCGCGTGGTTCATATTGACGCCCCCTACCAGAATGGGAGTATCGTCTTCATAACGAAAAGCCGATGCTGTGCTAATTACAGGAGTGGTTTTCGCGTATTTTGGTTCCAGTTCTTTTGCCACTGCGGCATCCATAGTGGAAAAAATTATGTCCACGGAAGTCGGATCGAAAGAAGCCGCTTCTTCCACAGTCATATCGGCGATGTTTTGCGGTAATTCCTCAGGACACCACCAGCGCAAAGAACCACTAGCGTCTCTCAAAGCATCAATATATCTTTTTCCCGCCGAACGCTCCGAAGCGACAAGCTTCGCTATCTCAAACCACGGATGTCCAAGCAAGCTGACAATTGCCTGCTGACCTACTATTCCGGTAGCACCGACAATAGCTATTTTCAACATCGTTTCATAACCTCCATATTTATTCATTCGCTTTGAAGTAATATCTGCCTCGTTTTTTCTACATCCGCGGCAATTTGCTCTTTCAATTTTTCAGGACTGTCAAATTTAACGATATCCCGCAACTTCTCCACAAAGTGAACATCAATGGTCTCCCCCCTGAGTTCGCCTGCGAAGTCAAGCAAAAAAACTTCAAAAGTGGAAACATAATCCGCAAAAGTCGGCTTCGCGCCGATATTCACGGCCGCCAGGTAACGCTTATCCCGCCAGAAGGCATAGGCCGCGTAAATACCTGCGGCCGGATGTAATACTTTTTGCGTCTTGATGTTGGCGGTGGGAAAACCTAGCCCGACACCGCGCCCATGACCTTTTTCCACTATTCCTTCCACATTATACCATCTTCCCAGCAAAGTGGTGACCTTTTTCATATCTCCTTTAAGTATCAGATTCCTGATCAGCGTGCTGCTGACGATATCTTCTCCCACTTTAAAGGCATCTATTTTCTCCACGGCAAAACCACACTTGCGCCCCTCCTCCATCAGATAATCGCTGGTACCGCTTTTGCCTTGGCCAAAGGTATAATCGTGCCCTACGATAACCTTTTTGATCGCCAGCTTCTGCACCAAGTCTCGCCGAACAAACTGCTCTGCGGTAGTACGCGAATATTCCAATGTAAAAGGAACAACGACCGTGGCGTCGATCAAACATTTTTCCAGCAGTTTAAGCTTTTCCGGGAGCGTTGTTATCAAATAAAAAGGGCGAATATTTGGGTGAAGAATCATTTTGGGATGCGGCTCAAAGGTAATAACCAGAGACTTTGCCGCAGCCTCTTTCGCTTCCGCCGCAAGTTTGCGGCATATACACTGATGACTCAGATGCACGCCATCAAAGTTTCCCACGGTCACAAACGCCCCGCGAAAATCGTTAGTTACGCTTTCTATGCTGTCAAATACAATCATTTTCTCATCCCGTTTTTCTTAGTAATCAGCGCGGTAACATAGCATTTTGCAAATTAATTTCAAGCTCATTTTATCTTGACAATAACAAAGTGTTGAGTATAGTGCACACTTCGCGTGCCGAAGTGGCGGAATTGGTAGACGCGCTAGGTTCAGGGTCTAGTGGGCGTGCGCCTGTCCGGGTTCAAATCCCGGCTTCGGCACCATTTTTCCAGCAGTAATACGGTTGTATATTCTTACATTTCCGAATACATGCTGATTTAGCTTGACGGCGGACAACATTTTCCCTATCCTTAATCCATCAATTTGACCGTACAGCAAATGATTGAAAATCTCTTGAATAATTTCAGCTCGTATTTGCAGGGATCGCTCTTCCTGGCGTTTTTGGCCGCTTATATCGGAGGTGTCGTAATCAGTTTCACGCCCTGCACTTACCCGCTTATTCCGGTCACCGTCGGTTTTATCGGCGCTCGGGCGGCATCGTCCAAGCTGCAGGGCTTCATTCTTTCACTTTTCTATGTAAGCGGCCTGGCTGTTACCTACTCCATTCTGGGAGCACTGGCCGCTTTGTCCGGAAAAATTTTCGGACAAATGCAGACTACTCCACTTACCTACTTTCTTCTGGCTAATCTCTGCATTATTATGGGACTGGCAATGCTGGATGTTTTCAAGATCGCTCTGCCTGTTCCGCAGAAAATGATGAAAGCAACCGGTAATTTTAAAAAAGGGTTTGTCGGCAGCTTTCTTCTGGGCGCAGCTTCCGGCTTCGTTATCGGGCCATGTACCGCACCGGTCCTTGCTGTCATTCTTGGTTACGTGGCACTGCAGACAAACATCTTGCTGGGTGTTGGTCTGCTTTTTGTTTTTTCTTTCGGCATGGGAACTCTGCTAATCATTGTCGGAACGTTTACCGGACTGATTACTTCTCTTCCCAAATCAGGAAACTGGATGAAAAAGATAAATTATGTCTTCGGTTTTGTTCTTCTTGGAGCGGGAGAATATTTCCTGTACATTGCAGGGACTTTATCTTATTAAAAAATTAAGAGGGTATCAATGATAAAAAAACCGGTTATCTGTTTAATAATAGCAACCATCGCTATTTTGGGCACGTCTGCCCTGTCTTTAAGTCAATTCGTACCGAACGCCCCCTTTAAAGCGGAATTGATGGCAGCGCCTGATTTTACTTTAAAAGACCTAAAAGGGAAGACATTCACGCTCAGCAAAAATTCCGGCAAACCTATTTTGCTTTTTTTCGGTGCCACCTGGTGCCCTGCCTGCCGCACCGAAATACCGGCAATGAAAAAGATTTACACCACTTATTCTATCAAAGGCCTTGAAGTGGTTTATATTAACATAGGCGAGTCCGCAAAACGCGTGGGGCGTTTTGTTCAATCCAATTCATTACCCTACCGGGTGCTTCTTGACGAAAACGAAATTGTCGCTGATCGATACAACATTATCGGCGTGCCGACATTTATTTTGGTCGACAATAACAGTCTGATCTTCAGTATCGGCCATCGTTCAGCGGACTTGCCACTGAAAAAACTTTTTCCGGATGAAAAATAAAGAGAAAGGTCCTGCAAAAAATGACACAAAAAAACTGGCTGCAGACATTTACCCGTTCCAGCAACGATTACTGGATTGGGGGCGTGTGCGGTGGACTGGGCGAGCACACACCGGTTCCTTCCTGGACCTGGCGGCTGCTTTTTGCCTTGCTTTTCCTTTTTTATGGCACAGGTTTGTTAATCTATATTTTGCTGTGGATTTTTGTTCCGCCTAAATCAGAACCGAAGGATGAAAAATGAAATTAAATAATGATATTTACGTTTATGAATGGACAAACTATTTCGATAACAACTGTAACAGCTTCTACATCGGCGGAGAAGTTCAGGCGTTAATCGACCCTGGCCTAACTCGCTATGTGCCTGATCTGTTAAAACAAATGTCCGTCGACGGAATCAAAAAAGAAGATATCCGTTACGTCATCAACACGCATTCTCATCCTGACCACTTTCAGGGTTCCGAGCTGTTTGATCCGGAAACAGTGAAAATCGGCCTGCACACGAAAGAACTGGAATTTCTCAAAGGAGTCGGTTCGGAATTATACGGCCTTTTCGGCCTCACCGCACCGCAAATGCACATAAATTTCCCTCTGGAAGAAGGAAATACCGTTTTGGGCGACCAGGTCTTTAAAATCATTTTAGCGCCCGGACATTCTCCCGGCTCTATCGGCCTTTACTGGCCCGAGCAGAAAGCTCTTTTCTGCGGCGACGTAATTTTTCAGCAAAATGTCGGGCGCACGGATTTTCCTGGCGGCAACGGCACTTTTTTGAAAAAAAGCATTATCTCTTTTTCCCAACTCGATTTGGAATATCTCTTCCCGGGGCATATGGGAATGGTAACAGGCAAGGATAAAATTCAGGACAATTTCAATATTATCATTCAAAATATTTTCCCTTACATTTAATATTTTCCGGAGAAAAGAATTCTATGGCCAATGAAGGCAACAAAGTAATTTACTCCATGATTGGCGTGAGTAAAATCTATGAAAAAAAACCCGTCCTCAAAGATATTTATCTTTCCTATTTTTACGGCGCGAAAATCGGCGTTATTGGCCTTAACGGTTCCGGCAAAAGCTCTCTTTTGAAAATTCTCGCCGGCGTGGATAGGGAATTCCTGGGCAAAACAATTCTCTCGCCGGGCTACACCGTTGGTTATCTGGAGCAGGAACCAAAACTCGACGATTCAAAAACGGTAAAACAAATTGTGGAAGAAGGTGTGCAGTCCACAATTGATTTGATTAACGAATATAACGCCATTAACGAAAAATTTTCCGAACCGATGTCTGATGACGAAATGACCAAACTTTGTGACCGGCAGGCCGCCGTGCAGGAAAAGCTCGACGCGCTGGACGCCTGGGATATCGATTCGCGCCTGGATATGGCCATGGACGCTCTGCGGTGCCCGCCGGGAGAAACGCCCGTGAAAGTTCTCTCCGGTGGCGAAAAACGCCGCGTGGCGCTGTGCCGCCTTTTACTGCAAAAACCGAGTATTCTTCTTCTGGACGAACCAACCAACCATCTGGATGCCGAATCTGTCGCCTGGCTGGAACATCATCTGCAGAAATATGAAGGCACGGTTATTGCCGTCACGCACGACCGTTACTTTCTGGATAACGTCGCGGGCTGGATTCTGGAGCTTGACCGCGGTCAGGGCATCCCCTGGCAGGGAAATTACTCCTCCTGGCTGGAACAAAAACAAAACCGCCTGAAAAACGAAGAAAAAGCGGAAAGCGAAAGAATCAAAACTCTGGAGCGCGAACTGGAATGGATTCGCATGTCGCCCAAAGGCAGGCACGCCAAATCCAAGGCGCGTATCAGCGCCTACGAACAGCTTCTGGGACAAAACCTGGAACGCGAATCCGCCACACGCGAAATCTTTATCGCGCCGGGACCGCGACTGGGCGATCTGGTTATCGAAGCCAAAGATGTCTCCAAGGCCTACGGCGAGAAGCTTTTAGTGGAAGGCATGACTTTTAAACTTCCGCCCGGTGGGATTGTGGGCGTCATCGGTCCGAACGGCGCGGGTAAAACTACATTATTCCGCATGATTATCGGTCAGGAAAAACCAGACACAGGAGAAATCCGCATCGGCGAAACAGTAAAACTCGCCTACGTTGATCAAAGCCGCGATTCTCTCCCCCCCGATGAAACTATCTGGGAAGTAATCTCCGGCAAGTTGGATATCGTTCCTATCGGCAATCGGCAAATAAATTCGCGCGCCTATGTCGCGCGCTTTAATTTTTCCGGAACGGATCAGCAAAAGAAAGTGGGCGCTCTTTCCGGGGGGGAACGTAACCGTGTGCATCTGGCGCGCATGCTCAAAGAAGGCGGCAATGTATTACTGCTGGACGAACCGACCAATGATCTGGATGTGAACACACTGCGCGCTTTGGAAGACGCGCTGGAGAGCTTTGCGGGATGCGTCGTCGTCATCAGCCACGACCGCTGGTTTCTGGACAGAATCTGCACGCACATTCTGGCTTTTGAAGGAGACAGCAAAGTGTTTTTCTTTGACGGAAATTATTCCGAATACGAGGAAGACCGTAAAAGCAGACTCGGCACCGCCGCCAGCCAACCGCATCGGATTAAGTATCGGCAGTTGACGAGAAGATAGCACCGCTTCCGAATCAAAACACTATCTTCGTTGCCAGCTTCCTTTTTTAATTCAAGTTATCTTAATTTTTCTTTTCCCCGGCTCCGGATTTTGGCGGTAGAGGATGGCGATGTTGCCGACACGGCCGACGAGTTCGCTTTTTGTCGCCTGTGCGATTTGGGCCGAAATTTCTTTTTTAGCTTCTTTGAATTCGCCGAATTTTACTTTGATGAGTTCGTGATCCTTAAGCGCCAAATCAACCGAGGCGATAAGGCCATCGGTTACGCCTTTGGCACCGATAATTACCTCAGGCTTGAGATGATGCGCCTGCGCGCGCAGATATTTTTTTGCTGAACCTTTCATTTCTTTCTGACTTTGCACCGGGCTATTATCTTGTCTAAATGCTTATAGTGACATACTATATCATCAACTGCTGACTTTCGCCATTTGTAAAAAAAAAAATTACAATCAAATCCGGCTCAAAGGCACACAAAATGTAATATTTCTTGATTTCACTGTCTTTTTTTGTATATATAATTAAATTTATATGTTGCAATCACTGCTGGTTCGTTGAGTACCTTTCTCAATTCAAGTGCTTATGCCAAATGATCCAGCGGAAAGGATGGATAAAAGAAGTACCAGATGGAAGCGGTAAAAGCAATCGGTAAAGATGCTGATGAGGGTACGGTAGCATTAACTGAGGCGGAGTCAAAAATATTATTAAAGAAATACGGTGTGCCGGTGGTGGAAGAAGCGGTAATCTCCACCGTGGAACAAGCAGTATCCAAATCGGCAGTTTTCGGTTTCCCCGTAGTTCTCAAAGGCCTAGGGACAAAACTTACCCATAAAACAGAAAGGGGTTTGGTTAAACTAAATTTAGCCTCTGCGATCGAAGTCAAAAATGCCTGCCTCGAAATTCAAAATTCCGCCGGCGCGGATTTAGAAGGATTTCTTCTGCAACCGCAGATACAAGGAAAACGTGAGTTTGTCGCCGGTCTTTTTCAAGACGAGCAGTTCGGACCGGTGGTGATGTTCGGTCTGGGCGGTGTTTTCACCGAAGCGCTCCAAGATGTGGTTTTCCGCATCGCGCCTTTCGATGAAATTCAGGCTGAAGACATGATGGAAGAAATTATGTCAAGCAAACTTCTGGAAGGCTTCCGAGGCGAATCACCCGCAGATAAAAAACAATTAATCAATGTTCTGCTTGGTTTATCAAAACTGGGCACGGAACGTCTCGATATCAAAGAAGTCGATATAAACCCGCTGTTGGTTTCTCCCGATGGTAAGGTAACTGCTGTTGATGCGCTGGTTGTCCTGAACATGGATAACAGATCAGCCGCTAAAAGACGGTTTGCCGAAAGAACTCCGCAGGAAATTGAAGTACTTAACGCCGCACTGGAGCAAATGGTCAACGCTAAGAGCATTGCTGTCATCGGCGCCATGCGTCCACGGAACAGAGGATTTCGTGGCATGTTCGGATGTCTCAAAGATTTTGGCTTTCCGGGCAAGCTCTATCCCATAAATCCGAAAGCGGATGAAATCGACGGAATTAAAACGCATCCCTCTTTGACCTCTCTGAAAAAGCCGGTTGATTTGGTCATAATCGCCGTGCCGGCGCCTTTCGTCCCCGATGCTTTGAGAGACTGTGTTGCCTCCGGCAGCAAAAACGTGCACATTTTTTCTTCCGGCTTCAAAGAAACAGGTGAGGAAGAAGGTCTCCGCCTTCAGGCAGAAATCGAAAAAATCGCCGCGGAAGGAAAGCTTAATGTCATCGGACCTAACTGCATGGGACTTTACGTGCCTAAATCACGCATTGTAACTTGGGTTGCTCCCCCTGATAAAAGCGGCCCTGTCGCTTTTATCACACAAAGCGGGGGGCACTCTCAGGATTTTTCCAATTACGCCAGCTCACATTTCGGAATTTATTTCAGCAAGGTCATCAGCTACGGCAACGCACTGACTATGGACAGCACCGATTTTCTGGAATTTTTCTCCCACGACGAGGAGACAAAAATCATCACTATATATCTGGAAGGAGTCAAAAACGGCCGTAAGCTGCTGGAGTTAATAACCAGAATCAACAAAGAAAAACCGGTGATCATCCTGAAGGCGGGGCTCACGGAATCCGGCGCCAGAGCTGTATCTTCTCATACCGGATCTATGGCCGGAACCGAAAAGATATGGAGCGCGTTTTTCAAACAAAGCGGTGCCATTAGAGTAAATTCGCTGGAACAGATGGCGGAAGTATCAGCGGCATTTCTTAATGCGGGAAAAGTTGAAGGGCGGCGCGTGGCGGTTGTCGGCACCGGCGGCGGCATCGGCGTGGCAGCGGCGGACAGCTGCGCGCAACTAGGACTCGATCTTGTTTCTCTGCCTGCCGAAGTTACGCAAAAACTACGGCAATTCATACCACCGGCAGGAAATATGATCCGCAACCCCATTGATGCACATCTATTGTTTATCGAACTGGAATTGTTTGGCAAGACTCTGGAGATCCTTTCAGAGAGCTATGTGGACATGTTTATTATTTCCCTACAGCTTGAATGGTTGTATAATTTTGACAATGGAGCACAATTGGAAAATGTAATAAACTATATAGCGCAGAAGGCGCATAATCACACGGGAGGGAAACCCCTGGTCGTTGTCCCGCGGCAATACAGTCCCCTTCCAAAATACGTAAAAAAGCGTTTTATGATGCAACGTATTCTCTGCGAAGCAGGAGTTCCCGTCTACAGTGTTCTGCCGCAGGCCGTATTTGCCCTGGCCAAGCTAGCTGAATATTACGATTTTCAATCCAAACATGGCGGGCACACAGAACAACATGCCGCAAAAAAAATGATGCCTTCAAACTGAACGACGAAAAAAAACCGGCGCTTCAATTTACGTCGTGTTATCTTTTAGCGCCGCCGTCAAGTAAATCGAAAATGACGTACCCACATTGGCAACTGATTCCACCGTAATCAACCCCTCATGATTTTTGATGATGGAATCACAAATAGCCAATCCAAGTCCGATACCTCCCCTGCCGCTTTTTTCTTTTGTTGTGAAGTAAGGATCAAATATGCGTGAAAGGTTTTCTTTGGGTATGCCGACGCCGTTGTCTTTGATAATAATGCGTATGTACCTGCCTCGTCCCAAAGTTCTGATATTTGTCTCGGTTACGATGTTTTCGGCAATAAGTTCGACTATTCCGCCGTCAGAAACGGCTTCTCGCGCGTTGATTAAAATATTTTCTATCACCTGCTTGATTTGCACAGAATCAATTTCGGAAGGCCATAAATCCTGGGCAATGGAAATTTCGCAGGGCACCTGCGAATCATTAAACACATTTTTCACCGATTCCCTTAGCAATGGCTCTAAATTTTCCAACTTGCGGACAGGATAGCCGCCCTGCGCAAACGTAATCAGACGGTGCGCCAATTCTTTTGCCTGCAAACCGGCACGTTCTGCCACCGCCAGGCCATCTTCTACAATCTTGTCTTCATCGGTCGCCGATATTTTAGCCAGAAAAACATTCCGAAGAATCGCCGTAAGCAGGCCGTCAAAATCCTTGGCTACCCCATCGGCAAACATGCCGAGAGACTCCACCTTGCTTCTTCTGAGCAATTCTTCCTCGGCAATCTTTTGTTCTGTAATATCCTCCAGCGTTTCCATTGCACCGAATATATCTCCACTGGAATCTCTGATGGCCGCGGACGTAATGCGAAACCATATGCCCTTTTCGCCCAATTCGGGGAAAAACTCCGTTACCTCGTAAGCTTCTTCAAGCAAATTCGATTTTGCCCACTGTCCTGAATAGAATTGCGGAATCTGTTCAACTTTTTTATCCAAAATTATATCCGCCAGGCAGGGGCGTTTTTCCTTGTAAAAGATACGCCAATGCTGATCGGTACCGACAATTTCACGCGGCCTGATTGAACTCAAAGCCTGAAGGGCCCTGTTCCAATACATAACTTTGTGGTCCTTGGAAATTACAAAGGTGGGTATTGGGGAACCGTGAATAATATTGATTAATTTTAACTCGTCCCGGCGCCCGCGCCACATGACGTAAATAAAAGTCACCGCCACCATCACCGATAAAGCAACAATAAAAATAAAGATAAGAAAGTGGCTATTCATAACACGATCAACGCCGTACATATTTTTCAAATTTTCGATAGCAAGATTAAGATAAAAATGCAAGTACGACTATGGAAAAAGCAATAACATCACCGTCTGTTACCTAATCGTTAATATACTTATTTTTCTGACAAATGGATTATTTTTTCTTGACAGAAACTTCATAATAAGTAACTTTATGTGACAATCAAGCTCCATATAGGGGAAAAACGGTTTGAACAGAGCAGTAAAAGCACCGAAGGGAAAAATTATCTTGGGGCTAGCCCTTATTATTGTTTTAAGCATGTTTTTTTCCCTGTACCAACCTCTGATAAATTTGTTCAAAGATAAAACTTCTCCCGTTTCCGAAACTCTTGCGCTGAAATCAATCAACAACACTATTGAAAAAGGTGAAACTCTTTCCACTATTTTCACAAAATACGGGTTGCGCATGGAAGAACTCTTTGCCATGAAAAGCGCGGCGGCGAGCATTCATCCTTTGAGGCAATTACACCCCGGCAAGTCCTACAGTATCGTTTTTGATGAACAGAATTGCATAAACTCTTTTACCTACGGAATTGACGACGACACAATTCTAAAAATTGAACGCGTGGATGATTGTTTTCAGGCGCATAAATATAACATCCCCTACGAAACGCGCATTCTAACCATCAACGGTTCAATCAACGATAATCTGATTGCCGCCGTTGGTACGGAAAAGGAAGATTATTTGCTCGCCCTGCAGGTAGCGGATATTTTAGCCTGGGATATCGATTTTACCACAGATTTACGCACGGGAGACTCGTTCAGAATCATTGCTGAGGGGCTTTATCTGGATGGAGAGTTCAAAAAGTACGGAAAAATATTATCAGTGGAATTTATAAACAACAATCAGCCTTACACTGCTTATTTTTTTGAACACGACGGGAAATTCGATTATTATGATGCAGCGGGCAATTCGCTGCGCAAAGCTTTTTTGAAAGCACCTTTGAGCTTCAGAAGAATAAGCTCATATTTCAGTAAAAAGCGCTTTCACCCTGTTTTGAAAATTTACCGGCCTCACCACGGAATCGATTACGCCGCAGCAACGGGAACACCCGTCAGTGCTGTCGGCGACGGAAAAATCACTTTTGCTGGCCGTAAAGGCGCCTATGGAAATCTCATCATTATTACCCATAACAATGGTTACAAAACATATTACGGGCATCTATCGCGTTTCAGAAAAGGGATTCGTCAAGGAATACGTGTAAAACAAGGAGATCTAATCGGTTATGTGGGCGCTACGGGTCTAGCCACCGGACCGCATCTGCATTACGAAATGAGACGAAGTGACACCCCCATCAACCCTTCCAGCGTCAAAAATATCGCCGGCAAACCTATACCTTCATCGCAAAAAGCCGAATTCAAAAGAATGACACTCGCACTGAATACAATTTTTACCGCGGCGGTTTTTTTCGATACCAAAGACACAGAAAGAAAAAAATACAGTCTACACCCTTCGCTGATTGCCGAAGCTAACTCTCTACCCCAAACAAAAAAACAGGGCGGCTGAAGCATTAAAAATGGGCAATCGCCTGCTCTCTCCTGCTTTTAAGCGAGCCTCGATTTATTTCCAGACAAATTTCCGGTTCAACAATTTCTCCAGGTCCAAGTTATAAGGGGCATAATGACGGGCAAGCCAAGCGCGCATTTCCGGATCCATTGCTGGTTTTTTGTCCCCCATCTTCGAAAGCGTTTTCTTGATGCGACTCCTTACGGAATAAGGCACAGACTGTGTAAAGCGCAATAGTCCCGCATTTTTGGCAAGTTTGAATATGCGCCGCGCGGAACTTCCATATGCTTCGTTATACTTTTCAAAAATTTCACCTTCACGGCAATCCAATCCCAAAAAACCGTAAACTTCTTTCATTACGGAAGCTGTGTCCTGATTAAATTCTTCTGTTTTGATAATCAATAACTGCTTTGCATCAAAGTATTGGAAAAATTTATTCAGACACTGCGCATAATAGCCATCATTCAAATAAGGTCTATAGTGGATTGTTTCCCCTCTTCTAGAAGCAATCATAATTTTTTTCCATGATTCTTCCGTCATCTGCGCGAATTCCTGTTGTTCCAAACACAATTTAATCGCCTCTTTAAAATTGAAAGGTTCCATTGCCCGGGAATAATACATCCACCAGCTCGAATATGCCCGTTCAATCGGATTGCGTAACAGAGCTATATATTTCGCATGAGGAAAGTGCCGCGCTAATCTTGCAAGCGCCCACGGCACTCTTAAGTAAAAAGGAGTCGCTTCTCCCAAAATATTTTCATTTTTTCGATGACCAAAGCACCTGCGGACGTATTCATTCAAATTCATCTCCGTGTAAAAAGTATCAAAATAATGGGGCTCTTTAGGTATGGACATCAGCACATCAGGGTGCTTCTGTAAATAAGAAGCCAAAGCAGTGGTTCCACATTTTTGCAGGCCAATAATAAAAAATTGGGGGTAAAAACTGTATTTTCCCATGCTTATATTCAACAACGCACTTGTTATCTGATACCAATATTATATTCGATATCAACAGTCAAGGAAATCACTAAAATGACACTAAAAAGCATTTATCATATCCTTAAATTTTGACTTTACAAAAGTCCCTGTTCCTGATTAAAGTTTAAAAAAGAGACAGTTAATGAGCAAAGAAAAATTAGCCCAATATGATTATGATGTAATTATCATCGGCGGTGGACCGGCGGGATATACAGCGGGGATTTATGCCGCGCGCGCTGGTCTAAAAACTCTGCTTGTTGAGGGCGCAGCAACGGTAAGCCAGATAACCATAACCGATTTAATTGAAAATTATCCGGGCATCCCCGATGGCATCAACGGTTTTGACCTGATACAGTTGTTCAAAAATCAGGCGATGAAATTTGGTCTGGAAAGCTTGGCCGCGGATGTTACTTCCATCAAAAAAAATAATGCCGATGCTGTCGTCTGGGAAATCACGGCCGGAGGTAAAACCTCGCGGTCTTTGAGCATCATTGCCGCAACCGGAGCGCAGTGGCGCAAACTGGGCGTTCCCGGAGAGGAAGAATTCGCCGGCCGAGGCGTTTCATATTGCGCGACCTGCGATGGTCCCTTTTACCGCAACAAAAATGTAATTGTCGTCGGCGGCGGTGACACGGCCATTCAGGAAGCCCTCTTTTTAACCCATTTTGCCCAAAAGGTAACTGTCGTTCACCGGCGTGACCGTCTGCGTGCGGCGGATATACTGCAAAAACGCGCTGCCGCTCAAAAAAAAATAGAATTCGTCTGGAAAGCAACACTGGCGGAAGTAGTCGGAGGCGACTTGGTCACGGCCGTCAAATTAAAAAATGTGGATTCCGGAAAAATCAGCGAAATACCGGCGGAGGGAGTCTTTATCTTTGTTGGTCGGATTCCGAACACCGGGCTATTTAAAGGCATCCTACAATTAGACAATACCGGTTACATTATCACCGATGACAATATGTGCGCCTCCGCACCCGGAATATACGCCGCCGGAGATTGCCGCGCAAAACAATTCCGGCAGGTTATCACCGCCGCAGGCGATGGCGCCAACGCAATTTACAGCGCGGAACTTTACATCGCGGCACTCAAAGGTGAAAGCTATTGATAAATCCGCAGGGTTACTTTATTCTTTATCAGCGACACTGACAAAAGGGCTTTTCAAATAATGGAGTCACTAATAAACAGCTGGCAACATCTTCCTGAACACATAACACCATACCTGTTCAGCATCGGCACGTTTCAGCTGCGTTATTACAGTTTAATGTATATTGTCGCGTTTGTTCTTGTTTATTTTCTGGTCATCTATAGAATCAAAAACGAAAAATATAAATACACCGCCGAAGACATTCAGGATTATCTTGTCTGGGCAATGATCGGTGTGCTGTTGGGCGCGCGACTTGGTTATGTCCTGATTTATAATTTTGTTTATTATTTGCAGCACCCTCTCGAAATATTTTTACCTTTCAGCTTTGCTGACGGAATCAGATTCATCGGCATCAGCGGGATGTCTTATCACGGTGGCGTTATCGGCGTGATTATTATGTCCGTGTTGTTTTGCCGCAAAAGAAAAATCGACTTCTGGAAATTCGCCGACCTGATCTGCCCGGCCATACCGCTGGGCTATACTTTCGGCCGCCTCGGCAACTTCATCAATGGAGAACTTTTCGGTCGTGCGACGACAATGCCGTGGGGAATGTACTTCCCTCTGGATGCGACCAATACACTGCGTCACCCATCCCAGCTTTATGAGGCTGCTTTTGAAGGAATATTATTGTTTATCATACTGTGGCTGTTAAGAAAAAAGACGGGGGTTGACGGCTCTCTTCTGGGATTATATATTTTCGGTTACGGCCTCGCCCGCTTTATTGTCGAGTTCTTCCGCGAACCTGACTTCGCCGTCGGACTAATAAGCATCGGACAATTTCTATGCCTTCTAATGATGTTGGCGGGCATAATGATATTAACCTGGCTAAAAAACACTAAACAAAAAAATAGGTGATAACATGGGAAATAACATGGTGATTATCGGCGGTGGGGCAGCAGGTCCTTCTGCCGCTGCTGAAGCAAAGCGAAACAACCCGTCATTAAACACCATCATTGTGGAAAAAGGAAAGTTTGTCTCTTATTCCGCCTGACCGACGCCTTATTACATCGGCGATGTGATTAAAGATGATAAAAAATTAATTGCGCGGACACCGGAAAAATTCCGCGAAAACGGCATTGATGTCTGGCTCAATACGGAAGTCGTCAACGTAAATTATGAAAGAAATACTGTGGAAATCAGCACGCTAAAAAATCTTCCCTTTGACTTTTTAGTGATGGCGACAGGAACCAAAGCCATGATGCCCGATATACCGGGCATCGACTCACCAGGGGTGTTCGTCTTGAAGAATTTGGAAAACGCTCTCCAAATAAAATCATATATGCGCAAAAATAACTGCCGCAAGGCCATTATCATCGGCGCCGGATTCATCGCCATGGAAATAAGCGAAGCTCTTCACCTGACTGGCGTAAAGACGACCATCTTTCACAGAGGCAACCTGCCGGCTAACCGCTGGGACGCCGAACTCTCCAAGGAGATGCTGGCTGAACTTACGGCAAATGGAGTGGAATTCGTCCCCCGTGCCGAAACATCGACTGTGGAAAAAGGAAATGATTCTCCGCTTAAAGCAATCACCAATCAAGGAACTTGGAACGCGGATATGATTATTGTTGCCACAGGCGTCAAGCCCAACGTGGAACTCGCGCAATCAATAAATTTAAAAATAGGCTCATCCGGCGCCATTGCGGTAAACCACTTTCAGCAGACATCTAAAGAAAATGTTTATGCCGCTGGCGATTGTTGTGAATCCTATCACCGAGTAACAGGTCGGTGGGTCAACATTCCTCTGGGCGACATCGCCAACAAACAGGGACGGGTTGTCGGACGCAATGTCGGCGGTCGGCCGCTAACTTTTGACGGCATTGTCGGGGCGCAGTCTTTCCGTCTATTTAATTTGGAATGCGCCGCCACAGGTATTTCGGAAAAAGAAGCGGCAGAAAACGGATATAATCCGGTAAGTGTATTGGTGTGGGGCAGTGCCATGGCTAAAACCATGGGGCAAAAGAAAATAGGGCTAAAAATGATCGCCGATAAATCATCGGGAAAATTTTTAGGCGCTCAAGCGGTGGGAGAAGCAGGTGTTATTGGCCGCATCAACGCCTTATCAGTCGCTCTATGGACAGGACTCAACATTGATGAAATCGGTTATCTGGATCTCGCCTATTCTCCACCTTACGGTGGCGCTTGGGATATTATTCACAATACTGCGCAAGCTCTGCGGCGATCCATATAATTTTGGGGGAGAGCAAAAAAATGTCTTTATGGTGGATTGCATTTACAATATTAATTTTGGGTCTGCTTGCACTGGATTTAGGCTTTTTTAACCGTAAAGCCCACATTATCCGCCTCAAAGAGGCGCTGCTCTGGACATCATTCTGGGTCTCTCTGGGATTGTCATTTGGCGTGGGAATATACTATTTCCACGGTCACCACAAAGCGCTGGAATATTTTACCGGCTATCTCATCGAATATTCCCTAAGCGTGGATAATCTTTTTGTGTTTTTATTGATTTTCCGTTATTTTCGAGTGCCACATAAGCTTGAACATAAAGCACTTTTTTGGGGAATACTTTTAGCACTGATTACGCGCGCCGTATTTATCTTCACTGGCGTGGCGCTGATTAACAAATTCCACTGGATCATTTATATTTTCGGCGCATTCCTAATTTTCACCGCGGTACGAATGGCCTTCGGCAAGGGGCGCGAGATTCACCCTGGAAAAAACATTCTAGTCAGGATGCTGCGCAAGACAATGCCCATGACGCGCAATTATCAGGAAGGACATTTTTTTGTCATAAAAAGAGGCGTCCGTTTCGCCACACCGCTTTTGGCCGTTATCTTGGCTTTGGAAACCACCGATATAATTTTTGCCGTTGATTCCATTCCCGCGGTTTTGGCCATTACCAATGACCCTTTTATTATTTACACTTCCAACGTCTTTGCTATTTTAGGACTGCGTTCACTGTTTTTCGCCATTTCCGGAATAATGAGAATTTTTCATTATTTGCAATACGGCCTTATCGCTATCCTGAGCTTTGTGGGCGTGAAAATGCTGATTTCCGATTTCTATAAAATACCAATTAATATTTCTCTGCTGATAATCGCTTCCTTCCTTGCCCTTGCCATCATTGTTTCGCTCTTGTGGCCGAAACCTCAGGAGGAAATTATCTCCCCCCCAAAATAGGTCTCGCTTTATGGAAATCAATTATCAAAATATATCTCAGACGCAACTGAAAAAATGGGCAAGGCTTAGCGACGTGAAAGTACGCCGGGAAGAAGGAATATTTCTGGCTGAAGGCGTAAAGGTAGTGCAAGAGTTAATAGCAAGCACCTACCAAATTAAAGCCCTGCTCCTCATGCCGGAAAAAACAACACACCGGGAAAATTTCAAATTTCACCCCAGCCAAAATGTCCCCGTTTATCAGCTCACACGCTCACAGTGGCAAAAAATCGGCCAGGACAGGGAGCCGGAGGGAATCATGGCAGTAGTTTCCATAAAACAGCCGCCAGATACAACAGCATGGTTGCCCCAAACTCCCGGCAATATTTTGATTTTGCATGAGATAAACAATCCCCGCAATCTGGGAGCGATCATGCGCAGTGCGCACTGGTTCGGCTTTTCCGGAATAATTATAAGCACCAACTCGGCGGACTATACTAACCCGAAAGCTGTGCGCGCTTCTATGGGAAGTCTTTTTCATTTGACAATTATCCCGGAAATTGATTTATCCGTGGTATTATCTGAAATAAAAAAACATTTCTTCCTTGTTGGATCCGATGTCCGCGAAGGATTGGAGCCGCATCCGGTCATCAAAAAGACCGCTTTGCTTTTAGGTAATGAAAGCCACGGCTTGCCTCCGTCTCTTTTAAAAACGGCGCACGAACAATGGAGCATTCCCGGGCGGAGCAAAGTCGATTCCTTGAGTTTGACACAGGCTGCTGCTATCATGATGTACGAGTGCACAAAAAAATGAAGTCGTTTATTCAAGTATCGACAACTACCGAAACAAAAGAAGAGGCGCAGAAAATCGCTCACTATCTGGTAGAGCAAAAACTGGCCGCCTGTGTACAAATCATCGGCCCTGCAGAAAGCATATACACATGGAAGAACGAAACAGAAACATCTTTCGAGTGGCTGTGTCTGATCAAAACGCGTGAAGATTTTTTTGACAAAGTACAAACCGCGATAAAAAAACTGCACTCCTACGAAACGCCGGAGATCATCGCGATACCGATTAAACGAGGCAGCGCGCAGTACTTACAATGGATTGAGGATTCACTAATCTGAAAACAAGGAGATTCTATGCCCGACAGAAAAGAACTGGAAAAGAAATGCATTAATACCATCCGTTTTCTGGCAACTGACGCGATTGAAAAAGCCAAATCCGGCCACCCGGGAATGCCCTTGGGCGCCGCCGCCGCCGCTTACACCCTTTGGGCAAAACATTTAAAACACAATCCGAAAAATCCGCAATGGCCCGACCGCGACCGTTTTGTTCTGTCCGCCGGCCATGCCTCAATGCTTCTATACGCGCTTTTGCATTTATCCGGTTACGACCTGACGCTGGACGATATTAAAAATTTTCGCCAGTGGGACAGCCGCACACCGGGGCACCCCGAATACGGGCACACCCCCGGTGCGGAAGTAACCACGGGCCCGCTGGGTCAGGGTCTGGCCAATGCCGTAGGCATGGCAATTGCCGAGGCTCACCTGGCCGCGCGTTTCAACCGCGAAGGAAATAAAATAGTCGATCACTTCACCTATGTGCTGGCCAGTGACGGCGATATGATGGAAGGAGTGGTTGCCGAAGCCTGCGCGCTGGCCGGGCATCTGCGGCTGGGTAAATTAATCGTCCTTTACGATGACAACAAAGTAACGCTGGCCGGCTCCGCGGGGCTGTCTTTTACCGAAAATATTGAATTACGATTCAAATCCTACGGCTGGCAGATACTTAAAGTGGCTGATGGCAATGATGTCGCGGCTATCGACAAAGCAATCAAAAAAGCAAAGCGCGAAACGGAAAAACCGTCGCTTATTTGTGTTTCTACAACCATAGGATACGGTGCTCCCTGCAAGCAGGGAAGCTGCGACGCGCACGGTTCGCCTCTGGGAGCCGAGGAACTGCAGAAAACAAAAGAAGCGCTCTGCTGGGAAGCGGATAAAAGTTTTTATGTCCGCGAGGATGTAAAAAAATATTTCCGCAAAGCTCTTTCGCGCGGCAAAAAACAGGAAAGAATGTGGCGGGATAATCTGACCGCATACAAGCAAAACAATGCGGCTCTGGGCGAAGAGTTCGAGAGAAGAATAAAAGGCGAACTGCCGGAGGACTGGGCATCTAACCTTGCTCCCTTTCCTTATGATACGAAAGGAATTGCCACAAGAAAAGCGTCGGAAACGGTTATGCAGTTCCTCGCCGCGAAAGTTCCGGAACTTATGGGCGGCTCGGCTGATTTAAACCCATCTACCTTCACCTGGCTCAAAAACATGGGCGATTTTCAAAACCCGGCTTCATCTTCCGAAGGACTACACGGCATGGTCGGCGGACACTGGGGGTTTGAAGGCCGCAACATTCATTACGGTGTGCGCGAACACGCGATGGGTTCAATTTCCGTAGGCATGGCCCTCCACGGCGGTGTTATCCCCTACACGGCGACTTTTCTTACTTTTGCCGATTACATGCGCCCACCCATGCGCCTGGCCGCGCTCATGAAGCTGCGCGTAATTTTTGTTTTCACGCATGACAGCATCGGAGTAGGCGAAGACGGTCCCACGCATCAGCCTGTCGAACAAGTTATGAATCTGCGCCAGGTGCCGAACATGACCGTAATACGTCCGGCGGATGCCAATGAAACACTCGAATCGTGGCGCATCGCGTTAACAAATACCGCAGGCCCGACTGTACTGATCTTCAGCCGCCAGAACTTGCCGGTATTGGATCGTTCTGTGTGTGCCCCCGTCTCCAGCACAAATCAAGGGGGATATATTCTCTGGGAATCTTCACCGGATCCGGAAATAATTTTTATTGCCACCGGCTCGGAAGTATCGCTTGCCTTAACCACGGCGCAAAAACTTTCCCAGGAAGAAGTTAAAGTCCGCGTGGTTTCTCTGCCCAGCTGGGAAATCTTTGATCGCCAGCCACGTGATTACCGTGAAAAAGTTTTGCCGCCGCACATTTCGGCAAGAATTGCCGTGGAAGCAGGCATTAGCCTGGGCTGGGAACACTACGTGGGACTCGCCGGAAATATTATTGGCATGTCGAGTTTTGGCGCCTCCGCACCCGGTCCGGTGCTTTTCGAAAAATTCGGCTTTACCGTGGAAAATATAATGGCTAAAGCCAAGAAACTGCTTGAAAATCAAAAGAAATAAAATGAAAGATGCCTTCATTAATTATCATCTGGGAAATTATCAAGAGTTAGCCCGCGAAGCCTGGAAAAAAACACGTAAAGATGATGTGGCGAGGCGTATCCGGGCAAAAGATTACACGCTGTGGAGCGCATCACCCGATGAAATAGTGAATCGCCTGGGCTGGCTTGACGCGCCCGGACAAACCCTGGGAAAAATCGATCACATCCGGAAAATTCTTGCACCACTGGACGAGAAAAAAATAAAAGATGTTATTTTATTGGGTATGGGCGGCTCTAGTCTGGCGGCGGAAGTTTTCAGCAAAGTTTTCGGCGCACGAGCAAATTACCCGCAACTCACTGTATTGGATACGACAGACCCGGCGGCAATAATTAATATCGCGCAAAAGATAAGTTGGGATCGCGCGCTATTTATCGTTTCTTCCAAATCCGGAACAACTCTGGAAATAACGTCCCTCTTTCATTTTTTCTACAACGAAACACGGAAAAGAAAAGGCGCCGATGCTGGCGAACATTTTATTTTCATCACCGATGAAGGATCGCCTCTGGCCAAAACGGCGCGGGAATTTTCTCCGTTTCACGTCTTCCTCAACAATCCGGATATCGGCGGCCGTTACAGCGCTCTTTCTTTTTTCGGTATCGTCCCGGCGGCAATCATCGGCATGGACGTAGAAAAACTGCTCAACAACGCAAAAACCGCCACTGACGAAACTGGCATTATGCTGGGCGCGGCATTGGGGACGTTTGCGTGCCAGGGGCGCAACAAACTAACAGTTCATCTGACACCGCGCTGGAAAGTATTCGGTGACTGGCTGGAGCAGCTTATCGCGGAGAGCACCGGCAAAGCAGGCAAAGGAATCCTGCCTGTTTTGGATGAACCTGTCGGCGATGTTGATTTATATAATAAAGACCGGGTTTTTGTCTTTTTTCAAGATGAAAACGATGATTTTTCCCGGATAAAAAACTTAAACGCCACCGGGCATCCGGTCATCACCGTAGGATTCAAAGATGACTATGACCTGGGAAGTCAAATGTACACATGGGAAATAGCCACCGTCGTGGCGGCATATTTTTTAGGTGTCAATCCCTTTGACCAGCCGGATGTTGAAGCGACAAAAATACACACGCGGAAAATGATTGAGGCGCGCCAGAAAAAGAAAAGCGCCGAAGAGCAAAGACCGGGTTTTAGCAACGCTGATACCAGCATCTACGGCGATATAACAGGAAACACTTTAACAGACGTGTTAAATACCTTTTTAAAACAAAGCAGAGCCGGTGATTATATCTGTCTGCAAAACTATTTAAGCCCATCCGCGGAAATCGACGGGGCGGTTGCCCGCCTGCGCGCGGCAATTTTTAAGAAATATAAATTGCCCGTGACACATGGCTACGGACCTCGTTATCTTCATTCCACCGGACAATTGCACAAGGGTGGCGCCAACCGCGGCCTGTTCATGCAACTGACGGGGGAAAATATCGTTGATGTCGCTATTCCTGAAGATCTGAATACAGATCGTTCTTTTTTGAGTTTTGGCGCGTTGAAGGACGCGCAGGCGCAAGGTGACTGGCGGGCGCTCAAGGAAAAAGGCCGCCGTATCATCCGCATCCACTGCCAAAAGGATGCCGCAATCTTTCTGAAGAAACTTACCGCTTCTCTCTAGTTTTCAGCCCTTTGCCTGACTGATTACCCTCAGGATTTTCGGCGCATTGCGGGCGGACGGTGCGGGATTTTCTTTGGGATAACCAATAATCAGCGGCGCGACAATACGCAGGTTTTCATCCATACCCATTTCCGCCCTGAGCTTCGGATCGCGGATATGCTCGCCCAGACCGATCCAGCAGGTACCCAAGCCTCTGGCCGCTGCGGCAAACATGATATAGCTGGCCATAAGCGCGCAATCGATATCCAACGAATGCACTGCACGTGACCCAACAATATAAATAACGCAGGGCGCATTGTAAAACACGTTGAATTTTTCATTTTTGAGCAATTCAACGTATTCCGGGCTTAAGCTTGCTTTCTTCTGTGCAAAATCTTTCAGCAGATTGGCCTTGCTTTCATCGGAGAGCCTTTTGATGGTTTCCCGGCAGTTAATCACCACAAAGCGGCAGGGCTGATTGTTGCTGGCCGAAGGCGCCAGCGTCGCTTCCTGCAGGATTTCATTGATTGTATCAATCCCGACGGCTTTTTGTTCATAATCACGTACCGATCTTCTTTTTTGCAAAAGCTCAGCAAATGTCATTTTTTACTCTCCTTAAATAAAAAATTGATTCTACGCGTTTTCAGAATTTAAGATTGTTACCGATCATATCATTGATTACGGGCATTGGGTAGTTCCTTTTATAAGCAACTTGATAACACTGCCATCTTAATCTCGGAAGCGGCTGTCGGTCCAATACTGGGCATTCTTATACAAGATATCAGAAGTTATTGTCAGGCACTCAAACAATTTTAATTTTCACATTAAACCGTAACCAGTAAAGACAGGCTTAGAAACCATTGAAATCATCATGGTTCTTTTTCTCTGATTAAGAGACCGGAGGCGGAAACTCTTATTTCATATTTTGCCGGCTGTTTCAAATCAACAAAAGCAGCAGAACCGTACTCGGCATCCAAAAAAGGCTCAAAAAAGGAAAATTTTGTTCTCAGCCTGAACATATCTACCGGTTTTTTCTCGGCGAGGAGAAAAACCGTGCGTGGATTTTTTATTTCCTCTTCAATATCCGCATAACGGCCGGCAACACGATCAAGCTCGTACGCCGTATGGAGGCCGAGGATATTGGCCAAAGGTTTCCACTTAAGGATATGCGCGTCAACATATATGGCGTCTCCAGCCAGACGGTAGGAAGCTTTGTTCCCATCAGGGAATTCAAAGTGAGCCAAAAATACTTTTTCCTCAAGCGGCTCTATTGCAACCACAGCCGCCGTTTCTTCGTGCGTCAGAGCCAGATAACCTTTCGTTGCCACGGTGATCGTTCCACATAAAGCGGCAAGCACAAGACAAAGCAACGCGACTAGCAAACCAACTGTTGTCCCGATAATTTTCTTCTTTCGTATGGCGACAAAAGTCAGAATAAAAAAAACCAGGCTCAGAAGCCCAAAAACAACTATCAAAACAAACAGTAAGTTCGGCATATCCCTTCCTTAATATTTTTTTCAATACATATATATTGCGGCAGCCCCGACGGAAAATCGTTCCGAATACTGCCCTTCCACATTAATCTGAAATCCTTTGCCCAAAGGCACAACGATTCCCCCGTACCCGCCCCATTTCGTTTTGTTCTTTATTTTCCCATCAGCGGTGACAAAGGGGAGACCGGCAATATTAAAAAGAGGAGAGACTCTAGCTTGAAAATAATATCCATAAGGCCCACAGTACAGCTTTATGCCATGAGGAATCGCTGCTTGCAAGCCGATGCCGGCATTGACCTCCCAATAATTTTCAATGTCCAGCTCTGATAAAAAAAGCCTGCCACTTTCCCTGCCGGCAACGCCATCCGAAAAGTCATCAAAATAGCACGTGCCCTGAAAAAATACTCCGACACCAAAAATATCATTGAGGGGATAAAATCCCTTAGCTCCCAGTGTGCCGAAAATTTTCCAGTTATCCTTGAAATTACTTTTATTGGTAAAAGTTGTGACAATACCGGAACGAAAAGCATCCAACATTTTTAAATCAGAGACCCCAATCCGCGCGTATACATCCATATACATCCCGAATCCATAGCCGGCCTCCGAATAAATCTGATTTTGCCTGACTACATTTGTCACCCCGTTTTCATAAACATTTTCACCATACCAGTACCCAATGGCGGTATGTAAACCGCCCGTCTCCCTGCAAACCGGTTGCGGGGCGCCAAACCCGCCGCTTATCGCTGCGGCAGGAACACCGAGTACGAATACAAAAATAAAGTGAAATATAATTTTTTTCGTAAAAAGATTTTTCCTTTTCCCGTCATTCAATCGGTTTTTTTTGCTCTACCGCTGAACCGCCATCTCCCTGCGGCACCGTCTTTTCTATCTTCAGTTTTCTTTCTTTTATTTTATTCATCCGATATTGAGCATAAGCGTCCCTCATCGCCACGTAAGGATCGATGGCCGCGTCTTTCAGCGATTCATAATCACCGATGCGCAAGGAAGTGCTGTTTATTTCTTCATATGCCCAGATACACCACGACACATAAAAAGGTTCAATATATGAAACGGGATACAAAAACAAGTTGCCTATCAGGGTTACTGAATCACGGGGAGTGGAGGGACCAAAGATCGGCCAAACAATATAAAACCCCTGCCCTACGCCGTAAACACCCAGCGTCTGCCCCAAATCCGTGTCCTGTTTCTGCAAATTCAGCTCTTTCCCGGAAGAAGGATCCATTAGCCCGCCAATGCCCCAAACCGTATTGATAGCGAAACGCCCTGCTTCTGCAGCGGCACCGTTGAAATCACCCTGCAGGACACAGCTTACAAAACGGGCGGGGAACCTGAGATTGGTAAAAAAATTACGGACACTGATGCGCGCAACTTCGGGAACAAAAAATTTATACCCCTGCGCCACAGGTTTGAGCGCCCAAAAGTAAAGCTTATCGTTGAAGTGATACATCGCCCGATTAAAAGGTTCAATCGGATCCGCTATTCTTGCTTTTTCGCCTTCCGCGCTGTCATCATAGTAATCGCCATATTCGTCATTTTCATCATAGCCATCATCCAAACCGGCCTTTTTCATTTCCGCTGTTTTATCGGTTGCCTGCGAAATGGTTTTATCCGTGTTGGAAGACGCCAAAGCCACCTTCAGCTTAAACGATTCGGCCAGCGGCACTGAAGTAGATGCATAGTTAGATAATGTATGCGCACATCCCATAAAAAGAAAGATATACGCCGCATTTAAAATCAAAAATATTTTCATAAAAAAGAACCACTATAAAATCATCCAGGAATGCTGCATGGCCAGACGCCGAAAACTTTATTCCACTTGAAAATGCTTGCTTCTGCCTACTGCTCTTTCACCCTCTTGCGTAAAATTTCCAACAGATATTCCGGATTATTTTTAGCTAAGATGTCGTTGAATTGTGTGCGATAATTCTGAACAAGACTGACGTTTTCCACAACAACATCATAAACCTTCCATGTGCTGTCTGTCAGAATCAATCTATAGAATATTGGTATTTCCTGCGAAGATGTTATGATTTTTGTTTGCACTTCGGCCTGCTTGTCCGAATGCAAAATTTCCTTATAGAATTCAATTTTTTCGTCGGTATAGGAAAGAATCTTGTCCAGATAGGCCTTCTCCAGCACCTGTTCGAAAAGTTCGACAAACTCAACACGCTGAGTAGAATTGAATTGGTTCCAATTCCTAGCCAGTGTCCGTTTGGAAAACTCGATTTCATTGAACATCCCTTTATAAATAACGCGGAGCTTCTGCGTTTTTATTTCCTTAGCCGATGGTGCTTTAAGCTTGGGGTCACGCAATACATCAAGCACTTTATTGACATTAACCTCCACCACCTGAAGCGGTGTGTCAGCGTGAGCCTGCAGAACAAAAGCAAACAGTATCAATATTACAATAAATGTCGCCTGCTGTTTTTTCATGTTCGACTCTCCTGAGATTTTTACCTTCTTTACTTTTTTATCTCCCCAAAAGCATATTTGCTGATTAATTCTATAATATCCACCGGCGACTGGGTTTCAGTAATCACGCCTCCGTCTTCCAACAAATCACCGGCTCCCCCTGGATCGATGCTCAGGTAGCTGTCTCCGAGTAGTCCTTCTATTTTTATGGACGCTATCGCATCATCATAAATTTTAATTCCCTTTCTGATTTTCAATTCCACTATCGCCCTTTGCGTTTCCTGATCCATATCAATGCGGGACACTCTCCCCACCTGAATACCGAATATATCGACTTTATTACCAACTTTCATACCGGTTACACTGTTAAAACGGGCGGTAAGCTGATATGTATCAGCGCTAAAAAAATAAACATTGCCCAACTTAATTGTCATGTATGCTATGCAAATCAAGCCCAAAACCACAAATATTCCCACAATCGTTTCAATTTTGTATTTTTTCATACATTCACTCCCTGGCGGCACACCTTTGCCGACCATATTTCCTTTTGATTTGCCTTGGCCAAATCTATAGCATTTTCTATTTTTGTAACAGGTGTTCCTTCAGCAACTCCAGCGACAATGGTAAAGGTTACCGGTTCGGCTATCGTCTCCCACTTGTTTGCCTTAATCCAATTCCAGAAACTTTCTATGCCTTCTCCCTCAAAATCTTTGATGAAATCATCCAGAATATTTTGTGCTTCTTCCAGGTCAGAATGAGGGAGCATGGTAACAATCTCGCTGGTGCTGAAGCGGGCAGATAATCCGCCGATAACACCAAAGTGTTTATCTATGTATGTACACATGCGCTGCAGCGCATCGTAAGCCAAATCAGACCCTAAATTCGCGATGATAAAATTCATATCCACCAGCGTAAAAACAACTATGGCGTATGGTTCCGCTGATCTTTTACGCTTCAGGTGCGCGCTGTTGAGTATCTTAAACTGCCTTCTGGAATAAAGACCGGTTAGCTCTTTCTGCAGGGATTCCAAGCTACTGATAACTTCATCATTAAAAGGGTGATCAAATTCTTCCAGTTCCTCGGGGGTTCCCTGAAAAACAATTTTACGATCGTAAAGAGCGAGCACACGGTTGGAAATAAAATAAACATCGGGAATCTCATGGCTAACCATTATGGCGGTGAAGCCAAATTTTTTCTGATACTGCGCAATCATGCTCAGAATGGCATTTTTACGCACCGGATCCTGGCCCGTTGTGGGTTCATCAAAAAGAACAATTTGTGGGTCGGTAACCAGAGCACGCGCCAATGCCGCCCTCTTCTGCATACCACCCGAAAGTTCCGACGGGTATTTATGAATTGCCTCGGTAAGCTCGGTTTGCTTCACCCTGGCCATCACCCGTCGGTGAATTTTATCTTTTTTCAGGTTCGTTGTTTCCACCAGCGGTAATGCGATATTTTCATAGACCGTTAAAGAATCAAAAAGCGCGTTCCCCTGGAACATGTAACTCATCTTACTGAAAAATTCTTTAATTTCCTGTTTTTGCATGTGAGCAATCGGCTTCCCTCGAAAAAAAATTGTTCCCCTATCCGGCTTAAGCAAGCCAATAATATGCTTAAGAAGGACGCTCTTGCCCGCACCGCTCAGACCGATAATCGTGGTAATCTCTCCCTCGTATATTTTAAGATTAACGCCCTCCAGAACGGTGCGGTTGCCAAAACATTTGGTAACATCTCTGAATTCAATCAACGGAGTAGTCATAGCATCCCTATATCAAAAGTGAAGTTACCACATAATCCGAAACTAAAATCAGCACGCAGGAAATCACCACGGCTGAAGTCGTGGCCATACCTACAGCTTTGGCACCATGGCTGTCTTTGCGCATGTGGGCAAAATAACCCTGGTAACAGCAAACCGTTACCACGATAACCGCAAAAACGACAGATTTGATCAAACCGTCGGTAATATCTTTCAAATCTACGCTGGCTTGAATGCTGTTTATATAGACACCATGGTTTAGCCCCAATAAAAGGACGCTGGAAATATAACCGCCGACCATGCCGACAAGATCAAAAACCGTGGTCAAAAGCGGAAAACTTATTATCGCCGCAGCGACACGTGGACTTACAATATGCCTTAGCGGGTCAATGCGCATAGTGTGCAACGCGTCAATCTGTTCCGAAATGCGCTGGATACCGATTTCGGCGGCAATAGCCGAACCGGCTCTCGCCGTAATCATAATGGCGGAAAGTACTGGGCCCATCTCTCTGATAAGAGACAGGGCCACAAGTGTTCCTACCGCCCCTTCAGCGCCGAATGTAGTCAAGGCATGGTAAGATTGCAAACCCAAAACCATACCGGTAAATAAACTTATCAGCATAATGATGCCCGTGGATCTTGCACCAATATAATAAATTTGATTAATTACTTTTGATAATTGTCTGCGCCGAAATGTTTTCCACAGGGCAAAAAAAAGAAATACCGTTGCCGAACCCAAGGTGTCGACCCAATTTATGACCGCCCTGCCGACAGCAGAAAAAGCCTTAAGAATCAGCATATTTAGGCTTTGTTTTTCTTCTTTTTCGCCTGTGCTGCAACCATTGGAAGCTGTCATTAAATCAATACCTTTGGGGTTTAATAATGTGCTTGAAATTTTACATATTTATCTGATTTCGTCAACTGAAGATTCCTCTTTATCTGTCCGGCAATTACCCACGTAAAACTTTCAGAAAATTAACCCTCCGTTAACTTTATCTCTCTACTAAATTCCACACAGAAATGATATTCTGATTCACATATGAAAAGAAGAATTATTCATGTGGACATGGATGCATTTTTTGCCGCCGTTGAAGAAAAGAGAAATCCTCGTCTTGCAGGCAAACCTGTAGTCATCGGCGGACGCGGTGACCCATCAAAAAGAGGGGTTGTCTCCACCGCCAATTACGAAGCAAGAAAATACGGAATCCATTCCGCCATGCCAATGCGTACGGCTTTTAAACTCTGCCCTAAAGCAATTTTTTTGCCGGTTGATTATGAAGTTTATTCAGCCGTTTCAAGGGAATTCAAATCGGTATTGCTTGCGGTCACGCCTTTAATGGAAAATGCCGGTATCGACGAAGCGTTTTTGGACATATCTGAAGTAAAGCAAACATCAGCATCAATCGCGGCAAAAATAAAGGAAGGCATAAAAGAAAAAATCGGTTTGACCTGCTCCATCGGTATTGCCCCCAATAAGCTTCTAGCTAAAATTGCTTCCGATATGCAAAAACCAGATGGGCTTACTATTTTCAGCGAAAACGACATTGAAACAAAGTTGTGGCCCCTGCCTATTCGCAAATTATACGGCATCGGTCCAAAAACGGAAGAACATCTGAAAAAAATCGGTATAAAAATCATCGGGCACCTTGCCGCATTGCCTTTGGATATTCTGGTGGAGCATTTCGGTAATTCTTACGGCCAATATCTGTATGACGCTTCCCGAGGCATTGATGAAAGTCCGGTAATTACACATTGGGAACCAAAATCCATCAGCCGCGAAACAACTTTTCAGGAAGATGTAGAGAATTGGCAGTCCATCGCTCGGACATTGGCAAAATTGATCAAGGAAGTCGTCAAGGATATGAAGGATGAAGGATACAAGGCAAAAACTGTCTCAATAAAAATCCGTTTTAGTGATTTTCAGACACTGACCAGGGCAAAAACAATAGATATGCACACTGATTCCGAAGAGGAAATCCGCAAAACCGCTTTTTCTTGTCTCAAACGCGTCGAGCTCAAAAAACGCGTGAGACTAATCGGCGTACGCGCCGCTAATCTGGAAAAAACAGTTCAGTAAAAAATCAAAATATCTACATATCCAAACCTGCCCTGCTGATATTAGAAGCCGCAATCAGGACAGGTTTTCATTGTCTGTTCTGCATGATTCGGTAGGTTCCCTGACCCATGGCCAATACTACTCCGTAAGGATCATGTATCACAGCTTTGACAAAACTTATCTGTTTTGTTCGGGAAATAACCTCAGCCACACAGGAGAAGAAAGTTCCCTTGGCAGGCCGGGTGTATTGTATATCCAAATTAATAGTGGTGCAGAAACTTGCCTTTTCCTGGCTTGAAATAACAGCCCAGGCCATAGTAGTATCCATTAAAGTGAAAAGCACACCACCGTGAGGCTGGTCAGGATATGGCCAGCACATTTCAGATTTGGGTTCCAGGCGTGACTTTACCATTCCCTCTTCGACTGATTCTATCCGTATGCCCATCGCTTTGTAGAGCGAATTTTTATTTCCCAGTTCAATCATTTCCCGATTGAGTTCCATAATATTCTCCTGATAATCTGACCCGAATATTCGATAACAACCCTCAGAGCCTTTACATAATTTCCGCTTTATTGACCATGATTTTAAATTTTATATAACACTACTTTATTTAATGAAAAATGAAAAGATTAAATACATCATAAAAAAAATAATGCAAATGAAATCCCCCATAGCGTATCAAGAAATTAAATTGTGTACGTTGCGGATTAAAATATTTGAGTGAATTGGGAAAATTGAGAAATGATATTTTACGAAGAAATGGAATTAGGCGCAAGCCTGTTAATATATTTGGTGCCCCTGGCGCGAGTCGAACGCGCGGCACACGGATTAGGAATCCGTTGCTCTATCCTGCTGAGCTACAGGGGCAACCGTATTTACGGAAGTTTTCGCGGTTTAACATGCTTTCTCGGGGGTGTCAATGACAAGAGATTGCTTCCCGCCTCAGAAGCCTAGGCAGTCTGTACTCACAGCGTATTCACCGTTACAAACAAATCCTCACTTATCCGGTTCGAACTGATTTTTCGCCGACCAGAAAGAAGGCAGATGGCGCAATAAATATAAAAGACTCTTCCGGTGCTGCCAGAGACGGCGACGAAATTTTTTGCGCCAGCCCCGATCGGAATAAAAGCGCTTCACATGTTCGTTATATAATTGATCGAGCCGCACGCGAGAAGAAATTCCCTTGGACACGAAAACAAAATTCAGACAATTCATCAGCCGCCAGTCTTCATTAAACTCTCCCTCTTCCCGAATATTCGCCCACAGCGGCGCGCCGGGGAAAGGCGTGAATTTGGCCATATTCATGTCATCCAGTCCCAACGAAATAATAAAGTCAGATGTGCGCTTAATCGATTCTTCGGTTTCTCCGGGAAGCCCCATCATAAAAAGTCCTTTGGCGCGCAGGCCGGCTTTTTGAATGCGCTGCACAGTGTCGCGCACGTCATCGAGCAATACCCCTGATTTATGCCGCGCGAGCATTTCCGGATCGGCGGATTCAATGCCAAGCGATACCATCAGGCATCCCGCTTTTTTTAACATCCGTAGCAATTCATCATCCGTGTAGCCGACGCGCACGGCGCAGTTGAAATTTATACCCAGCGGAAAACGCGCGAGTTTTTCGCAGAGCTCTACAATACGCCTGCGATTGGCCGTGAACAAATCATCATAAATATTGATGTGCCGCACGCCGAATTTTTCGCGCAGATGCTTCATGTGCTCATAAATATAAGCAGCGGAATTATAGCGAAAACCTTTTTTAAAAACAGAACGGTCGCAATAGGAGCACTGATACATACAGCCGCGTGAGGTGATCATAGTAGCGCCGGGCGTCCGGATATAGCTGAAAAGCGGCAAATGATAATCACGGGGAAACCCGTGCAATTTTTCATAAGCGGGAAAAGGCAGACTGTCCATATCGGCAATTCTTGTCCGCGGCGCGTTCGTAACGATTTTTTCGCCATCGCGCCAGATTAATCCCTGAATTTCGGCAGGCGTTGTCCCGGCGACGAGTTCCGACATGGTGAGTTCACCCTCACCTGAAATGAGATAATCAAACGCCGGATAATCGCGCAGTAATTTTCCTTCCAGCGCCGATACGTGAACCCCACCGCAGACGGTTGCAATCTCCGGAGAGTTTTTCTTTATTATCTGGGCTAAATCGGCGGCATCGGGAAATGATGAAGTTGTTGCGGAAAAGCCGACGATGCGCGGCTGATATTCCAAAATAGACCTGGCTTGTTTATTTAGGTCAAAAGTAACTCCGGGGCCGAGACCATCGTAAACAAAAACCTCGTGCCCCTCGCGCATTAAATACGCGGCAATGGAAAGAAGGCCCTGCGGCACCATCCGGTTGGCAATGTCAGTAATGTCGCGTTTTCCGGAAAACCAGTTGAAGCCTCGCGGATGAACAAGGACGATTCTCTTTTTGTGATTTGTCAAAATCTTCATTGCCGGAATAAATAAGAAGGATAATTTTTTATTTTCGCGCCAGAATAAATGCCTGCCGGCCAGCGGCGTTAAAATTGTAATGCAGAAAATAGCCGGTCTTTTTTGACCGAAGAATATGGGCGATGCCAAAAGCGGAGGCAACAGGGTGAATACCGCAGCAGGGTAAATAATCATGAATTTGCCAGTTATTTTTATTCTTCCACATATCTATTTGCTCTTCCTTTACGCGGAATCCGGACAGAAAATATTTTTCTTTTGTTTCCATGCCGGGTAAATTATTTTCGTCCAAAACACTTTTTCCCGGAGAGGCAAAGCTCACCGCCAATATCTCTCCGATATTTTTTTTTTTGCTGCCACCCAGCAATAGCCAGGAGCTGCCTTCACCAACCGGAAGCGGGCGGGAATTATTGGTTGTTAAATTCATTCTTTCGCGCGATTCTTCAATTGTCGGCGTGAAAACATCGCAGCCGCCGACCAGCGCCAAATCAATCTGCGCGCTTTCCAAATAGGTTTGCGCCAGCCATAAAGCAGACTCAAAAGATAATTCTTCTTCAGAAATAGTCAGCACAACACCCTTTACACCCGCCTCACGCGCCAGAAAAAAGGCGGCGGCATTGCTCACGGAATTGGCAAACTGATTGGGGCTGGGAAATCCGCCATCATGTTTGTACACTTGAGTAATGAAAGGAAGAATTTCATCGATATTTCCCAAGCCGGTAGACAAAAAGATTCCTACTTTTTTATCGCCTAAAATTTCTTTGGGCGCGCTTTGCAGGCAGTTCAGCGCCCCGCAACAAACCAATTTGATGAACCTTCCCGCGCGCCTCATCGGCTGTCCCATAATTTTCTGCACAAGTTCGTCAGGTCCAAGCGGTAACTTTGTTTCTTGCCACAAGGCATCGCCGTTGGCCACCAGCGCCGGTCCCACAAAACTTGCGGCTATTACCGCAAGAGGCGTTTTTAAAATATTGGTTTCGTCCAGCGACAATATCATCACTCCTTGATAATCAAATAACTGGTGCAGGTTCCGCCAAAACCGAAGAAGGTGCACAAATAGGCACCGTTTGGCGCTGAATTGTTTTCCTGGGCAGGAGCAAAGCCAATTTCAGGATCCAACTGGCTAAAACCGAAACTTTTCGGAATAACGCCTTCTTCCAGGCAGGAAAGCCACACCGCCGTCTCCATTGTCCCCGCCGCGCCCAGAGCGTGACCCAGCGCTCCTTTGAGGGAAATCACAGGAGGAAGTTTTTCTCCAAATAATTTATGTAAGCCCAGTCCTTCGGAAAGATCATTATCTTTTGTTCCCGTGCCGTGCGCCTTAATCGCTCTTATATCCGCCGCGGACAGACGCGAAAGATTTAAAGTCTGCCCGACAACATTTTTTACCAACTCTCCATCCAGCCCCGCGGAGGTGAGACTGCCGTTATCGTTAAACAGATAGCCTCCGTCAAATTTATACACGTTTTTCGCGTGACGCGCTTCATCCCCCCGTTCCAAAATCACCGCGCCCGCCCCTTCGCCTATCTGCATGCCGGAACGAGTGGCGCAGAAAGGACGACACTGTTCATAGTCATAAAGCAACAGGCTGGCAAAACCGTGCAGCGTCAAATTCAAAAGCGGTTCAAAGCCGACGACAATCGCCCGGCGGATTTTCTTTTGTTCCAGAAGATGAGCAGCAACAACCAGCGCATGCGAGCTGGAAACACAGGCCATGCTGAGAGTAAAGGCTATTCCTTTAATGCCGTACTTATCGGCGATTAATTGCGTCACTTCACCCGGCCCCCGATTGCGGCAGGAAATTGGCGGTGATTCCTTGCCGGGATTCAGGCGCACTTCTTCAGCAAACTCATCTTCGTTGCGAATAAAAAGGCCGCCAGTGGTCCCGACAAACAAACTGGATTCCGCGATTTCCACCCGAGAAAATTCCGCCCTCGCTATAGCCTCGTCCATTGCGCAAGCCAGCATCTTCTGCGATTTATCCAAGGGGTTGCCGGTATAGGGAACTTCAAAGGATTTATATTCGCGGCTAATGAAATGAGATGAATCACCGACCTTTGCCGGGGCAATTTTTCCTTCAATTAATTTTTTCGCGGATTTCTGAGCGCTCCAACCTAGTGTGGTTACCGCACCCCAGCCGCGAATATAAATATCGTTTTTGCTCACTTTTTAACCTTGGGCGCGTTGATGACAAAATCGGCAAGCGTGTTAAAATCCTGCATCGCCTTGGCCGCTGTGGAAGCGTTTTTTAATTCAACACCAAACTGATACCTTAGCTCCATGGCAATTTCCATGGCGTCAAGGCTGTCTAATTTAAGCGGTCCCGGCCCTCCGATGAATGGAACGTCCGTGGGCACATCTTGGGGATTCACATCTTTAATTTCACACGCCTTGATGACCAGTTCCTTAAGCCTGAAAATCAACTCATCTCTGGAGGCCACATTTAATTCTTTATACGTCTGTTCTACATCCATTTAACCTTCCTCCCCGCGATATATAAACAAACCGCCACAAAAAGCGTCAGAACAATAATTTTGGGTAAGATAATATAAAAATCAGCATTGCGTAATAATACATCCAGATATGCTTGGTGCGCCCAATACATCGGCGATAACATCGCCAGTTTTTTCATGAACACCGGCATAAAGAAGTGCGGCACCATAATTCCACCGAACGCTCCCATCAATATAGCGCTTGTCGCCGCCAGCGTTGAAGATTGTTCCGGCGTTCGCCCCAGGGCAGCAACAAGCACACCAAAACCGGTAGCGGCGGCGGCAACAACCAGTGTAATCGGCAGCATATGCCAAGGGTGAGCTCCCAGACGTAATGAGAAATCCATAACGGCAGGCATGATGTAAACACCGATCAGCAGCATGAGAACAAACTGAACGATATTTATAAAATAGTAGGGAACAAATTTCCCCAAGATTATTAAATTAGTGCCTACCGGATAAGTAAAGAGGCGCTGTAAAGTGCCGTCCCTCCTTTCCCTTAAAAACCCAACGGACATTGGGATAGCGATGAAAAACATTGCGAATATCGCAAAACCTGGAACCGTTTGTTGCAGGGGGTCCGGAAACTTCTTGTTCGGAGCCGTCTTTTCAATAAGTAGATTGGCAACAACGGCATCCATGTTGTCAATACCCATAACCACCTCAGCGGTCAGGCTGGTTATCAAAGAGCGAATGGCAATTTTGTAACCGACATCAATCACCGGATCAAAATAAATTTCTACGGGATTATCTCCAGTATCAAACCCTGCGGGGATAATAACAATTGCCTGCGCCTTGCCATAATCAAAAATTCGGTCATTATCGATGCCGGGGGGCCGCTCTACCGGCCGAATTAATTCACTGGATTTGATTTTTTCTTCAAGCAAATTCGCTTTGAGCAATCCACTTTGGTTTTCCACAACCATTTGAACTTTCCGCCCGACCATCACATCACTATAAATGCCGCCTACCGCCAACGACAGAAAAAAAATCAGCGCCGCGGGCATAAAGAAAAGGAGCAAAATGGTCTGCCGGTCGCGCAGCAAGACCAGTATCTCTTTCCTGAACAATTCTTTAAACCGGCGAAAAGCAGTTTGATATTTTCTTTTTTCAATCATCACGCAGACCGTGACCCGTTCTTTCCAAAAAGAACTTTTCCAAATTATCGATTTCTTTCATATATCCGGAAAATATTTCCGAACCTCTGTCCAAAACCGTTACCGTGGCACACAGGCGTTGCGCTTCTTCCATTATATGCGTGCATAAAACAATGGTGACGCCTTCGTTATTCATCTTAGCAAGTGTTTCATAAATGTGACTACGGCTCTGCGGGTCCACGCCTACGGTGGGCTCGTCCAGCAACAACAGGAGCGGCGAGTGCAGCAGGGCGACGGCCAGATTCAGTCTGCGCAACATTCCCCCAGAGTAAACGGAAACACTTTTCTTCGCGTAAGGCAAAAGCCCCGTTTCTTTCAAAACTTCTTCTGAACGCTGTTTTATTTTTTCATCGGACAGCCCCGCCACGACGCCAAAAACACGCAAATTTTCCAGAGCTGTGAGCGTTGTGTATACGGATACGGGTTGCGGCGCGTAACCAATATTGCTTAGTGCCTTTTTGTCCGAATTTTTATGACCGAAAACAATCACCTCACCCTCGTATCCCCTTAATTGTCCGGTGATCAAACGCATCAGTGTGGTTTTGCCCGCGCCGTTTGGCCCTAAAAGAGCGTGGAACTGGCCGACTTTCACCGACATGGAAAAATTCCGCAAAGCGTATTCTCTCGCTTCCGCAACAGATTTATCTGCATGCTTGTTGTAAGAAAATGTAATTCGCGAAATTTCCAGGGCCTTCATGCTTCAAGTTTCCTTGCCACGTTGTGCAACTCTTTAAAAAACTGTCCTTCCCTGCCTGCGCAAGTGAGCATTAAGCCGCCCGCTTTAGCAAATGTCTCTTCGGACTGCCCCCTTTGCTTCACAATACGCGCGGAGACAACGGCAAATTCACGCCAGATATCACCGATAGCCGTCATTTCCCGCGACAGTTCAGCGAGTTCGTCTGAGCCGAAAAGTTCGGCCGCTTCCTGCAGAAAAGCAGCATACATAAACCTAAATCCCGCGCCGCCCGTGCCGACCTCTTCCTGCATCCGCACCACATTGGCCAGACGCCGGCAGGCTTCCGGAAAACCAAGCTTGTCCGGACTTTTGATAATATTTTTCGCCAGATATCTCATTCCTTTAATGCCAACAAAGGGAAAAGGCACTCGTAACATCATGTAGCATGATTCTTTTATCCCTTCGAGACAGGCGCGACGGAAATCGGGGTTTTCGACAACAGTCTCGGCCCAATACATGAACCCTTTGGGTTCCAAAGGCCCCCGCGCAAAACGCGCCCGTTCCAGATCTTCCGTCGAGCAGTCCACAGGATGATCCAGAATAGGATCGCTGATGCGAAACCCGTTTTCAATTTCGCGCAGGACAATAATATTGTGGCCGTTGAACTGAAAACGAAAACGGTTGGGAAAATAGGAAAGCCAGTAAATATTCGTCGTCAAACCGACAATGTGACCATCACTAAGCGCTTTTCTCAGCGCCGTCATGCCTTTTTGCGTGTTGCGGTATTCTTTGGTGAAAAATTCTCCTCCCAGACGCTTGGCGACTTTGGGAAAAAGGGTCCGCGGCCGGGAACGAAAAGTGGTTATCGGCATTCCCACCCATTTAATAAACGGAAAATGGCCGAAAAACATGCCGCTGCCGATGCCAAAAACCATCGCTTCGGAAATCTCCACGCCCTGATCACGGAAAAGCGCGGAAGTGACACCGCTTTCACAATGCGCCGCATGCTGATGAATAAAAAGCCTGCCGCTGGCGGTTATCTCTGCATTCATTTTATGTATCGTTGCCTTTCCCCGCACTTTTGCCCGGCACGGTTTTTAACTCTTCCACGCTCAAGGCCAGCGCCTTCGCGTAACTGGCCAGCAAAGAAGGCTTGAGCCGGGCGAAAATTCCCGGGCGAAAGTGCCGTTTCACCCGGAACACGGAAATCCCTGACGTCTTGGCCAAAATCTGGGGATTCATTTGACGGCTCTCCATATGGTAGTAAAGTGGGCTTCTGATGCCGGCGAGCACCTCTTTCCTGGTTTTCTCCAGGTGTGCCGCCAGTTCGTCAACAGCAAGCCCGTTAACCACGGCTTCATATTCCCAACCCGTACTGGGCACAATGACATATTTACCTTCATCGTTGAGTGCGTAGCAAGCGCGCTTTTCGCCTTCGTAAAATGTAATGTCGTCCTGCGGGACTTCTTTTACCTTCATCCTGACACCGCTCCGAGTTTTTCACGCCTTTATTATACTAATTTTACCCAAACGACTAGCAAATCATTTCCACCGGTTGATTAGGATTCCTTTTCTATTTTTCTGCCCAAAAAAGGCCCAAAATGATGCCACTCAAAGGGCCTCTTGCAGACAAATTCAACCAGTTCATCGGCGTATATCTGCGCCGACTCATGAACAGCCCTTGTCCGATCAGCTCTCAACGGAGCTACAACTTTGCGCCCTGGCGAGACGCACACATGATATTTACCGAAAGCTTTTTGATAAACAAAAAAAGTCATCAGTGGCGCGCCGGTCACGAGCGCAAGTAAATGAGGCGTGTCCGGTATTTTTACTTCATGCCCCAAAAAGTTCACAATGACAAAACTCTGATTTCCCCAGAGACGGTCGCCGCTCATAAAAACAATACCGCCGTCACGTAGAAAATTTATCCCTTCCAGCAGGGCGAAAGGTGATTTTCCCTCCACGGAAGTTGTGACTATCTTTATTCCGTGCTCGGCCAATTTCCTTTTCTGAATGCTTTCCACCTGCTCTTTATGTTTTACTTTAGCGCCCAGATAAAGCATCATCGGCATTCCCTTGCGCTTCAGCATCTGCGCGGC
>ENA-UPXM01000432-UPXM01000432.1-activated-sludge-metagenome-genome-assembly--contig:-NODE-432-length-61392-cov-22.052970_pt1 | contig 61392 bp, 56 predicted proteins | sample MGYA00238178_ERZ772708 | MGnify/ENA primary metagenome ERZ772708 (study PRJEB29002, sample SAMN05720212) | activated sludge metagenome | isolation source: anaerobic digester from wastewater...
TCAAGACTTATTTCCGCTCGCGAAAAAAAACAGAATTAACTTTTTAATTCCGCGTGTTAATCATCAAAGTATTGAAGATTTTACATATCTATGTAATAATAAGGATATATTATCGCTTAAAACGCACGGAAGATATCAAATAGTTGATATTGAGAAAAATAAAAAAAGTGGTAAAATAATTATTATAGTTAAAAAATTTGTATAGACAAGGAGAGTTTTCTATGAACGAATTGCGCCGCTTCAATTTAGTTGCCAACGGTTATGACTGCTATCAAGTTAATAGTGAAATTGATAGATTGGAGTACCAAATTCATGAATTAAATGAAAGAATACTAATATATCAAAATCAGATAGAAACAGTTAACAATCAGTTTGCGATGATTAAAAAGAGATATCAACTTTTGGTTAGTGAACTTTCAATGCGTGAAAAACAAGCGGATGATGTTGCCAGACTAGCTTTAAAGGAAGCTAACAGCATGATTGATGAAGCTCGTCAAAATGCTGACAACATTATAGAGGAAGCTGTGTTAGAAGTGCAGCAATATGTTGATACTATTAAAGAATATAATAAAATATCTTCAGAAGCTAAAAACCAACTAACAGATGCGATAGAACTATTAAAGGAAAAATTAAAACTATATGATGAAATCCAGTTGCCAGATCCATTTGTGCAATCGGAAGAATTAGAATAAGGCTAAGAAAAAGACGCATTTTATTTAATTAGAAATTAGAGAATTGACGGTAGGTGCAAGTCAATCACGATTAAATAAAAACATCACTTTGGAGCTGAACTATTGAAAAGGTAAATAGTTACGTAAATCTGCGTTAAAGATATTGAGGGCACAAACAGTTTGTGAACTAAGGTGGTACCGCGTATTGACGTCCTTAGATTTAGGGACGTTTTTTTAAGGAAAGAGGGAGTTAATTATGGATTACAAAGATACACTATTAATGCCAAATACAACATTTGAAATGAGAGGAAATCTTCCTAAAAAGGAACCAAGTATTTTAGAAAAATGGGAGAAAATTAAACTTTATGATTTAATGATGGAAAAAAACAAAGGGAAAACTCGTTTTATGCTGCATGATGGTCCTCCATATGCCAATGGAAATCTACACATTGGGACAGCTATGAACCGTGTCTTAAAGGATTTTGTTGTTAAATCTAAATATATGATGGGATATGATACACCATTTTATCCTGGTTGGGATACCCATGGATTACCTATTGAAAACAAAATGCCATCTTTAGGTTACGATAGAAAGAAAATGTCAGTAGTTGATTTCAGAAATAAATGTGAAGAATATGCCAATGAGCAAATTCAGATTCAGATGGAAACAGAAAAAAGACTAGGAACAGTTGCTCAGTATGATTATCCATATATTACCATGGACAAATCTTTTGAAGCTGATCAAATCAGAACTTTTGGGAAAATGGCTTGTAATGGTTTAATTTATCAGGGACTAAAACCAATTTATTGGTCACCTGAAAGAGAGTCAGCTGTTGCAGATAGTGAAATATATTACGAAGATAAAAAAGATATGACTATTTTCGTTACTTTTGCGGTAACAGATGGAAATGGTGTTTTAGATGGTGATGAAAAGGTTGTTATTTGGACAACAACTCCTTGGACAATTCCGGGAAATCTAGCAATCTGTCTTCATCCTAATTTAGATTATGCTGTGGTTAAAACTGAAAAAGGTAAATTAGTTATGGCAGAGTCACTAGTAAATAAATTAATGGAAAAATTTGAATTGGAAAACTATGAAGTTTTAAAAACATTTAAAGGTAGTGAATTAGAGTATGTTAAAACAGCTCACCCTTTATATCCAGAAAAAACATCTTTAGTTATTTTAGGTGAACATGTAACTGATGAAGATGGTACTGGATGTGTTCATACAGCTCCAGGTCATGGTTTAGAAGACTTTTATGTTGGTCAAATTTATGGTTTAGAGACATTTTGTCCAGTTGACGATAGAGGCTGCTTAACAATTGAAGCAGGTGAAAGATTAAATGGTAAGTTTGTCTTTGATGCTAATAAAGATATTGTTATGTGGTTACATGAAGATGGAAAATTATTAGCTAATGAATGGATTACCCACAGTTACCCTCATGATGACCGTATGAAAAAACCAGTTATTTTCAGAGCTACAGTGCAATGGTTTGCCTCAATTGAAAAAATCAAAACCGAATTATTAGAAGCAGTTGACTCTGTAAAATGGGAAAATGATTTTGGCTATGCCAGAATGTATAACATGATTAAAGATCGAAAAGACTGGTGTATTTCAAGACAGCGAGTATGGGGCGTACCAATTCCTATTTTCTATAGTGAAGATGAAAAACCGATTATTGATGAAGTTTTATTTGACCATGTAGCTAACTTATTTGAAAAACACGGTTCAAATATTTGGTTTGAAAAAGATGTACAAGAACTATTACCTAAAGGCTATAGTCATCCAAATTCACCAAATGGTTTATTTACTAAAGAAGTAGATACTATGGATGTCTGGTTTGATTCAGGTTCATCTCACAATACTTTTAAACGTCGAGGATTTACCTACCCATGCGAGTTATATTTAGAAGGTTCTGATCAGTATCGTGGATGGTTTAACTCTTCGTTAATTGTTGGGGTCGCTACTAATGGAATAGCTCCTTATAAAGGTGTATTATCTCATGGCTATGTAGTTGATGGTAAAGGATACAAGATGAGCAAATCATTAGGAAATACCATTGATCCAATTGATGTAATTGAAAAATATGGTGCTGACATTTTAAGATTATGGGTCGCTTCAGTTGACTTTAAAGCTGACTTAAAATGTTCTGATGAACTTTTTAAGATTGCTAGTGAACAATACAGAAAAGTAAGAAATACCTTTAGATTCTTACTTGGAAATATCAATAACGAAGATTTCAATTATGCTAAGGACGCAATTGCTTATCAAGATTTAACATCATTAGATAAATATATTCTGATAAAATTAAATGAAGTAATTGATACGGTCATAAATGCTTACGATAGATATGATTATATCTTGGCAAGCAATACATTATTTACCTTTATGAGCAATACTATTAGTGCCTTTTATATGGATTATGCCAAAGATATTTTGTATATTGAAAAGAAAGAAAACCTAAGAAGAAGACAGATTCAAACTGTATTCTATCAAGTTGCAGATGCACTTAATAGATTATGGGCGCCAATTTTATCATATACAATGGAAGAAGTTTATGAAATTTTCAGCCAAAAAGAGAAAAGTGTTATTCTAGAAGGTTTCCCAACAAGTGTAAAACATGAAGATGATAAAGAAATATGTACTCAATGGGAAAAATATATGGATGTAAGAAGTGATATTCTTAAAGCATTGGAGGAAGCTAAAATTAGTGGATTAATTAAAAAAGCTTTAGAAACTAAAATCTATTATTGTCCAAAAGATGAATATAAGGAAGCTTTAAAGGGATTGACTAATCATGATTTGGCTCAATTAGTTATCGCTTCTCAATTTGAGGTAACAGCAGAAAAGTATGAAGAATATCCTACAGGATATATTAAAGTTGAAAAATTTAATGGTCATGTTTGTCCAAGATGTTGGAATGTAGTTACTGATATTGATAAGGATGGTTTGTGTCTAAGATGTCAAAATGTTCTAAAGTAAATTTAATAGCTAGGTAGTTTAACTGCTTAGCTTTTTTTGTTAAAATATAAATATGGAAGTTATAAGATCATTGGAAAATAACAAAGTAAAATTATGGAGTAAATTGTATCAAAAAAAGTACCGTGATAAATATAATCTTTTTATTATTCAGGAAAAACATTTGATTGAAGAAGCTATCAAAGCCAATTGTATTGATACTCTTATTATCAGAGAAGGGGTAAATAATATATTTAATATAGATTGTATTTATGTAAATGAAGCAATTATGAAAAAATTATCTGATAATGTTTCTTTAAATGATTATATTGCGATATGTAAAATGGTTGAATATAAAGTTGATAATTTTAAAAAAGTTATTATCCTTGAAAAAGTACAAGATCCAGGAAATGTAGGGACAATTATTAGAACAGCTTACAGTTTTGGTTACGATTTAGTATTTTTAACTGCTGGAAGCTGTGATTTATACAATGAGAAGGCAATACAAGCCTCTCAGGGAGCTTTTTTCCATATTCCTGTATTAAGAGACAAGTTTGAAAATATCATCTCTAAAGTCAAAGAAAAAGGTTGTAAGGTTATTGCTGCTGATTTATATAATTCAAACTATTTAAATGAAAGTAAAAAAGTAAATAAATTAGCAATAATGTTAGGAAACGAAGGTCAAGGATTGTCACAAAAAGCAATAATGGCAGCAGATGAAAGAGTAAAGATTGAGATGAATAATTTCCAATCATTAAATGTCGCTATAGCTGCAGCAATCATAATGTATCACTACAGATAACGAAATACAATGTAATACATAGTCTGATGCAATAGTTTTTGAATAAAATGTAATATATTTATAAAAAAAGCTACCGTTTATTAAAGATAATTGATTTTATTCATTTGCAAAAAATAAGTAAAACATATAGAATAATTACAGCACGAAGAAAAGGAACATAGTATCTCTACTTTGTATAAAAGAGAAGAAAACAATTGGTGAAAGTTTTCTGATACAAATGGTATGAATTCACCTTGGAGTGGGGCTAATCACCTCCGTATAACTGCGTTAAAGTTTATTAAGAAGTAACTAAGGTGGTACCACGTGAAATTTCAACGTCCTTAAATAGGACGTTTTTTATTTGAAGGGAGTTTAATATGACACAAAAATGGGAAGAACTAAAAAAAGAAATTGTTGCAAAAATAGAGTCAGCAAATGACTTAAATTCTATTGAAAACATTAGAATTGAACTTTTAGGAAAAAAGGGTCTAATTAATGGTTTAATGGCTCAGATGAAAGATGTACCAAAACAAGAAAAGAAAGATTATGGTATGGCAGTTAATAGTTTAAAACAATTAACAGAATCTTTAATTGCAAAAAAGACAACAGATTTAAAAGAAAAAGAAATGCTAAAGCAACTTCATGAAGATAAAATTGATATTACATTACCAGCTAACAGAGGTAAATATGGAACATTGCATCCATTAACAGTGGTTCAACAAGAAATCGAAGATATTTTTATTGGAATGGGCTATGCTGTAGTAGAGGGCCCAGAAGTTGAACTTGATTTATACAACTTTGAAAAAGCTAATATTCCAGCTGATCATCCCTCTAGGGATATGCAAGATACTTTCTATGTCGATGTTCATAGGTTGTTAAGAACTCAAACAACAGCGATACAAATGCGTGTTTTAGAGGATGAACATGATATGTTACCTATTAAAGTTGTTTGTCCAGGCAAAGTATATCGTAAGGATGACGATGATGCTACACATTCACATCAATTTGTTCAAGTTGAAGGATTAGTAGTTGGTGAAAATATTACAGTAGGAGATTTAAAAGGTTCTTTAGAATTATTAGCAAGAAGTATGTTTGGTAGTGGACGTGAAATAAGATTAAGACAATCATATTTCCCATTTACTGAACCATCAATTGAAATTGATGTTAGTTGTCATATTTGTGGTGGAAGTGGTTGTCCAACTTGCAAAAATACTGGTTGGATTGAAATTTTAGGTGCTGGCATGGTCCATCCTAGAGTATTAGAGATGGCAGGTATAAATTCAGAAAAATATACTGGTTTTGCCTTTGGTGTAGGAGTGGAAAGAGTGGCAATGCTTAAATATGGAGTTGATGATATTAGACATTTCTACGCTAATAATATTAAATTTTTAGATACTTATAAAAGATTTGAATAGGAGGGCTTAAAAATGAAAATTACATATAATTGGTTAAAACAATATATTGATTTAAGTGATATTTCAAAACAAGAATTAGCTGATGTTTTAACGAAAGCTGGACATGAAGTTGAAAGTTTTGAAGATCAAGCTTATGGTACAAATTTGGTAATTGGTCATGTTTTAAGTTGCCAGAAACATCCTAATGCTGATAATTTGCATATTTGTCAAGTAGATGTTGGAAAAGATACTAGACAAATTATTTGTGGTGCTCCTAATGTGGCAGAAGGACAAAAGGTAATTGTTGCTTTACCAGGATGCAAATTAGTAAGTGGAGAAATTAAGCCGTCAACAGTAAGAGGAGAAATTTCCAATGGTATGATTTGTTCTTTAAGTGAATTAAATGTTGATAAAAAATTATTGACAGAACAGCAATTAGCAGGCATTGAAGTTTTAGCTGATGATGCAGAAGTAGGAAATAGTAATGTATTAAAATATTTAGGTTTAGATGACACGATTTATGAAATTTCATTAACGCCAAATAGAGCAGATTGTTTAAGCATCTGGGCCTTGGCTAAAGATATTGGGGCAGTTTTAAATAAAGAAGTTAATTTACCAAATTATAGTTATAAAGTAAAAAAATCTAAAACAGATTTAATTATTCATTCTGAAACAGAAAAAGCTCCATATTTTATTGGTACAATTATTAATAATTTAACAATTAAAGAATCACCAAAATGGTTAAAAAATGCCTTGATTGCTGTAGGGATAAAAGCAATTAATAATGTTGTAGATATTTCTAACTATGTTATGTTAGAAACTGGTCAACCATTACATTTTTATGATTTAGCTAAAATACCAGCTAAAGAAATAACGGTAAAAATGGGAATAGATGAAATTTATACTGCTTTAGATGGACAACAATATCATGTGTTAGAAGATGATTTAATGATTACTACCGAAAATCGAGCAATTGGATATGCTGGAATTATGGGCGGGGAGGATAGTAAAATTGATGAGAGTACCAAAGGTATTATTATTGAAGCTGCTCATTTTAATATGGTAAATGTTAGAAACACTTCAAGAAGACTTGGCTTATTTACTGAAGCAGCAACTAGATTTTCCAAGGGAATTGACCCATTAGCAGCACAGATTGCTACTGAAAGAAGTATTCAATTACTAATTGAACTTGCTGAAGCTGAAAATATTGAAGAAACAGTTATTTTTGGTGATACTGGTTATAAACCTACCATCATTGAGGCCTCAGTTACAAAGATTAATAGTTTATTGGGCACTCATTTTGAATATATTGATATGTTCAATGTTTTTAAAGCGTTGGATTTTAAACCCGAAAAGAAAGATGAAGATAAGATTATTACTTACATTCCTTCATATCGTACAGATATTGAATTATGGCAAGATTTATCAGAAGAAGTAATTCGTATTTTAGGTTATGAAAACATCGTTTCAACACTACCAAAAATGCCTACAACTCAAGCTAAATACGCTGAAAACGGTAAAAGCAGAAGAATAATTAATGCCATGTTAAATGGTTATGGTTTTAATGAGGTAGTCACTTACTCACTGGTATCACAAGAAAATATAGATGCTGGTATTCTTTCAATTGGTACACCGGTTAGAATTTCAAATGCTATGGGTGAGGATAGAAGATTCTATCGCACATCTTTACTTCCTTCACTGCTTGATTGTGTCAGCTACAATATAGCAAGAGACAACTATGAATATGCCTTATTTGAAACAGCTAATGTTTACAGTGATGAAGGAAAAGAAAGACTCCATTTATCACTGGCAATTTCAGAAAAAACAACCTATTCAAAATGGCAAAATGTTTATGGAAATAATGATTTTTATTCAGTAAAAGGAATTATCTTAAACATCTTAGAAAAGCTAGGTTATGAAAAGAAAAGAATATTCTTTAAGCCGCTATCAAACGGGAAAAAATTATTACATCCTAATAAAGCTGCTGATATTTATTTAGGCAAAAATTTAATAGGATATATGGGACATATACATCCATTGGCTAAAAATAACTATGCTATTAATGAATCAGTAATTGCTGAAATAAATTTAGATGCTGTATTTGCTGAAAAACCTTCAAAAATTAAATTTGAAAAAATTGCTAGATATCCAGCAGTAAATTATGATTTGGCATTAGTTGTTGAAGAAAAAGTTACTGCTGAACAAATTATATCGACAATAAAAAAAGCTGGAGGAAGTTTATTAGATTTAATAGAAATATTTGATGTATATAGAGGTAAAGGTATTGAAAAAGGATATAAGAGTGTAGCAGTAAGTATTAGCTATCGTAGTAGTGATAAAACACTATCTGAAAATGATATTATACCTATACACAAACAGGTATTAGAACAATTATCAGATAAACTTGATGCTGTATTAAGAGATTAAGGATAGATAGGGATAAATGCATATCTATTTTAAAGCACTTTTAAATATATCAACAAAGCTTAATAATTAAAGATTTAGGGTAGTGCTACAATGATTTATGTTTATTAATTAATAAAAAAGTAAGGAGATTTAAAAGATTATGGGACGTGCTTTTCAGGTTAGAGCAGCAAGTATGGCTGCTACAGCTGCTAAAAAGACAAAAATTTATTCAAGATTTGGAAAAGAGATTTATATGGCTGCAAAAAGTGGTATCCCTGATCCAGAAATGAATCTAAATTTAAAAAGAGTCATAGAAAAAGCGAAAGCTGCTCAAGTTCCTAATGATGTTATTAAAAGAAATATTGATAAAGCCAAAGGTAATACAAATGAAGCTTATATTGAAAACAGATATGAAGGTTTTGGACCAAGTGGTTCAACAATTATTATCGATACATTAACTGATAACTCAAACAGAGCTTTATCAGAGATTAGAACTTGCTTTAATAGAGCAAAAATGAATTTAGGAAAAACTGGTTCGGTTTCTTACCTGTATGATAATGTAGGTATTTTATCATTTGTTGGTGATGAAGAAGAATTATTAGACATTCTTATGATGGCTGAAGTTGATGTTATAGATCTTGAAGCAGATGAGGATGGTTATGTTACAGTTTATGTTAGCCCAACAGATTTGTTTAAAAGTAAAGATGCAATTGAAGAAGCCAAAGGAGAAACAGATTTTCTTATTTTAGAAAATAGAATGTTACCACAAGAAAAAGTTACCTTAATAGATGAAGATGAGATAACTAATTTTAAAAAAGTATTAACTTTATTAGATGAGGTTGATGATGTTCAAAATGTCTATCACAATGTTGAAAACATTGAAGAAAACTAAGTGAACCCTCAAATTCATTAGAAATGTTTTTCTTTTAATATTTTTAGTGGTTTCGCATTAAAACTGAATAATAAAGGTTTAACTTGAAATATACATTTTATTCTTATAAAATTGATTTAAGGATGTGAACATATGGAAAAGAATATTATTTTAGATATTGATACTATTTTAAACAAAGAGTTCAGCATTGATTTTAAAGGTTATTCTCCTATTGAAGTTGACACTTTTTTAGATGCAGTTGTTAGAGATTATGATGGTTTTCAACAATTAATTATTGAGTTAAAAAATCAAATAGCTTTTTTACAAAATGCTAATGATGGTTTAAAAGAAAGAATCGTTGATTTAGAAACGAAAATATCTCAATCAGAAGAAAATAATGCCAATCAATCGCCAGTTGTCAGCAATTTATCACAAGTTGATATTTTAAGAAGAATAGCTAGATTAGAACAAGAAGTATTTAATCGTAAATAACTAACGAGCAATCGCTGCCATTACGGTAGAGGAAAGTCCATGCTCACACTTTCTGAGATGAAAGTAGTGTTTATGCTGGTTTAATAAATAAGGCCAGGGGAAAGACGGCAGTAACTAATCCTAAGTTTGTAAAATATGGATGAGGACTCTAAGGTGCAACAGTGACGAAGTTTTATGGAAACATAAAAGTGGAACGATGTAAACCCCATAAGTGAGAAACCCAAAATTTGGTAGGGGAGCCCAACGCTTGATTAAATGAAGTCAACAGGGAGGCATTTGCCTAGATAAATGATTGCTACCTGTAAACAGGGACAGAACATGGCTTATAGTTAGTTGATATAAATAGCGTTTTTACGCTATTTTCTTTTTCTTGAACTAAATTCAAGTGTGTTGTAAAATATAAATGTGATATAATTTCATTAAGGAGAATTACATCTTATGAATTTACCAAATAGAATTTCAGTATTTAGATTAGTATTGATTCCAATTATAGTTTTAGTATGGTATTTTCCATATGCTCAATTTGGAATCGAATTACCTGTATATTATATTGGTACTGTATCAATATCTTTAAAAAACTTGATTACTTTAGGAATTTTTGTTTTAGGAGCTCTTTCAGATTTAATAGATGGAATTATTGCTAGAAGTACCAATCAGATTACAACTTTTGGGAAATTTATCGACCCAATTGCTGATAAATGTTTAACAACAACACTATTTATTATTTTTGCTGCTAGCAATATTATTAATGCTATTCCAGTACTAATTATGGTCTGGCGAGATACAATTGTTGATGGTATTAGATTAATAGCCGCATCTAAAAATTACATTATGGCAGCAGGTTCATTAGGCAAGATTAAAACTGTTTCTCAAATGTTTTGCATTATTTTAATTTTACTTAATAATTTACCATTTGAACTGATAAGCTTACCAGTTGCAGATATATTGTTGTGGTTTTCAACAATTATTTCAGTTTTAGGCGGTATTGATTACTTTAATCAAGCAAAGGGCATTATATTTGAAAGTAAGTAATTAGGATTATTTTTATAGATAGATAATTATTGATTAGGAGGATTTTTTATGGCTGAAAAGAAAGAAAATGAAGTTTTAGCACAAACCATTAAAGAAATAGAGAAAACTTATGGAAAAGGATCAATTATGAGACTTGGAGATAGTGTTAAAGTAGAAGAAGATGCTATAAGTTCAGGTTCACTTTTAATTGACCAAGCCCTAGGAATTGGTGGCTATCCTAGAGGTAGAATTGTTGAAATATATGGACCAGAATCAAGTGGTAAAACTACTTTGGCTCTTCATGCAATAGCGGAAGTTCAAAAGACAGGAGGAAGAGCTGCCTTTATCGATGCTGAAAATGCAATTGATCCAATGTATGCCAAAAACTTAGGAGTTCAAATTGATGAATTGATTTTATCTCAACCTGATTCTGGTGAACAGGCTTTAGAAATTGCCGAATTATTGATTAAATCAGGGGCAATTGATTTAGTTGTCATTGATTCAGTTGCTGCATTGGTTCCACAAGCTGAACTTGATGGAATCATGTCAGATGCCAATATGGGATTACAAGCTAGATTAATGTCAAAAGCAATGAGAAAATTATCAGGAGTTATGAATAAAAGTAAATGTACTGTTATTTTCATCAACCAATTAAGAGAAAAAATTGGCATAATTTATGGAAATCCAGAAACAACTACTGGTGGAAGAGCTTTAAAATTCTATGCTTCTATTAGAGTAGATGTTAGAAAAGGTGAAGCGATTAAACAAGGCTCAGACATCATCGGTAATAAAGTTAATGTTAAAATTGTAAAAAATAAAGTCGCTCCTCCGTTTAAATCAGCTCAAGTTGAAATTAGATATGGAGAGGGTTTGTCACGTATATCCGAAGTAATTGATTTAGGTGTTGAATATGACTTAATAAATAAGTCAGGTTCTTGGTTTTCATACAATGGAGAAAAGATTGGCCAAGGAAAAGAAAATGTTAGGTTATTTTTAAATGCTAATCCGGAAATATACGAAGAAATTAATGAAAAATTGCATGAAATTTTACATTCAGCTAAAGAATAAAGTTTAAATAAAATAAAATATATGTTATAAAAATGAGAGAAATTTAGTCCTCTCATTTTATTTTATGTATATCTTAAAAGTTAATTAATTTAAAAACAAAAGATTTAAATCAGTAATTTCTTTTTAATATTCAATGTTATATAATATTACTCAAGATATAAATGCTTTGAGAGGTAACTTTATGTTGGCAATTATTGATATAGGTTCTAACACGATTAGAATGAATGTTTACATTAAAAAAGATGGTCTTTTTGAACAAGCTTTTAACTCCAGAGAAATGGCTGGTTTAATTGGACATGTTGAAAATGGAGTGTTGACAGAAAGTGGTATATTAAAACTTTTAGATGTATTAAGAAGGTTCGATTTAATTTTAAAAAGATTGAATATTACTGAGGTATATCCATTTGCTACAGCTTCTTTAAGAAATATTAAAAATAGTAAGGAAATTGTTCAAAGAGTAAAAGATACTATAGGCTTAGACATTCATTTAATTTCAGGAAACGAGGAAGGTGAGTTGGGCTATATCGGTGCTACTTCAATCATAAAAAGAGATAATGGACTATTGGTTGATATAGGTGGTGGTTCATGTGAACTGGTTCCATTCAATAATAATGTAATGGAAAATTCAACCTCACTTCCAATGGGTTCTTTAAATTTTTATCGTAATTATGTCAGTGGGTTTTTACCAAATAAATCTGAAATAAAAGATATCAACAAAAATGCTAGACAGCTTTTAGAATTATATGATCGCCAACCAAAAAGGATTCAGACGATTATAGGTGTTGGCGGAAGTATTAGGGCATTATTAAAGTTAAAAAACACAATTTTTACTGAAGAAAATAATGTAGATATTATTACATTTGAACAGTTAAAAGATATTGTAAATAGAATGAAAACTCCACATGAAATTCAAGATACCATATTGAAAGTAATCCCTAATAGAATTCATACTATTGTGCCAGGAACCTTAATTTTGTTTACAATTATGAGATATTACCGTTCAAATGAAATAGTTGTTTCTTCTGCAGGTGCAAGAGAAGGTTATTTAATAAATTATGTCATAAACAAAAAGGAGATTATACATGAATAAAAAAGGAACCTCAGAAAAAAATATCTTTATAAATCGTGAAATATCTTGGTTAGAGTTTAATAAAAGGGTTTTGTATCAAGCTCTTGATGAATCAACACCTCTTTTAGAACGATTAGGGTTTTTGTCTATCTATGGAAGTAACCTTGATGAATTTTTTATGGTTCGGATAGGATCTTTATCTGACCAGATGATTGCTATTCCAGATAAAATCGATGATAAAACCGGTCAAACTGCCCAAGAACAAATTATTGAGGTTTGGAAATGGTTAACTAATCATGAAAAAGAAGTAGAAAAAGCAATTAAAAAAGTCCTTAATAAACTACAACTGATAGGTATTAGTATTTTACAAGTGGATAATTTAGAAAAGGTTGATGAACTATTAACCAGAGATTATTTCAATAAAGATATTAAGCCATTATTATCTGCTCAAATTATTGACCCACATCATCCATTTCCATTTTTGAAAAATAAGCAATCCTATGTGATGGCTCAACTAGAAGATAAAAATAATAAAATTCGCTATGGTATTGTACATACTGAAAATTTACCGAAATTTATTAATTATTCTATTAATGAAAAAGAACGCATAGTTATAACAAGTGATTTAATTACTCATCATTTATCAAGTATATTTAAAAAATATACCGTAAAAGAAGCAATCACATTAAGAGTAACACGTAATGCTGATATTGACATTGCTACTGAAATGATGGATGAACATGAAGATTTCCTAAATATTATGGAAAAAGTACTGATTAAAAGAAAAAGACTTGGTATTGTTCGTGTTCAATTATCACATTCAATCTCAAGTGAGTTTACTGATTATATTAAAAAAGTTTTAAACCTTCAAAAAGATGTTATTGTTGTAAATAACTATCCTTTAGATTTAGAATTTGGTTTCGGTTTAAAAAGAGCATTTAAAGAAAAACATCCAAATGATGTTTATCCAGCTGTATCACCCATAAATTCGATTGATTTTGTAAATCAAAGTGGATTAGATTATTTAAAGAGTAATGATTTGTTATTGCATTACCCATATCAAAGTTCACAGCCATTTATTCAATTGCTTTATGAAGCAGCTAATAATCCACATGTCGTATCGATTAAAATTACACTATATCGTTTATCTAGTCCATCTCGAATTGCAGCTGCGCTTGCTTATGCAGCAGAAAAAGGAAAACAAGTAATAGCTGTTATGGAGTTAAGAGCACGTTTTGATGAACAATCCAATATTGATTATTCAAAACTATTAGAAGATGCTGGTTGTACTATACATTATGGACTAACAGATTATAAAGTACATTCAAAAGTATGTTTAATTACGATGCGTGAGAAAAATAGAATTAAGTATTTCACTTATGTTGGTACAGGTAATTTCAATGAAATTACTCAGGAACAATATACTGATTTAGCTTATGTAACTTCTGATACAATGGTTGGTGAAGATGCCAATATACTTTTTGATGCCCTTTCTGTTAATGAGCTGGTGGAAGGTAACGATACACTATGGATTGCGCCATTATCCTTTAGAAGCGAAGTAATAAAAGAAATAGATAAAGAAATAGAATATCATCAAGCTAATGGCAATGGGAATATTGAAATCAAGTTAAATTCAATGAATGATGTCATGATTATGAAAAAACTAATTGAAGCATCCCAACAAGGAGTCAAAGTTTTCTTGTTGATTCGTGGTATTTGCTGTTTGTTGCCAAATGTGAAAGGATATACAGATAATATTACGGTAAAATCAATAGTTGGTCGTCATTTGGAACATAGTCGTATTTTAAAATTTGGCGATGGTGGAAGAGCACGTATTTTTATTGGTTCTGGTGATTTTTTAAATCGCAATACCCAACGTCGTGTAGAAGCATTTATTCAAATTAAACAGCCAGATCTTAAAGTAAGAGTAAATCAAATCCTTTTGGTCGAGAAAGATAAAGAATCAATTGGTTGGATTATGCAAAATGATGGTTCTTATGTTAATCAAAACAATGAGAAAATGAAACATTCTCAAGATATATTAAGAAAATATTTTTCAATTGAAGAATCGCGACCTGTTGAGGATCTAATAGAAAGAGAAAATTTATGGCAACGTTTAAAGAAACGATTACTAGGTTAATTCTATAAAAAATTTAATTTATAAATAAGATACATCATAGAATTTTAAAAAAAGTGAAGACAAAAAAGATTTTGTTTGTAAAATATGTGGTTAAATTTAGAAGGAGAAAATTTTCCAGAAAATACAATTTGTCCAATTTGTAAACATGGTGTCTTTAATTTTGAAAAAATAGATAGGATAACCATCTTAAAAAAGAGATTATTAACTCTTAGCTGGTTTAATATAGATTATTAGAAAGGAAAATTTAATTATGAAATATGTATGTGATGTTTGTGGTTGGGAATACGATGAAACTGTCGGTGATGTTGACAATGGAATTAATCCTGGTACAAAATTCGAAGATCTAGATGATGATTTTGTTTGCCCACTTTGTGGTGTTGGCAAAGAAATGTTTTCTAAAGTAGAATAGCATTATGTAAAAGACTCGTAACACTTACAGTAACGAGTTTTTTGTTGAAAAAAACTTATAAAAAACAAAAAAATATTTATCATTTAAAAAACAAAAACATTTTTAGTATGGAATTATGTGAAAAATGTGGTAAAATGATGGTGTTAATTTAGAAATTAGATGGAGGGTTTAATATATGAATACAACAACAGCCTTCATCTTGGGAATTAGTGCAGGTTTATTAGTAGGCATAATTGTTATGAACATTATGTCTAAAATCGGTTTAAACAAAAATCAACAAAAAGCTGAATTAGTTATAAAAGAAGCAAATATCGAAGCTGATGCTGTTAAAAGACAAGCAGTGTTAGATGGTAAAAATGCTGCTTATGAATTAAAACTCAACGCTGAAAAAGAAATTAAAAAGCAGCGTCAAGAGATTACTGATTTAGAAAACAGACTCGCAAGAAGGGATGACAATCTTAATTTTCGTGAGGAAAAACTACATAATAAAGAAAAACAGGTTGATGATAAATTAAACGATTTAAATAAAAGATCTGCTGATTTAGACAAGATGCAAGCAGAATTACAAAATAAAATTGACATACAAACAAGTGTACTTGAAAAAGTAGCAAATCTTACAGCTTCAGAAGCTAAAGAAGAATTATTTGAAGTTGTTAAAAATCAGACTGCCAATGAGATGGCATTATATATTAAAGAACAAGAAGAGGAAGCAAAAGCTACTGCTAGTGATGTTGCTAAAAATATCATTGGTCAAGCTATTCAAAGATATTCACAGGAAGAAACAATTGATAGAACTGTAGCTGTCGTAGGTTTACCTTCAGAGGAAATGAAAGGTAGAATTATTGGTAGAGAAGGTAGAAATATCCGTGCTATCGAGCAGGCAACCGGAGTTGATTTAATAATTGATGATACACCAGAAACAATTACTATTTCTTGTTTTGATCCAATAAGAAGAGAGATAGCTCGTTTAACAATGGAACATTTAGTAAAGGATGGAAGAATTCAACCAGGAAGAATTGAAGAAGTTGTTCAAAAGAAAACAGCTGAAATAAATGATGTTATTCAAAAAGCTGGTGAAGAAGCGGTATTCCAGTTAGGTTTAGGAAAGATAGATAGAGAGATGATTAAACTGATTGGGCGTCTTAGATATCGTTATTCTTATGGTCAAAATGTTTTACAACATTCAATAGAAGTTGCTCATTTAGCAGGTATGATGGCTGCAGAGCTAGGATGTAAACAATCATTAGCTAAACGTGCTGGTTTATTACACGATATTGGTAAAGCTATTGACTTTGAACAAGAGGGAAGTCATGTTGAATTAGGTGTAAAAGTATGTAAAAAATATGGTGAAAATGAAGTTGTTTTAAATGCAATTGCTTCACATCATGGTGAAGAAGAACCAAGTAGTATTATTGCAAACTTGGTTGCTGCTGCAGATACACTATCTGCTGCTAGACCTGGAGCAAGATATGAATCATTAGAAAACTATGTAAATAGATTAGAAGAATTGGAAAAGATTGCTAACAGCTTTGAAGGTATTGAAAAATCTTATGCTATTCAGGCAGGTAGAGAAATTAGAGTTATGGTTCAGCCAGATCGTATTGATGATACTAACTGCTACAGAGTTGCTAGAGAAATTAAAAATAGAATTGAAAATGAATTGACTTATCCTGGTCAAATCAAAGTAACCGTAATCAGAGAAACTAGAGCAAGTGAGACTGCAAAATAATGTTAAGGGTATTATTTGTTGGAGATATTGTTGGAAAACAGGGAAGAAAAGCTTTAAGCAAACATCTTCCCTTTTTAACAGACAAATATAATTATGATTTATTAATAATTAATGGCGAAAATTCAGCTCATGGAAAAGGAATAACCAAAAAAATATATGATTATTTTATTGATCTTGGTGTAGACTGTATAACAATGGGAAATCATACATTCAGTAAAGATAATGTTTTTTCTTTTATTGATGATGCTCAAAAGTTAATAAGGCCAGCCAATTTAGAACCAGAAAATTATGGTAAATCAGCTCATATAGTGGAAATTAAAGGTAAAAAAATTGGAATATATAATGTATGTGGGAACATATTTATGGAAAATACAACTAAAACTCCTTTTGAAGCTTTAGAAAAATTATTAGAAAAATATCCATGTGATATAAAAATTGTTGACTTGCATGCTGAAGCTACAAGTGAAAAATATGCTTTTATGCAATATTTTAAAAAAGAAGTTCAAATGATTGTAGGAACACATACCCATATTCAAACTGCTGATGAAGCTATTTTTGATAACTGTGCCTTTATTTGTGACGTGGGAATGACTGGTCCTTATGATTCGGTATTAGGCAGAGATACAGATGAAGTGTTAACATCAATGATTGATAAGATTAAAACAAAATATACTATTTCAACAAAGGAAGCAATATTTTCAGCTGTAGTTGTGGATATTGATTTAAGTGATTTAAAAGCAATTAATATTGAAAGAATTCAAATTAGACCATAAAAAAGGATTTTGTTATTAAATTTTAAAAACAATTATAATATTGAATAAATATAAATTTGATTAGTTCCATAAATGTTGTAAATAATCATAAATATGTTATAATACAAAAAGGAAAAGGAGACTTGAGGAATATGCCAGTTACTGTTAATAAAGACTTATGTATTGGTTGTGGTGCTTGTTTAGCAAGTTGCCCAGTTGAAGCATTAGAGTTAGACGAAAATGGATTAGCTGAATGCAATGAAGATGTATGCATTGATTGCGGTGCATGTGTTGCAGACTGCCCAGTACAAGCTATTAGTCAAGAATAACCAAGCAAAACCTGCTTGGTTTTTTGTGAAATTAGAATATGAATGAATATATATTACCAAGTGCCAAACAGGCACGTTTTAGAAATACAGCATATCAAGCACCAATCGTGTATGATGCAATAAAATTAAGTGATAATCAAAAACACTTGGGTGCTGGTTTTAAATATCATGTTGCTACTTATGGCTGTCAAGCCAATGTTAGAGATGGTGAAGTAATTAGCGGTATCTTAGAAAATATGGGATATACTTTTACTAATGAATTAAAAGATGCTGATGTTATAATTTTAAACACCTGTGCTATTAGAGAAAATGCTGAAAAGAAAATTTTAGGTACAATTGGTTATTTAAAATCTTTTAAGCGTCTAAATCCAGATATGATTATTGGTTTATGTGGATGTATTCCTCAGCAAGAACAAATGGTTAAAATGATTATAGATAAATATCCTGTTGTAGAATTAATTTTTGGCACACATAATATTCCATCTTTACCAACATTATTAGAAAATGTAGTGACTAATAAAGAAAGAAATGTTGAAGTTTTTTCTACTTTAGGAAGTATTTATGAAGATTTACCATCTGTTAGGCAATTTAAACATAAAGCTTTTGTTAATATCATGGATGGTTGTGATAAATTCTGTACTTATTGTATTGTCCCTTATACTCGTGGACAGCAACGTTCAAGAAGATTGGAAGATATATTAAAAGAAGTTAATTTTTTAAAAAACGAAGGTTATAAAGAAATTACCTTGCTAGGACAAAATGTAAATGCTTATGGCAAAGATTTAGCTGAAGGTTATACTTTTAGTGACTTACTAGAAAAAGTAAGTGATACAGGTTTAAAACGAATAAGATTTACAACATCACATCCTTGGGATTTTGATGATAAAATGATTGATATCATCGCAAAACGAGAAAATTTAATGCCTTTTATTCATTTGCCTTTACAATCAGGTAATGATGAAATATTAAAATTGATGGGGAGAAGATATACAGCCAAAGAATATAAAGAATTATTCAATAAAATTAAAAGTAAAATTAAAGATGTTGCCATTTCTACTGATATCATTGTAGGTTTTCCTAATGAAACAGAAGAGCAGTTTTCAGACACTTTAGATATGGTTGAATTCTGTAAATATGATAATGCCTATTCTTTTATTTTCTCCTCTAGAGAAGGTACACCAGCTGCCACAATGAAAGATCAAATTTCTATTAAAGAAAAGAAAGAGCGTCTTCAAAGATTAAATGAAAGATTAGGATATTACTCAAAACTCAACAATAAAAAATGGGAAGGAAAGATTGTTGAAGTTTTAGTTGATGGTTATTCTAAAACTAATCCAAAGATTATGTCAGGTTATACTCCTCAGCAGAAGTTGGTTAATTTTAGTTATGATAATGCTGAAATTGGTGCTATAATTTATGTGGAAATTACTCAAGGTATGAAAAACTCATTGAATGGTAAACAAGTCCATTTAGGAAAGGAGGATCATGAATAATATAAAGATATTTGCGCTTGGCGGGCTAGATGAATATGGCAAAAACATGTACTGTATCGAAATTGGAAAGAAACTATTTATTGTTAATTGTGGTATAAAAAGACCCGAAGATAATCAGTTTGGAGTAGAGTACATTGTTAACGATTTTAGTTATGTAGTTGAAAATATAGATAGATTAAGCGGTATTATCATAACTCACTTTCATGATGACATGATGGATGGATTACCTTATTTACTCAAGGAAATTGAAGCAGATGTCTATGCTCCTAACTTATGTAGTATCATTATTAAGGAAGAACTTAAGAAAATGAGAAAATCTCATTTGAGAGTTAAAATCTTACCAAGATATGGTAAAACAATAATTGATGGAGTGGAGTTAACTACTTTTGGATTAACTCATTCAACCCCTGATGCAATTGGCATTTCCTTTAAAACTGATCAGGGACATATTGTTGTCGCAGAACAGTTTGTTGTTGATTTTGATATGCGTGATAATGCATATGAATGTGATATTGCCGCAATTGCTGATATTGGAAAAGAAGGTGTATTATGCTGCTTAATTGAATCTTCATATGCTGATAAAGAAGGATTTACTTCACCTAGACATCGTATTTCAAATATTATTCGTCCGGTTATAGAAGATGCTTCTGGTAGAATATTTTTCACTCTTTATGAACAAAATTTCTTTAGATTGAGAGAAATAATTGCTGTTGCAGCTGAATATAAGAAGAAAGTTTTCTTTTTTGACGAGAAAATGAGAGATCTTATGAATTTATTTGCTTTAAATGAATATTATAAGATTCCAGAAAAAATGCAGTTAACTGAAAAACAGTTTAATAATGAAATTGATGATTGTATTGTCATTGTTTCGGGTGATGGAGCAAATGTATTTAATGTTATGAATAAAATTGCTATTGGTGAAGAAAGTAAAATTGAACTTAGAACAACTGATACAATAATTATTGCATCACCAATGGTTCCAGGAACTGAAAAACAAGCTAATTTAATGGAAAATGAATTGTATAAAGATAATGTTAATATCTTTAAGTTGGATCCTAAGCAAATATTGTCACTACATCCAGCAAGTGAAGATATTAAGATGATATTATCTTTGTTAAAACCAAAATATGTTTTGCCTGTTATGGGAGATTATCGCAATTTTATTGCTGCAGCTAATTTAGCGCTGTCAACTGGTTATACTCCAGATAAAATTATCATTTTAGATAATGGTCAAATAGCTACTTTTGCTGATGGCAGATTAATATCTACATCTGAGTATGTTGAAAAAATAGGCGAAATTATGATTGGTACTCAAGATAACAAAGATATAACTTCGCATGTCTTAAAAGATCGAACCACTTTATCTACAGATGGAGTTATCATTGTTGGAGTTGCGATTAATTATAAAACCAAAGATATTATTGGTGGACCTGATGTCCAATCAAGAGGAGTTTTCTATGTCAAGGATAGTGAATATCTAATAAAAAATATTGGTAAAATTGTAGTTGATGTTATAACAGAAAAAGTAGAAAATGGAACTTATGAGAATTTAGAAGCAAAAGTTGAACTAAGAAATAGAATTGAAAGATATGTAGCAAGAGAAACTGGTAAACGACCAATGATTATACCAGCAATCATAGAAATAAATGTATAGGAGATTTAATGACTAAAAAAAGAAGAACCAAGATTGTTAAAAACGGAAGAAGATATTCCAAAGAAGAATTAACTGTAATACGTATTACTTATGGAGTAATACTTATTTCGCTTGGTCTAATTGGTTTACTTTATAAAGAAACGGCTTTTTTGGGAGATTTCTTATTTAAATGTTCACGCTACTTATTCGGTAAGTGTTGGTTTGTTTCTTTTGTGACAATGATTTTTGCTGGATTATGTATCATTTTTAAGTTTACATTTGGTTATAAATATATTGTTTCTGCAATTGCTATTTTACTTTCTATTTTAATATTTTTATCAATTCAAAAAGATAAAACAGTTGGTTTTGAAATAATTAATGAATTTTTAAAAAACTCAAAACAAATTTTTATCGGGACAATAATTAATGAAGGTGGTCTAATCGGAACTTTCTTTTATAGTCTGTTTTCATCTTTTTTAGGTTATATCGGTATTTATATTGTGGAAACTAGTTTAATACTTTTATCAGTTATAATTCACTTTGATTTTAATGAAAAAGATTTTGATAAAATAAAGACAGATTTATCTAATTATCGAAAACAAAGAAAAGAAGAAAGATTAAAGAAAATAGAAGAAGTTAAAAAAGAAAGAGAAAGAAAAAAGCAACTTGAAAAAGAAAAAAACTTGTTTGTTTCAACGGATTTTAAAAATAAAGATAAAGAATCTGAAAAACAAGAAATAGTTTCTATAGCTAAAGAGTTAGTCTCTAAACCAGAAACTATTGATAGTAAACAGATTGAAGTATTATCTTTTGATTTATCTTCACCAACACAAAAAATTGTTTATAATGAGAAAAATTATAAACTTCCGGGAATTGATAAATTAGATACTTATTCAATAAGCAAAAAAAGCACTATTAATAATGAGAATGCTAAAGTTAAATGGGAAGAATTATCAGATGTGCTTGAAAGTTTTGGTTATGAAAGTAAACTTGAAGCAGTTAACATTGGGCCATCAGTAACACAATTTGAAGTTTCTCCTATTGGTAATTTCAATATTAGAAAATATGCTTCCATTGAAGAAAATATTAGGATGTCTTTAGCAGTCACTGATCTTAGAATTGTTGCTCCTATACCAGGAAAATCAGCAGTTGGATTTGAAATACCTAATGTTGAAAGAACAGCTGTCAGATTATCAGAACTGCTAAAAAATATTAAACCTGAACTAAAAAAGAACCCTCTTACCATTGCATTAGGGAAAGATATTGCTGGTAATAATGTTTATGCTTCTATTGAAAAATTGCCACATTTATTAATTGCTGGTGCCACTGGTATGGGTAAATCAGTTTGCATTAATAGTATTATTTTAACTGTGTTAATGAATGCTAGACCAAGTGATGTTAAATTAGTATTAGTTGATCCTAAAAAAGTTGAGTTTACAAAATACAGAGAAATTCCCCATCTTGCTTGTCCAATAATTACTGATAATGCTGAGGCAAGTGATATATTAAAGAGACTCTGTGTACTGATGGATGAAAGATACGAAAAGTTTGCTTCAGCACATGTAAATAGCATTAAAGATTATAATGCTAATGATAAAATAATTCATAAAATGTGTCATATAATTTGTATAATTGATGAATTATCAGATTTAATGGCAACTCATAGAAAAGAAATTGAAATTCATATTCAAAGATTATCAGCTAAGGCTCGAGCAGCGGGAATATATTTAATTTTAGCTACACAAAGACCATCTGCAGATGTAATTACTGGTGTTATTAAGGCAAATATTCCTTCTAGAATTGCCTTTAAGGTTGCTTCTTCTATTGATTCAAGGGTTATTTTAGACAGTGTAGGCGCTGAAGCTCTATTGAACAATGGAGATATGTTGTTTATGCAATCAGGTACGACATTGCTTGAAAGAATACAAGGTGTTTATGCATCAAATCAAGAAATTTCAAGAGTAGTTACATATTTGTCTGACAGTGGTTATATTCCACAATATGAAGATATATTTATGATTGATGATGAAGGCGAAGATTTTGAAACAAATGTAATTTCATGTAATAATGATCCATTATATGGTAATATCAAATCATGGGTCATGACTCAAAAAACAGTTTCTGCCAGTGGACTTCAAAGAAGATATTCATTAGGTTTTCCAAGAGCAGCAAAATTTATCGATTCTTTAGAGCAAGAAGGTATTATTTCTGGTCCTAAAGGTTCAAAACCTAGAGATGTGTTAGTAAGAACAGAAGAATAAGCAACATTTTTGTTGTTTAATAAACATTAAAAGGAGTCTTATATGTATAAAAGAGTTTTATTGAAATTATCAGGTGAAGCATTAAGCAGCAAAGAAACGACATTTTCTTCTGATATGCTTAAAAGATTAGCTTTACAGTTAAAAAAAGTTACAGAAATGGGAGTTCAAGTAGCTATTGTTGTCGGTGGTGGTAACATTATGCGTGGAAAATTTGCTGCTGAAATAGGTTTGCCTAGAGTAGAAGCAGATAAAATGGGTATGTTAGGTACTATGATTAATGCTTTGGCAGTTTGTGGAGCATGTCAAGAAAATGGTTTACATGCTTATATGCAAAGTGCTGTTGAATGTACTAGGGTATGTGACATTATTAATTATCGTAAAGCAGTTGAAGTTTTAGAAAACGGTGGAATTGTTGTCTATGGTGGCGGAACTGGTAATCCATATTTTTCAACTGACACAGCAAGTGCATTAAGAGCTTCTGAAATTGGTTGTCAAGCTATTTTAATGGCTAAAAATGGAGTTGATGGGGTTTATAGTTCTGACCCTAGAAAAGATCCTACAGCTGTAAAGTTTGATAAATTAACTTATCAAGAAATGATTGAAAAAGAATTAAATGTTATGGACTTGACAGCAGCAAGTATGTGTAAAGATAATAATATCGATACAATAATATTTAATATGAATGAAATTGAAAATATTTCTAAAGTTCTTTTAGGGGAAAAAATTGGAACTGTTGTTAGTAATTAATAATAAGGAGGTTGTTTTATGCCGCAGGTAGATTATGTAAAAGAAAAAATGAATAATTCTATTGAAGTTTTTGAAAGCAATTTAAGTCAAATAAGAACTTCAGGTGCTAATCCTGGATTAGTAGCACATGTTACCATTGACTATTACGGAATGGAAACACCTATTAATCAGGTATCTGGAATTTCAGTAATTGAAGGGAAACAATTATTGATAAAACCTTATGAAATGCATATAGTTAAAGATATTGAAAAAGCTATTTTTGCAGCAAATTTAGGTTTAACTCCTCAAAATGAAGGAACACAGATTAGAATTAATGTTCCACCATTAACTGAAGATAAAAGAAAAGAGTATACTGCTCAAGTTCTTAAAATGGCTGAAGATGCTAAAGTTGCGATTAGGAATATTAGAAGAGAAGGTAATGACTTAGTAAAAAAAGATAAGACTCTTCCTGAAGATTATTCAAAAAGTTTAATTGAAGATATTCAAAAAGCTACAGATGATGCTATTAAACAAATTGATGAAATTGCTACTGCTAAAAATAAGGATATTATGACAGTTTAGTTATGAATATTCCACAACATGTAGCCATTATCATGGACGGAAATGGTCGCTGGGCTAAGCAACAAAATAAACCCAGATCTTATGGCCACTTTGTTGGAACCGATAATGTTAGAAATATTGCCCTTAAAGCTGATGAACTAGGTGTTAAAGTTTTAACTTTATATGCCTTTTCAACTGAAAATTGGAAAAGACCAAAAGAAGAAATAGATTACTTGATGTCTTTACCAGCAGTTTTTTTTGATAAGTTTCTTAAGGAATTAATGGAAAAAAATATTAAAATAGAAGTCATTGGTGATTTATCAGTTTTGCCAGTAAAAACTATAAAGGTTTTAAATCAAGCAATTAAAAAAACAAAACATAACAGTGGAATGATTTTAGTTTTTGCCTTAAATTATGGTGGCAGAAATGACATTGTTGAAGCGGTAAATGAAATTATTAAAAAAGGTAATATTACTGCCATTACTGAACAAGATATAACTAATAATATTTCTACTAAAAATTATCCAGATGTAGATTTAATGATTAGAACAAGTCTTGACTATCGTATTTCCAATTTCTTATTATGGCAATTATCTTATGCAGAATTAATTTTTATCGACTGTTATTGGCCAGCTTTTAATGGGGAAAAATTTGTAGAGGCAATTGAAGAATATAGTAATAGACAAAGAAGATTTGGAGGTTTACTATGAAACAGCGTATTATTACTGCTTTAGGATTGTTAATAGTATTAATTCCAGCATTATTAGCAGGAGGAATTTTCTTTAAAATTGTTGCTAGTTTTTTTGTGATAGTTGGTTGTTATGAAATATTAAGACTTTTTTCTGATAAATGGCCTAAGTGGACAATTTATAGCATCTATATTATTTTTGTTTTTGGTTTGATGACAGCATTTAATTTTGAATATTATATTCAATTTAATTGTATTGTAATAATATTCTTATTTTTAATATTAGTGTTATATCAAGAGGTTAGTTTTGAATATATTGGTCTTATTTTCTTAGTTCTAAATATTATTGTCTTAACAATTGCATCAATTAATCTGATGTATTCAATTAATAAATTATTGTTAATTTATACTGGTATAGCAACATATATTACTGATACTTTTGCCTTGTTTACGGGCAAAGCATTTGGTAAGCATAAATTAAATCCCAGAATATCACCAAATAAAACAGTAGAAGGGACATTAGGCGGTTATATATTTGGTGCAATAATTTCATTTTTGTTTGGATATTTCTTTATCAAAGAAGTTGATTTGTCTTTTTTAATTTTAGGTTCACTGATTATGCCAGCAATGGGGCAAATTGGAGATTTATCTTTTAGCGCTATTAAAAGACATTTCAATATTAAAGATTTTGGTAATTTATTTCCAGGACATGGTGGAATATTAGATAGAATAGATTCACTGACATTTAATTGTTTAGTGATGTTTTGCCTAATGAATAGTTTATTATGAAAAAGCGTATTGTAGTATTAGGAGCTTCAGGCTCTGTAGGTTCTCAAACAGTTGATGTCTTAATCCAACATCAAGATCTTTTTGAAGTTGTAGCCCTGGCAGTTGGCACCAGAGTATATTTTTTAGAAGATTATCTTGATAAATATTCATTAGAATATGCCTGTGTTCAGTATTATGAAGATTACATAAGAATTAAAGATAAATATCCAAACACTAAATTCTTTTATGGTGATGATGGTTTGATTTCTTTAACATCAATTCATAATATTGACATGGTTTGTAATTGTCTGCAAGGTTTTGTTGGCTTACTTCCGACTTTAAATGCCATTGAAAACAAATGTGATATTGCAATTTCTAATAAGGAGTCTTTAGTTGCTGCAGGTAGCATTGTTATGGAAAAAGCGAGATTATATAAGGCTAGATTAATTCCAGTAGATTCGGAACATTCGGCTATTTTTCAAACTTTAAGAGGTAACATCAGAAAAGATCTAAAAAAATTAATTATCACCGCATCAGGAGGAGCTTTTAGAAATTTAAATCGAAATGAATTGGAAAATGTTACAAAAGAAGATGCTTTAAAACATCCAAGATGGAAAATGGGCAACAAAATAACTATTGATTCAGCTACTATGATGAATAAAGGTTTTGAGGTTATAGAAGCTCATGTATTATTTGATATTCCATATGAACAAATTGAAGTTATTATGCATCCTGAAAGTATTGTTCATTCAATGACTGAATATGTTGATAACACTGTGATAGCTCAATTAGGTGTCACTGATATGAGATTGCCAATCCAATATGCTTTAACTTATCCAAGAAGAATACATAATAATTCAGATGTTTTGTCATTGACAGATTTGAAATCACTTACTTTCAAAAGTCCTGACTTTAAAAGATTTCCACTATTAGATTTAGCCTATGCAGTAGGCTATTTAGGTGGAAACATGCCAGCAATTTTAAATGGAGCTAATGAAACAGCAGTAGAATTATTTTTAGAAGATAAAATTTCTTTTTTAGATATTGAAAAAATTAATTTTGAAGTTGTCAAATCAGGAAAAGAAATTTATCTAGAAAATCCAACCTTAGAACAAATTATAGAATCTAATGATTGGGCAGTAAAAAAAGTAAAGGAAGTTTTAAGTAGATTATGACATTTATTTTATTTATATTAATGATTGGTGTATTAATTACCTTCCATGAACTTGGTCATATGTTAGCAGCCAAGGCTTTTAATGTTTATGTTAAGGAATTTTCAGTTGGTTTTGGTCCAAAATTACTTGCCTATCAAGGCAAAGAAACTATATATACCTTAAGAGCAGTGCCATTTGGTGGATTTACAGCAATGATAGATGAAAATAAAGAAGAAGATGAGGAAGATGAGAAGTCAGATGATGAAAAAAATGAAGTTGAATCTTTGATAGTTGAAGATAAAAGAACATTTTATGGTGTTTCAGCTTTGAAAAGAATCATTATTCTTTTAACTGGTCCGGTATTTAACTTTCTTTTAGCAATGGTTATTTTCATATCAATATTTTGTACTGTTGGAGTTAAGGCAATCTATCCAAAACCTGTAATTGAGCAAGTTGTGGAAAAATCACCAGCTCAAAATGCCGGCTTGATGGTTGGCGATGAAATAATTGCCATTACTTATGCAAATGGTAAAAAAGTCGAAATAGAAACAACTTATGATGTGGCAATAAATAATTCATTGCACAAGGGTGCTTATACATTAACAGTATTAAGAGGAAATGATTTAATTGATATTTTTGTTAATCCTATTTATAGTGAGGAAAGTAAAACCTATATAATAGGTGTTGTTTTTGCCGGAGAACCAACTTATCAAAAATTAAAAACATCTGAAGCTATCGTTGAAGGTATAAAACATACCTTTGAAAGTGTGGCTTTGACTATAAAATCTGTAGTATCAATGTTTACAGGTAATATCGGATTAGAAAATGTTTCTGGAATTGTAGGAATGTATTCAATAACTGAAGAAGCATTATCTTATAGTTTAATGTCTTATTTTTCACTGGCAGGTTCGATTTCTATTTCTTTATGTGTGATGAATTTGATTCCTATTCCAATATTTGATGGCGGTAGGATTGTAATGACAATTATAGAAGTAATTATTGGTAAAAGAGATGAAAAAATAGAATCTATTGTTTTAACAATTTCTATGATTTTAGTTTTAGCTTTATTTATTCTAGTAACAATTTCAGATATTGGGAAATTATTTAGATAATATGAAAAATAAAAGAGATATTGAGGCAGTATTTTTATCTGAAAAAAATAAAATGTCAAAGCTATCTTTTTTGTTTGGCTCAACTGGTTTTGTATTTTTAATACTGCTATTAGAGCTGATTTTTATCATTATTATTTATCTAAAACTTTTAGATTACATTATTCCAATTATTAGTGCAGTAGTTATATTGGATTTTATTGTTTTGTTATATATGTTAAATGATGATGATGACTATGAATCATATAAAATAACTTGGTCTATTATTATTCTATTGGTACCAATTTTAGGCAGTGTTGCGTATTTATTTGTTAAACTCGATATATTCAATAATCGTTATAAAAAATATTTTATTAATAAAAATCTTGATTTTTCACAATATATTGAAACTGATGAAAACCTACTAGCAAAGATAAAAAAAGAGGATATTGAACTTTATCATCTGCATAATTACTTAAAAAAAGCTGGTAATAGAGGCATATATTCTAATTGTGAAGTAAAATATTTTGCTTCTGGAGAAGAGATGTTTCCAATTTACCTTGAAGAATTAAAAAAAGCTGAAAAATTTATATTTTTAGAATATTTTATTATTGATAGAGGAAAGATGTGGAATCATATTTTAGAAATTTTAATTGAAAAGGTTAATGCTGGAATTGATGTTAGGGTAATTTATGATGGAACTTGTGATTTTACAAAACTGCCAGCCAATTATCATAAAAGATTAAATAAAATTGGAATAAAATGTGTTAAATTTGCTCCTTTATATCCATTTATTTCCACATATTTCAATTTTAGAGACCATAGAAAAATGACAATAATTGATGGTAAAGTTGCTTTTACAGGCGGAATTAATATTGCTGATGAATATATTAATATAAAAGAAGTTTTTGGATACTGGAAAGATACTGCTATTATGATTAAAGGAGAAGCTGTTAAATCATTTACAGTAATGTTTCTCAAGATGTCAGTAGTAAATATGAGTGAAAAAGAAATACAATATATTAAAAGTTCCAATGGCTTGAAATATGAAAAAAAAGGATATGTAATACCATATGGTGATATTCCTATGGATAAAGATTTAGTAGGAAAAAATGTTTATTTAGATGTTTTGAACCAAGCAAAAAAATATGTTTATATTATGAGCCCCTATTTTATATTGGATGATGAATTTTTAAATTCAATTAAGTTTGCAGCTAAAAAGGGTCTAGACATTAGAATTTTACTGCCAGGTATACCGGATAAAGTATATATTAATAAAATAGCAAAATCATATTATAAAACAATGATTGATGCTGGTGTGAAAATATTCGAATATTCTAAGGGATTTGTTCATGGAAAAATGATGATTTCTGATGATATAAAAGCAATTGTCGGAACTATCAATTTAGATTATCGAAGTTTATATCATCATTTTGAAAATGCAGTTTATCTATATGATGTTGATGCAGTAATAGATGTTAAAAATGATATGATAAAATCTATTGCTGAAAGCAAAGAAATTACTAGTGAAGATATTTTAAAGCAAAAACTTTCAACAAAAATTGTAGTTTATTTATTCAAAATTTTTGAACCTTTATTATAAAATCCGCTAATATTATTAGTTTTATTGACTTTTAATATTGGTTTTTTTATATTTAAAAAGTTAGTAAATGGTGTGTAAATTGTGTGAAAATTTTGTTTAAATAGTTGCAAAAATTGTATTTTTTCTATATGATTAATTCAAGAGAGTAGACAATAAGCTAATCTATATTATTATTACTATTCATTATATTTTTAATAAATTAGATGAGTTTTATTTCTACGTTCTATTATTTGTGAATTTTCCAACGATAAAATTCACAAAGGATCAATATTTAGAAAAGGGAGTGATATTCAAGTGATCCAAGCTATTCTTGTTGCATTAATTGCAACTATTAGTACATGGTGGTTCTCTCACACGATTACTAGAACTTGGCTATATCCAATTTGGTCAGGATTCTTAGTGGCAATTGTTATGGGTGAGCCATTAAAAGGTATGCAAATTGCTGCAGCAATTAACTTACCTTATGTAGGCTTTATCACAGCTGGTGGTTCAATGCCATCTAATGCAATGTTTGCTGGTCCTGTCGGAACTGCACTAGCATTAAAGGCTGGACTAGATGCAGCAACAGCTACAACTGTAGCAACTACAATTGGTGCATTTGCAGTTATGACATGGAATGCCTACATGTCAATTAACTCAATTTGGGTTGATTTAGCGGAAAAATTCTTGAACGCTGGCAACATTAAGATGGTTCGTGCTATGAACTATGTTCCATCATTCTTCGTATCATTAGTATTAAATGGTATCCCTGCTTTCTTAATTGTATTAAATGGGGCAGCATTTGGAAAAGTTCTAGAAACTTTCCCACAATGGATTATGGACGTATTTAAAATCGCTGGATCTATCTTACCTGCATTAGGTATCGGTATGTTATTAAACTACTTAGCAAAAGACAAAATTATGCCATTTTTCTTTATTGGCTTTGCTTTAACTAAGTTTATGGGCTTAACCACAATGATGGTTACATTTGTTGGTGCAATGATTGCCTTACTGATTTACCAATTCCAGAAGGAGGCTGAATAATTATGAAACAACTATCTAAACAAACTTTAGTTAAAAACTGGTTGTTAGGTTATTCTGGTGAAACTTGTTATAACTATCAACGTTTACAAGGTTTAGGAAACACTAATGCATTTGTTCCAGTTATCAGAGAATTGTATCCTGAAGAAAAACATGTTGAAGAATTAAAGAAATATTTAGTATTCTTTAATACTGAACCTTCTTGGCTAGGTACTGTAATTCACGGTATAACAGCAGCTATGGAAGAAAAACGTGCAAACGGTGAAGACATTTCAGCTGAAGATATTATGGGCTTACGTTCAGCTTTAATGGGACCTTTAGCTGGAATGGGAGATGTTGTTTCTCAATCTATTGCTTATCCTATTTTAGCTGGTGTTTGTATTCAATTGGCATTGGGTGGATCATATTTAGGACCTATCTTATTTGAAATTGTTTACAAGATATTAATGCTAGGTTTAGGTTATAACGCTTATATGTTGGGTTATAACAAAGGTAAAGATGCAATCGTTGATTTATTAGCAACTGGTGTCTTTGATAAAATTTTAGAACTAGTTTCTATCGTTGGTTTAATGGTAGTTGGTTCTATGGCAGTTGGTAATGTCGGCATTGATTTATCTGGTGTTGAATTTGTATGGGAAAACCCTAATGGTAGAATAGTATTTAACGTTCAATCAACATTAGATACATTATTACCAGGTATTTTACCATTGGCATGTGTACTTGGTGTATCAGAATTGTTGAAGAAACGTGTAAAACCTACAACAATCGTTATTTTAGCATTTGTTATTGCTTTAGTTATCGTTGGCTTACAAGCATTAGCAGGTGCATACTAAAATTTAATTATTAATTAAATTTAAGCAATGAGCAAGTGCGAGGTGAAAACCTCGCACTATCTTGATTAAAGAAAAGGTGAAAAAATGAGTAAACATATTGGAATTTATCCTTCAATCATGTGTTCAAAACCATGGGAGTTAAAAGATTATATTAAAGAATTCGAAAAAATTGGTATTGATGCTATCCATTTTGATGTTATGGATGGTCATTTTGTTCCAAATATTACACTTGGAACAGGTGATTTAGAAGCAATTAGATCATTAACTGATTTACCTTTAGATTTACACTTTATGACTGAAGAACCAGAAAAAATTATTCCATACTTCAAGATGAAAGAAAATGATTTGTGTTCATTTCATCCAGAGACAACCAGACAACCTTATAGGCTTTTACAACACTTACAAAGTAAAAAGATAAAAGCTGGATTAGCTATTTCTCCAGGAACCAGTGTAGAATATATCGAAAACTGTTTAGAAGTATTGGATTTTATTTTAGTAATGGCAGTAAATCCAGGTTTTGCTGGTCAAAAAATGGTCCCAAGTCATTTATCGAAACTAGCAAAAATCAAAGAAATAACTAAAAAAGCAACACATAAAATTGAAATTATAGTAGATGGAAACACTACAGTGCCAAATTCTATCTTAATGTTGAAAGCTGGTGCTGATAGTTTTGTAGTTGGAACAAGTTCAATGATGAAACAAGGACCTGAAAAGTTTGAAGAAAGTTATCATCAATATTTGAATGAGATTTCAAAATAACATCTATTTCAGATAAATAATGTTATAATTTATATAACAATTCTTAAATATTAGGAGGAAAAAGTATGCAAGAAAATATTGTATTTGTAAGAGTCGATGACCGTCTGATTCATGGACAGGTTGTAACAGCTTGGTTGAAAGTTTATACCAATGTAAGACATATTATGTGTATCGATGATTTTTCTAGTAAAGATCCCTTTATGCAGAAAATGTTTCAGTTATTAATTCCAAAGGAAAAAACAGTGGAAATTAAATCGGTAGAAGGTGCAGTTGAAGCACTAAAAGCTGGGTTAGATAAACCAACAATGATTATTGCAAAAACACCAGCAACTATAAAAACTTTAATAGATGCTGGAATTGATATCGATAAATTTAACATTGGCGGTATGGGTATGAGTGGAAAAAGAAAAAAATTCTATCAGAATATTTCAGCAGATGAAGAAGAAAAAGAAATTATGCGTGAATTGATAGATAAAGGAGTAAAAATTGAAATTCAAATAGTGCCTACTCAGCCATGTTATGACTGTGAAGAAATATTAAAGAAAGTTAAATAGAGGTTATAAAATGAAAGCTGCTCGTTTACATGCTATAGATGATTTTAGAATTGATAAAATTGAAATACCACATCCAAAAGGTGAAGAAATACTTGTAAAAGTAGGAGCTTGTGGAATTTGTGGCTCTGATATTCCAAGAATCTTTGAATTAGGTACATCAAAACAAAAGTATCCATTAGTAATAGGTCATGAATTCTCTGGTACTGTTGTAGCAGTAGGAGAAAAGGCTGATCAGTCATTAATTGGTAAAAGAGGAGCGATATTTCCTTGCATTCCGTGTAGAAAATGTGAAATGTGTCTAGCTGGAGAATATGTTATGTGCGAAGATTATGGTTATTTAGGTTCAAGGGATGATGGTGGATTTGCAGAATACTGTTTACTGCCCAATGCATGGCATTTAGTTGTTTCAGAAAATGAAAATATTTCTGATGATGCTATTTCAATGACCGAACCTTGTACTGTTGCTCAACATGCAATTAGAAAAGGAAATGTTACTGCTGGACAAAATGTTGTAATCTTTGGCGCAGGTCCTATTGGCATTATGGCTGCCAGATGGTGTAAAATTTTTGGTGCAAAACCAATGTTATTTGATGTAGTTGATGAAAAAGTGGAGTTTGCAATCAAGCGTGGTGAATATGTCGTTAATTCTGTAACTAATGATGTAGTTGAAACAGTTAAAAAATTTACTGGTGGCAGACTTGCAGATGTAGTTGTTGAAGGTACTGGTGTAGGTTCAGCTCTTGGTCAATGTATTGAAGTCTGTAAAAGCTTAGGGACTATTGTTTTAATGGGTAATCCTAGTAGAGATACAACAATTACTTTAAAACAACACTCAATGATATTAAGAAAAGAATTGACTTTGGTTGGAATCTGGAATTCTCGTTATTCTGATACACCATTAAATCAGTGGAAATGTACTGTCGAAATGTTAGATAATGGTAAAATGACAGTAGAAGATTTAATTACTCATCGTTGTACATTGGAAGAATTGCCACAATTATGTAAAGATATTTACGAAAGAAAAATTACAATTTGTAAAGCTTTGTATAGCAGTTCTAAATAAATCTTAATGGTTCCCAAAAGGAACCTTTTTATTAAAACAAAAAAAAGAGGTATTTTTGTAAATACATCTTTTAAGTGTTAGTTGTCATTATTTTTGTCAAGTAACTCACTGGCTATTTTAGCGAATTTAGAAGCATTTTTTTCATCATTCATATTCTTATACATTTGAGCAGTTAATAGCACAAGAGGGACCTTATTTGCTGTCTCAGGTGAATTTTCAATAGCAATAAGTATTTCTTCTAAATATTCATAACTTTTTTCACAATAAACATTATAGAAGAGTTCAATTTCAGCGGAAGAGAATTTTCTAATTTTATTTAATTTTTCATAGCAATACTTCATTGCTTCATTATTACTATGACTAGCAAAATAATAGAAGGCATCAGTATAAATACTTATTGCTTGTTTTCTTGATTTTGGATACTTTTCCAAAGAAAGTATTTCTTCAAAAGCTTTTTTTGGATCATTTCTCATAATAGCTGCGGTATATTTTAAATAGATAATATTAAAAGCAGCTACATACTTTGATGTTTCTTTTTCTTCAATTAGAGTATAGAATTTACCATAATCTTTTTGAGATAAAGCATTTGTTAATTCTTCCAATTTTGCTTTATTTTTTTTCTTTATAAAAATACTTTCCACTATAATGAAAATCGTTATAATTATTATTGCTGCTAAGATAATATATTCTTTCATTTTAGACACCTCTTATTTCATGATAACAAAAAATACAATCCATTAATAGTAAAAGAAAGATACTATTTTCTATCTTTCTTTGGTTTTTTTGTATTTGCTTTTTTATTTGATTTTTTTAGTTCAGTCTTAATTGTTTCATATTCAGCCATTTTTTCTTCTTCTTCTTGTTCTAAAATTCGATAAGCTACTTTTCCTACTAGGGTTTTTGGTAGTTCATCTCGAAATTCTATTTCTTTAGGACATGCATATTTGGCAATATGTTTATTACAGTATTCCTTAATCTCATTTTTAATAGAGTCATCAGGAATAATACCAGGTTTTAAAACACAAAAAGCTTTTACTTTTTGAATTTTATATGGATCTTTTACCCCAATAACACAACTATATTGAACCTTAGGATGTCCATCCAAGACATTTTCAATTTGAGAAGGATAGACATTATAGCCAGAAGTAATAATCATCCTTTTAATTCTTTGTTTAAAGTAAACAAAGCCTTCCTCATCAATATATCCCAAGTCGCCAGTATGCAAATATAATTTCCCATTTTCATGTATTTTTAAGGCTTCAGCAGTCTCTTGTTCATCATCTAGATAACCAAGCATAACAGTGGGACCTGAAATACAAATTTCACCTTCTTGATTTGGCTCTAAATGATTTATTTTACCTACTGGGCAAATAACAAATTCTGTATCTGAAAATGGTAAACCAATTGAACCTTCTTTATATCTGTTTTTCGGTGTTAAACATGAAGCAGTAACACATTCCGTTGTACCATATCCTTCACAAATTTGTATGGTAGCCTTATGATCTTTTAAGAATTTGTCAACTTTTCCTTTTAATTCAATTGATAAACTATCTCCACCTGAATACATTCCCTTTAAAAAAGATAAATTAGCTTTTTCCATACCTGGAGTTCTTAACATCGCTTCAAAAAGAGTAGGGACTCCAGCTATGAAATTAGGTTTTTTAGATAATAATGTTTTGCCATAAGATTTTACAGTAAACGAAGGAATTAAACTACAATAAACTCCATTTGTTAAACAAGTATGAATGCCAATTCCTAAACCAAAACCATGGAATAAAGGCATTGCAGCTAAAATTGAATCGCCAGGTATAATTTTTACATCCATAGCTTTAACTGCTTGCATCGAAAGGGCATTAAAGTTTAAATCTGATAACATAATCCCTTTAGTAGTTCCAGTAGTTCCACCAGAATATAAAATAACTGAACATTTATCTATTTTAAATACATTTTTTGGCAGTGGTAATGGATAATTTTCACCCATTGATTTAAATTGTTTCCAATCAAGAGAAGAAGAATGATTGGGTAAATGAGCAAATTTATTTTCTGCCTTAATTTTATATAAGGATTTTAAGTAAATTGGCAATTCATCAGAAACATGAGCAACTAAGATAATTACTTGATGCTCACAATCTCTTCTAGCATCAACGACTTTTTCATAGAATTGATCTAAAGTTAATATAACTTTTGATTTAGAAAGATTCAGATAAAAAGTAATCTCCGATTGAGCACTAAGTGGATGAATCATATTTGCCACAGCTCCAATTCTATTAATAGCATAAAAAGTGTCAACAGCTTGAGGACAATTTGGCATACAAATTGTGACCACATCGTTTTCTCTAATACCAATAGCTGTTAAAGCTTTGGCAATAACTTCAATTTTATTTATTAATTCTGAATATTTAGTCTTTTTTCCCTGAAATTCATAAGCAAGGTTATTTTCATTTCGTATAGCAATATTTTTTAACATCTGGTACATTGTTTCAGGCTTATAATTAATTTGATGCTGAGTTTCAAAGAAGTTTTCAAATCTTTGTTTATACATAAGTATTCCTCCATATATTGGTAATTATATCATAATGTATTTATAATTTTAAACATCAGAATATTTCAATTATAAAAATAAAACCTCTATTCAATGTTATAATAATTATAAAGAAGAAAAAATTAATAGAAAGAGGTATAAAAATGGAAACATGGAAAGATTATTATTATGGTATTAATGAATTTTTATTAAAAATAGTCAACACTCAACAGGAAAATATGCTAAAAGCAGCTAAGATTTGTGCTGAAACTACTAAAAAAGGTGGCATTATCTATGCTTTTGGATGTTGGCATTCAATGCTTATTGCTCAGGAACAGTTTTATCGTGCAGCATCACCAGCAAACTTCATGGCCATTTGTGAACCATCACTTACTGGCGCTACTCAACTTTCAGCAATAGGAAGAATTGAAAATTGTTATGGAATTGGTGAAACAATTGTAGATTACTGGCGAATAGATCCAGAAAAAGACTGCTTAATACTAATTTCAAATAGTGGTAACAATATTGTTACTGTTGATGCAGCCTTAAGGGCCAGGGAAAAACAAATACCTTTAATTGGAATCACTTCAACTGAGTATGGCGATACGATGATTACTAGACATAAAAGTGGCAAAAAGTTAAAAGATGTCGTTGATGTAGTATTAGATAATTGTTGTCCAATTGGAGATGCAATTTGCCAGCTTGAAGGTTTATCTTTGAAAACAGGACCAGCTAGTGGAATTTTAATGAATTTCTTAATGTCTGCATTGTTTGTGCAAATGGAACAGTTATGTTTACTAGATGGAGTAGTACCAGAAGTTTACTATAACGGACATGTAATAAGAATGACCGATGAAGCTAAAGCAAAATATAGCTGGTTGGATAAAGTTGATGCTACTAAGCACAATCAGGATTTGGTTGATAAATATTACTATCGAATAAAAACTTTATAGAAAGAAATTATTTATCGCTATCTCAAGATATTGGTTTATTTGTTAGCCGAAATTTAGTATAATGATTGAGTGAAACGAGGTTTTTATGTTTTTAAAGCGTATTATTTTACAGGGATTTAAATCTTTCGGAAATAGAACTATTATTGAATTTGATAGTGAATATACTGGCATTGTTGGACCTAATGGCTGTGGTAAAAGTAATGTCATTGATGCTATTAAGTGGGTGTTAGGTGAACAATCAGCCAAAAGCATGCGTGGTTCAAGTATGAGCGATGTTGTTTTTGCTGGTGCTGAAGGTAAAAGAGCAGTATCAATGGCTGAGGTTTCTTTAGTATTTGATAATAGTAAAAAACAGTTAAATAGTGATTTTGCTGAAATTGAAATAACTAGAAGATTATATAAAAATACCAATGAAAGTGAATATTTAATTAACAATACTACTTGCAGATTAAGAGATATTATTGATTTAGTATTAGATACTGGATTAGGAAAGGATTCTTTAAGCATTATTTCTCAGGGAACAGTTCAAACTTTTGCTGAGGCTAAACCGATAGAGAGAAGAGCATTGTTTGAAGAAGCAGCGGGAGTTGCCAAATACAAAAAAAGAAAGATAGAATCATTAAATAAATTAGCTAAAACTCAAGATAATATTGATCGTTTAAATGATATTTTGTTAGAACTTGAAAAACAAGTTTTACCTTTAAAACGTCAAGCATTAAAGGCTGAAGAATATACCGTAAAAAAGGAGAAATTAACTAAAATAGAAGTAGCGGTAATAGTACATGATATCGAAAATCAGATTAATGATTTAGAGACTATTGAGCAACAATTGTTTGACTTAAACTACCAAGAAACCAGTACTAGAGCTTCTATTCAAATATTAGAAAATGCCAGCAATGATTTAAAAGAGGAAATAAACACCATTGATTTGGATGTTCATAAACTACAAACTGAATTACTTAATAGTTTGAATGAAATTCAACTTTTAGAAAAACGTAAATTTGAAGTTGATGAAAAAAGAAGATATATTCGTGAAACAGGTACAACAAAAGCTAAAGTTGAAGAAACATTAAAAGCTATAAATGATGCTAATGTTGAACTGAAAGATAGAATTCAAAGAGCTACTACAATTGAAGCAACAATAGATTTATTGGAAAAAGAGATTGTAAGTTTAGAAAACGGTCTATCAGAAACCAGAAACAATTTAAATCAAGCAAACAACACTTTCAACTATCTAAGTAATAGAAAAAGTGTCTTAGAAAATTTAATTAAAACACCTTTTGAAAAAGAAGTTGGAGTAAAACTTGTTATTAACAACAAAAATGTTTTAGAAGGAATTCATGATGTGGTTAGTAACTGTTTTACTGCTTGTGAAGGTTATCAGGAAATGGTCTCGATAGCATTAGCCTCTTCTTTGTATCACATAATTACTAAAGATGAAAAATCAGCTAGAAATGCTATTGAATTTTTAAAGAAAAATAAAGTTGGATCAGCAACATTTTTACCTTTAAATGTTTTAAAACCACGTTATGTTAATAAAGAACATTTATTTGTGGCTGAAAATACTGAAGGCTTTATTGGCTTAGCAAGTGATTTTGTTAATTGTGATGAAATATATGATGTTGTTATATTGTCTCTTTTGGGAAATGTCTTAGTAACAGAAGATTTAAAAACTGCAACATCTTTAGCTAAAAGATTAAATTATCAATATAAAATTATTACTATTGATGGTGATGTTGTTTATCGTGGTGGAACAATGAGTGGTGGTTATAATAAAAGAATTGAATCACCATTAACATATCAAAATCAATTAACTGAAATTGTTAATAAAGAGGCTGAAAGTAGATTAGAAATAGAGAAATTAAATTCTGATTTAATTAAATTTAATAAATTAAAGGAAGAAGCACAACAGAAAATAATTTCTCAAAAAGTTTCTTTAGCTTCTTTAAAAGAGGTTGTAGATATAAAAAGAGAAAAATATGAAAAATTAAAAGAAGAATATGACCGCATTAAACCAGATTCACAAATTGATGAAACAACTTATCAAGATGAACTAGTAACTTCATTAAATAACGCATACGCTAAAAAAGATGATATTTCTAATACAATTCAAATTAAGCGTGAAAGAAGACTTTCCGCAAATGGAGAATTACAAAGAAAATATTCTCAATTAAGACAGGTTAGAAATGAACTTTTGGATGTTTCAAAACATTCTAATGATTTAAATATCGAAAAAGCAAAACTATTGGTTAGTAGAGATAATCATTTTGAAAGATTAGCTAGAGACTATCAGTTAACCTATGAATATGCTGCAGCACAAAAATATGATGTTGATATTGAAAGTGCTAAAGAAGAAGTTTTGATCTTAAGAAGAGAAATTTTTGAGTTAGGAAATATCAACTTGGATGCTCCAAAAGATTTTGAAGAAGTAAATGAAAGATATACTTTTATGAATGAACAACTTGATGATTTAACTGCCAGTAAAAACAAACTATTAGATGCTATAAATGAAATGGATGAAGTTATGACTATTCAGTTTAAAGATATGTTTGACAGAATAAATGGTTCATTAAATGAAGTCTTTACCGTTTTATTTGGTGGTGGTAGAGCAAAACTTATTTTAGAAGATCCTGATGATATATTAAATACTGGAATCGATATTGATGTTCAGCCTCCAGGAAAAAGTGTCCAAAACATTAGACTTTTTTCTGGTGGAGAAAAATCATTAATTGCAATATGTGTGCTGTTTGCTATATTAAAAGCTAGACCAGTTCCTCTCTGTATTTTTGATGAGGTTGAAGCTAGTTTAGACCAAGGAAATGTTGATAGATTTGCACGATATATTCATAAATTTACTAATCAAACCCAGTTTATAGTTATTACCCATCGACCTGGTACAATGACTGAATGTGATGTTTTATATGGAATTACAATGCAAAAGCAAGGTGTTTCAAATGTTATTAGAGTTAAGTTAAAAGAAGCATTATCATATGCCGAAGAGGTGCAAGATGAGTCTGTTTAAAAACAAGAAAAAATCTAATATTTCAAAATATCTAGATAGTTATAAAACTAATAAATCACTTGCAGTTAAAATTACTGAGTTACTAGGTGGTTATACCGATTATCATGACGATATTTATGAAGAATTACTAATTCTTTTAATTGAAGCTGATGTTGGAGTAGAAGCATCAGAAAAAATGATTGATCAATTAAAAATTCTAGTAAATGAAAGATTTGTTAGAAAAGCTAAGGATGTTATTGATTTATTAATTGAAATTATGATAGAAAATTATAAAGATAAAAATATCCTAGAAATTGATCATCACCAAAATAAATTTATCATGATGGTTGGGGTTAATGGATCAGGCAAAACCACTTCAATAAGTAAAATAAGCAAATTCTATTTAGATAAAGATTTGAAAGTAGGACTTATAGCAGCTGATACTTTTAGAGCAGGAGCGGTAAATCAACTTAAGAAATGGGCAGAAAGACTTGAAATACATTGTATTACAGGGAAAGAAAATGCTGATCCAGCTTCGGTTTTAGTAGATGGCTGCAGATATTATCTTGAAAATCCAGTTGATATAATTATCGCTGATACAGCGGGAAGACTACAAAATAAAACCAATCTTATGAAAGAATTAGAAAAGATGGTGAAAGTTACAAAAAGAACATTAAAAACTGACAATTTAGATATTTGGTTAACAATCGATGCTACAACTGGTCAAAACGGACTTTCACAAGCAGAAGTATTTATTGAATCAAGCAAAGTAAATGCGGTAGTTTTAACGAAGATGGATGGAACTAGTAAAGGTGGTATTGTTCTAAGTATCAATGATAAATATAATTTGCCTGTTAAGTTTATGACCTTTGGTGAAAGTATGAATGCTATAGAGGAGTTTAATATTGAAAATTATGTTAACACCTTGATAAAAGGAGAAACTTAATGGAAAAGTTTGAGTATATTAATGAGCTTATGCCATTTTATCAAAGTTTATTAACTGCTAGACAAAACGAAATTTTACAGTATTATTATTTTGAAGATTTATCAATAACAGAAATAGCAGATTTACTAAGCATCTCTCGTAATGCTGTTCATGATGCTTTAAAAAAGAGTGTTAATCTAGTAAATAAATATGAAGATAAATTAGGTTTATATTCTTCCTATAAAAAAAGAATGAAATTATTTGGAAAATTAAAATCACTTGAGAATAAACAAGTTGATGATATTGTAGATGAATTAATAAACATGGAGGATCAATAATTATGAGTAAGGTATTTGCGGTTAATGCCGGTAGTTCTTCATTAAAGTTTAAACTTTTTCAATTACCAGAAGAGAAAGTTTTAACAGATGGAGTAGTTGAAAGAATTGGATTAGAAGAAGGTATTTGTACAATTAGAGTTGATGGAGAAAAAATTAGTACACATTTACCAATTAAAGATCATCAACAAGCTGTTGATTTACTATTGAAAGCTTTAATAAAATACAAGATTGTTGAAAAATTAGAGGAAATTGATGCTTGCGGCCATAGAGTTTTACATGGTGGAGAAAAATATAGTGATAGTGCAATTGTAACAAGTGAAGTTTTACAGGATATTTTGGATATGAAAGATTTAGGGCCTTTACATATGCCAGCCAACTATACTGGTATTGAAGCATTCTCTAAAGCTTTACCGAATGTAAAACATGTTGCCGTTTATGACACTTCATTTCATTTAAGCATGGAGAAATCTACTTTCTTGTATGCGTTGCCACTTGAATATTATGAAAAATATCATGTAAGAAGATATGGTTTTCATGGAACTTCTCATAAGTATATTGCACAAACTTATACTGAAATTGTTGGTGATAAAAATAAGAATATAATATCATTACATTTAGGAAATGGTGCCTCATTATGCGCAATAAAAAATGGCAAATGCATCAATACTTCTATGGGATTTACACCTTTAGCTGGAATTATGATGGGTGGAAGAAGTGGTGATATTGATCCTTCAATCATTCCATATTTAATGGAAAAAACAGGTTTATCAGCTGAAGATATTATTGAAGTATGTAATAAAAAGTCAGGTTTCTTGGGTATTTCTGGAGTTTCAAGTGATGCTAGAGATATTCAAAAAGCAGTTGATGAAGGAAATCCAAGGGCTATTTTAGCTAGAGAAATGTATGCTTTAAGAGTTATTGATTATATTGGTTCATATTTTGTTCAATTGGGTAGTTTAGATGCTTTAGTGTTTACTGCTGGTTTAGGTGAAAATGATGTTAAAGTTAGAAGTGAAATATGTGAATTGCTAAAAGAAAGTCTAGGAGTTAAACTTGATGAAAAATTAAATGTTACCACAAAAGGCAAAAGAGGAAAAATTTCGGCAGAAGATTCAAAAGTAGAAGTTTGGGTAATACCAACCGATGAAGAATTAATGATTGCTAGAGATACTAAACGATTACTTAATCTTTAATTAAGAAAATAAAGCCCTAATCACTAGGGTTTTTATTTAAAGTTTATATTATTTGAATTATATCTTATAATTAAGATAATGAAAAAATATAGATTAGAAAGGAAAATCTATCCAATAAAAAGATAGAGCCGTTAAAAATGAATTTTATTTATTTAAAAGAAATTATTGAAGAATATAATTCAATTGTGATATATCGCCATATTCGTCCTGATTACGATGCTTATGGTGCACAATTAGGATTGAAGCATTTATTATTGGAAAATTATCCAAATAAAAATGTTTTTACTTATGGATTAGAAAATATGGATAATCCAGAATTTTTAGAAGATATGGACAATCCATCTTTAGATATTATTAAAAATAGTTTAACAATAATTTTAGATACCTCTACTCATGATAGAGCAGATGACCAATCATATATATATGGATTAAAATCACTTAAAATTGATCATCATTTGGAAAGTGAAGGAAATGCTGATTATATGTTTATTGATGAATCTGCTTCCAGTACTTCAGAACTTGTTGCCCTTTTAGCAATCAAAAATAACTGGGTAATTAACAAAAAAGCAGCTTCATATTTATATGCTGGTATGAATACTGATACCCGTGGTTTCACGATAAAAAGTGTCAGTTCTACTACTTTTAAAGTTTTGTCAATTTTAATAGAAAAAGGCATAGATTTAGTTGAAATAAATAGGTATATTAATGATTTATCTAGACAAAAATTTGAAGCAAAACACTATCTAGCTTCAACAGCAATTTTTAAGGAAGATGTTGCTTATATTATTTTATCTAAAGAAATAAAAGAAAAACTTGGACTTTCTACTCATGAAGCAAAGGATTTTGTTTATGTTTTAGATAGTATAAAGGGTATAAATAAATATGCTTTCTTCTTCTATGAAGATGAAAGGGAAGGATTTTCTGTTTCCTTAAGAAGTCATAAAGCTCCAATTGTTGAAATAGCTAAAAAATTTGGCGGAGGAGGGCACAAACTAGCTTGTGATATTCCAGAAATATCTGCCGAACAAATAGATGATGTAATAGATTTACTAATAAAAGCAAAGGAATAAGATGTCAATTTTACTTTACAATCGCAGCTGTTATTCATTGTTACAAAGTACTATCAGAGTTAATGATTTGGTAGATTTTGCGCTGGAAAATGGTTTAAAATCGATTGGTATTTGTGAAAATAGAAATCTTTTTTCTGCTAAAGAATTCTTTAAAGAATGTAAAAAAGCTAACATCAAACCTATATTAGGGTGCGAAATACCATTTAATGCAGAAGAAAAACAATTTGACGCTTTAATTTATCCAAAAAATATTAAAGGATATATAGATTTGATTGATATTATTACATTTAATAGAGTATTGAGTTTAAATAATATGCTAGACTTAAGCGAAAATAGTAATGTTGTCATCAAAAGCGATAGTTATTTTTCGTACTTGTTAAATGAGAACGATATCGGAACATTAAATTCATTAATTGATAAATTAACAAATTATGAAAATGTTTATGTCTCTTCGCTAGCAAAAAACAAAGCAATTAATAATAAAATTAATGAAATTGTTTTACCTATCTGCAAAAACTATAATGTAAAAACAATTGCTTTAGATATTGCCTTATACAAAGATGAACAGGATTATGATGCTTATAAAGCTTTACAAGCCATTGATAAGGCAACAAATATTAATGATACCAATTTATCACTGGTTACTGATGCTAGTTTAAAGTCTGCTACAGCAATGAAGATATTATTTGATAGTGAATCTTTAAATAATATAGATTTATTTGTTAACAATATTAATTTAGATCTTGATAATTTAAAAACAAAACTACCTACTTTTAATAATGATTATTCTATAAATAATAAAGAATATTTAAAACAGTTATGTTTAGCTGGTTTGCAGAAAAGATTATTAAATAATATATCACCAAAATATTTAAATCGTCTTTTATCAGAATTAGATGTTATCTGTTCAATGAATTTTGAAGATTACTTTTTAATAGTTTACGATATAATACTTTTTTGTAAGAGAAATAATATTTTAGCAGGACCTGGAAGAGGTAGTGCTGTTGGAAGTTTGGTTTGTTATTGTTTAGGCATTACTCATATTGACCCAGTTAAATACGATTTACTATTTGAAAGATTTTTAAACCATGAAAGGGTAACAATGCCAGATATTGACATGGATTTCCCTGATAGCAAAAGAAATCAAGCTATTGAATATGTTAAAAATAAATATGGTGTTTTAAATGTTTCAAATATTATCACTTTTGGTAGTTTAACAACAAAAGCCTTGTTAAGGGATTTAGGAAAAGTTTTATTGATTCCTCAAGGCGACTTAGATATTGTTTTACAAACAATTAGAAATGATAAATTAACTTTAAAAGAGCAGTATGAAAAAAATAATAGATTCAAAACTGCCATTAATTCATCAAATAAATTGCAAGAACTTTATAGTATAGGATGTACTTTATATGATTTGCCAAAAAACATATCTACTCATGCCTCTGGAATACTTATAAGTGAAAATAAACTTACTGAGGTAATTCCTTTAATTATGACAAATGATACCAATATTGCTGGATATACTATGGAACATTTAGAGAATATGGGCCTTATAAAGTTTGATTTTTTGGGATTAAAAAATCTGTCGATTGTTGAAGAAATTTTAAGTTCAATTAAGCATGAAATTGATATTTATAAAATTGATTTAACTGATGAAAGAGTATATAAAATGCTATCTAGTGGTGACAGTAGTGGAATTTTTCAATTGGAATCAAAAGGAATGAGAAATACTTTACAAAAGGTTAAACCAACTAATTTTGAACAACTAGCAACTGTAATAGCTTTATATAGACCTGGACCAATGGAGTTTATTGACCAATATATAATCAATAAAAATAATCCCGAAAATATTGAATATCTACATAAAGATTTAAAACCAATATTATCAAATACTTACGGAATAATGATTTATCAAGAACAAATAATGCAAATAGCGGTTAAACTTGCTGGTTTTACAATGACAAAAGCAGATTTGTTAAGAAGTGCTGTAAGCAAAAAGAGTAGTGAACAACTAATAGGTTTGAAAAATGAGTTTATAGAAGGCTGCATTAATAATAATTATTCAAAAGAAATAGCAGAAAATATTTATGAAAATATTTATAAATTTGCTAATTATGGATTTAATAAATCACATGCTATTGGTTATGGCTTTTTAGCTTACATTATGACTTACTTAAAAGCAAATTTCCCATTACAGTTTTATTGTGCATTATTAAATTCAAAACTTGGTTCAAATGAAAATATAAATTATTTGATTGAATGCAAAATGAGAAAAATTAAAGTTATTTTACCAAATATTAATGAATCGTGTGATAAATTTATAGTTAAAGATAATGCTATTATGTTTCCATTTAATCAAATCAAAAGCATTTCAAATCTAACTAGCAAAACGATTATAAATGATAGAAATGTTAAAGGAAAATATCAAAACTTTATCGATTTTGTAAGTAGGATGTATTTACTTAACATTAATGAAAAGAACATTGAAATTTTAATTAGAAGTGGATGTTTAGATAGTTTTAATCTTTCTCACAAGAGCATGTTATCAGCTATAGACGATGTAATTTCTTATGTTAAACTTTGCACTTACGAAGAAAAAGGAGAAAAAAAGTTAGATTTATCATTAGTTTCTCCACCACTAATTACTAACTATGAGGACAATATTACTGAAACATTAGAAGATCAACAAACATATTTGGGCTTGTTTTTGGATTCACATCCAATCGAAAAATATCGATTAGATTATAAAAATACCGTTCCCTCTGTTATTGCTAAAAATATAAATGGTGACATGTCTTTAATAGTAACCATTATGAAATATCGACCACAAACTACTAGAACTAATGATTTGATGTGTTTTGCGACATGTTATGATGAATATGGAACAATTGATTTAGTATTTATGCCTGATAAATATTTGTTATATAAAGAATTTATAAAAAAAGGTATAATAGTACTTGTTAGAGGTAAAAAGAATCCAGGAAGAGATTCAGTACTAGTTAGGGAATTATTAGTTTTGAAAGGATGATTATATGACTACTTTATTAATAGTTGATGATGAAATAATGATTAGAGAAGTAATAAAAGAATATGGTAATTCATATGGTTATAAAGTATTGGAAGCCTCTGATGGTTTACAAGCAATAGAAATAATAAAGAAAAATGATGTTGATTGTGTTATTTTAGATGTTATGATGCCTCATTTAGATGGTTTTTCAACTTGTAAACATATAAAAGAACATAGTGATGTTCCGATAATTATGTTGTCTGCTAGAGTTGCTGAAGATGATAAATTATATGGTTTTGAACTAGGTATTGATGATTACGTTTCTAAACCCTTTTCACCAAAGGAATTAATGGCTAGAATTAAAGTTGTTATTGAAAGAAGAACTAATAAGGTCAAAGATGTAATTAATATTGAAGGAATTTCCATCGATAAATTAGCTCATGTTGTAAAAGTTGATGATGAAATTGTACATTTAACCAATAAGGAGTTTGATTTGTTGGTTTTCTTAATTGAAAATGAAAATAAAGCAATTACTAGGGAAAAATTATTGGAAAACATTTGGGGTTATGATTATATTAGTATGGACAGAACCGTAGATACTCATATCAAAATGTTAAGGAAAAATCTTGGTAAATATGGCAGTAAAATTGTAACAGTAAGAGGAGTAGGTTATAAGTTTGAAGAAAAATAAGTTTGTAAACTCTTTAGGTTTTAAATCTTGGACATACTTTGTGCTTTTCGCATTAAGTATTCTTTTATTATTGCAATTTTTCCAGTTAATTTTACTTGAACCTTTTTATATTAGAACACTTAAAAAAGAAATTAAAACATTTACAAATAATGTTTCTGATATATTTTTTAGTGAAACAGAAATTAAGGAAAAAAACTACTTATTATATTCATTAACAATGAATAACAATGCTTGTGTAATTGTTTTTGACAGCACCAATTCAACTACAATTAGTGGTTTTGATGCTTTAGGTAATGCGGGATGTGCAATTTATAATAATTCAGTAGTTAATGAACGTTTTATCGAAGTTTTAGAAAATACTGACAAAGATGAAATATATTTACAAGGTGATTTTATTGAATTATCTGATCAAGAAGTAATGGTATATGGTAAAAAATTTTTAGTAAATGATCAAGAATACTACGTTATTAGTAATATTACTTTACAATCTATCAATATAATTACAAAAACAATTCAAAACCAGTTTATATTAATTTCGTTAATTGTTTTAACATTATCGCTTTTAATATCACTTCTTTTCTCTAAGATTATTTCTCAACCCATTATAAGAATTAAAGAAGAAGCAAATAAGCTTACTTATGGAAATTATGAATTAGAATTTGAAGATACTGGTATAAATGAAGTTCAAGAGTTAGCTGACACTATTGATTTAGCCTCTAAAGAAATTTCAAAAGTAGAAGAGTATAGAAATGAGTTAATGGCAAATGTTTCTCATGACCTGAAAACTCCACTAACCATGATTAAAGCTTACGCTGAAATGATTAAAGATATCTCTGGTGACAATAAGGATAAAAGAGAAAAACATTTGGATATAATCATAAATGAAACAGATAGTCTGAATACTTTAGTCAGTGATATGCTTAATTTATCAAAACTTCAAGCAGGGGCAATTTCTGTTGATTCTGAGCCATTTGATTTAACAGAACAACTATATAGTTGTTATTACAGATTTGAACCTCTAGCAGCATTAGAAGATGTCACAATAGAATTTGAATGTGAACCTGAATTAATTGCTATTGGTGATGGAAACAAAATTGAAGAAGTATTAAACAATTTTGTAAATAATGCTTTAAAACACTATGGTGAAGATAGGAAAATAATTATTAAAGGGTACTTAAAAAATAAAGACTATATCAGAGTAGAAGTTACAGACCATGGCACAGGAATTGATGAAGAATCTCTCCCTTATATTTGGGATAGATATTATAAAATTGACAAGCACTATCAAAGATCTAGAAGTGGTTCTGGTTTGGGTTTAGCAATTTGTCGAGCAATTTTAGAAACATATAACTGTAAATATGGTGTTATTTCCAAAATAAATGAAGGATCAACTTTCTATTTTGAAATCCCAACAATCGATTTAGATAAAGTCGAAACTTTATAAAAAGAAAGAAGAAGTGAAAAATATGTTAACAAGAAATTTATTTAAACAATTTTATGAATTAAAGTTTATGAATAAATGTCCTAGTTGTGGGGGAAATCTAGAAAAGAAAAAAGGAAAAGAGAATATAAGATGTTCTAAATGTAAATTAAATTATAAAGGTTCTGAAGACTATAATTTTTTAATAGTAATCCATATAATTGTAGTATTACTATTATTTATATTTAATAAAGGATATTTAAATTTTTTAGGATTAATTATAAGCTTTATATCAATGGAAATAATGGTTATTATTATAAATTTCTATAACTTTGTAAAATATGAAAAGAGTAAAATGCTGAAAAAAAGTCATAAATAATGACTTTTCTTTCTTAACATTACTTCGCATAATGTATATTATGTTATTTTATGAAGGATAATTTATTAAGATTCGAACAATATTGGTTATATTACAATAAATTATCATATATTTATTGAATATTTCATCGCTAATAGTTCTTATTATGCATAGATTATTAGTTACTTCATTATAGCCTCTAAAATTCAAATAACAATAATTTATGCATAGTTACCAACTTCTTTTTATTTAATTTGAAATTACATTAAATACATTTAAATTAAAATTAATACTAAATTGAAAATAATTATTAATTAATTTTATTATATAAATTTTTAAAATTTACATTATAACCTTAATAGCAATATATTGAAGCAAATTTTTAAAATGTTTTGCTTACTATAATATTATGATTATTTACTTGTGAATTATCTGACAAATTGATTTCTATCAGTCTTCTTTTTTAACCAAAACACTGATTTTATTATGGAAAGCATATTCATTAACTTTTGTAAAATTTTCATCAAAATTAATCTTGTTTAAATCATTTTTAATCCACATTTGAGACCAGCTATATCCTTTTTCAAGTAATCCTTTTACATTTTCATCTTCAATAGTTTTATTATTTTCCTGGTTATTTATATCAACACAATTTCCTTCATCATATAGTTTAGCTTGTAAATCACATTCCAATTTGTCGCATTGATAAGCAAAAACTGCTTCTTTTGTCTTTCTAGCATCAAATTCTATTATTAGGTCAATCCAGTGCTGCTTATCAGCAAGTGGCTCTAAAGCCTTTAAAATGGCTTTGTGGCCAATTTCTTGTTTCTTTTCTTGATCTAGTTGGAAAGGTGTAAAATCACCAATTATTGTTTCTTCTAATTCATGAATTGCCAGCATTTTTAAAACTTTTGTTAAATCAATATCATAATTAAACTCAGAATACATGGCTATTGCTAACATTTGTGTCGAATAAATATGTTCAGCTACCGACTCTACTCTATCTTTTTTTACATTCCAAGCAATCCAACCACTTCTAATTAAATGTTTTAATCGATTACAAAGAACATAAAATTGTAAAACATTTTTCTCTTTCATTTTTACACCAATTTATCTAAAAAAGATATTCCATGACCAGTTGATTTAATATTAAAGTTATCTGCAATTGTGGCACCAACATCAGCAAATGTTCTACTATCTTCTAGTCTTCCAGAATTAGTAAATGATTTACTATAAGCTAGCATTGGAACTGATTCTCTGGTATGATCTGTACCGTGCCAAGTTGGATCATTACCATGATCTGCTGTTAAGATAATTAAATCATCTTCTTTTACTTTTTCCATTAATTGGCCCAAATAACTATCAAATAATTCAATTTCTTTAGCATAGCCTTCAACATTTCTTCTATGACCCCATAAAGCATCAAAATCTACTAAATTTGTAAAGCACACCCCTGTAAAGTCTTTTTCTGTTTGAGCAATTGTTATTTCCATTCCTTCTGCATTACTTTTAGATTTTAAGGCTTCAGTTATCCCACATCCTGAAAAAATATCATAGATTTTACCTACAGAAATAACGTCATAATTAGCATCTTTTAAGAAATCTAAAACTGTTTCATCATAAGGAGAAATAGCATAATCATGTCTATTAGCTGTACGTATAAATGTATCAGCTGTTTCCCCTATAAAAGGTCTTGCGATAATACGTCCTACTCTCCACTGTGGTTTCATGGTAATTTCTCGTGCAATTTCACAACATTTATATAATTCATCTAAACCAAAATATTTTTCATGGCAGGCTATTTGCAAAACCGAATCAGCTGAAGTATAAACAATCATTTTTCCAGTTTTTATATGCTCTTTTCCTAATTCTTTAATTATTTCAGTTCCGCTAGCAGAATAGTTTCCCAACCAACCATGACCTGTTTTTTCTGACAATTCATCTAATAATTCTTTTGGAAACCCAGTATCTGTAAAAACAACAAAAGGCGTATCTACATGAAGTCCCATCAGTTCCCAATGACCTGTCAAAGTGTCCTTTCCAACACTCGATTCATGTAATACATTGTAATAACCTAGTGGATTTCCAACTTTTTGAACACCTTTTAATGGATGTAAATTACTAATTCCTAGTTTTTGTAGATTAGGAATATTTAACGGATATTCTTTAGCAATATTTCCAAAAGTATCCGCTCCTTCATCTCCATATAAGTGAGCATCTTTTGCCTGTCCTATTGCTAATGAATCCATTACAATCACAAAAATTCTTTTATATTTATTCATCTTCGATCTCCTTGTTTGCTCTTTTTAATTTAGAATAAGCCTGTTTTAATTTCTTACTTTGTATATGGGTATATATTTGTGTCGTTGATATATCTGAATGCCCTAAAAGTTCTTGGACACTTCTTAAATCTACATCACTTTCCAGTAAATGAGTAGCAAATGAATGCCTAAAGGTATGTGGTGAAATTTCTTTTTTCATACCTAATTCATGTTGTTTTCTTTTAATAATTTTAAAAATATATTGCCTATTTACCTTTTTACCCAAATTATTCACAAAGAAATAATTACTATCTTTTCCCTTTAACCATTTAACACGAATATTACTATAGTAGTACTCTAATCTTTCAGCTGTATCATTATCAATTAAGACAATTCTTTCCTTATTACCTTTACCAATAATTCTTAAAAGTTTATGAGTTATATTTACCTGTTTGATGTTTAAATCACATACTTCAGAAACTCTGGCACCACTTACAAAAATTAGTTGTATTAATAATCTTTCAAATAAGTCTTTTTCCTCATTTTCATCAAAACTGTTCAAAATCAATTCAACTTCCTCAAATGATAAAAATGAGGGTAAATTTTTTTTGTTATTTTTCAATGAAATATTGCATATTTCATTGTGGATATTGTGATTAATAAACAGATAGTTATGCAAATTTTTAATCGAAGTAAGTAAATGTGCTTGAGAACTTTTTGCTAAATGATTTTGTGAAGTGATAAAATCCAATAATATTGAACTATCAACTTCTTCAATCTTTGTAATATTTAATTTTTTAAGATACTCTTGATATTTTTTTAGGTCATTTCTATATGACTTTACCGTAGAAAGTGGTTTTTGTTCAATTACCTGAATATGATAGAGGTAATTTTCAATTGCATGAACTACTTGCATAGTTTTTGAGCCTTTTCCAGCAATTCTTTTGCTGCACTTAAACTAGTTTCAGAAATAGTTGAACTGGATAAAATAGCTAACTGTTCAACACGTTTATGATTTTTAATTTCCTCAACAGTAGAACTGGTGCTAGTATCAGTTTGCACTTTACTGATTAAATAGTGATATTTACCACAAGCTGCCACACTTGGTAAATGAGTAACACCAAACACTTGAATATCTTTAGCTAATTTTGACATTTTTACTCCAATATTCAAAGCTACATAGCCACTTACTCCAGCATCAATTTCATCAAAAATAATTAATTTCGTTCCTTGAAGTTTGGCAAAAATTACCTTCAATCCCAACATTAGTCTTGAAAGTTCACCACCTGAAGCAACTTTATTTAATGGTTGAAGTGGCATTCCTGTATTCATTGAAATCATAAATTTAACTGAATCAATACCTTTTGAAGTTGGTTTATTTTCTTCAAATAAGACTTCAAATTTTGCTTTTTCTAATGATAAATCTTTTAATTCATTTAAAATTTCCTTTTGCAGTTTTAAGGCTTTATTTTTTCTAAAATTGCTAACTTCAATAGCATATTCATAATATTTTCTATAAGCAATATCTTTTTCTTTTAACAGTTTTGACAGAATAAATTCTTTATTATTATATGCTTCTAACTGATTGCTTAAATCTTCTTTAATTGTTATTAACTCTTTTAAAGAGGAATTATATTTTCTTTTAATTCTTTGTAAATCATATAGACGACTATTTAAGTAATCTATTTCTTCGGTTGATATATCAGTTAAATCTAGCTTACTTAATATTGTTTCATAATCATCAGTTATTGAATAATAACTATTAATAATGTTATCTATATTAGTTTGAACATCTTCAAAATTTGATAAATTATGAGATAACTTTGTAAAATAATATAGTTTATCCAGTATTCCATCTTCAGTGAATAATTCTTTTATTTCAGCAATAGTTTTTTGCTGTTTTTCAAATTCTGAAATTACTTTCAATTTGCTTTGAATTTCTATATCCTCTTCGATATTATCAATATTCAAATTTTCTATTTCCCTTAGTTGATACTCAATTATTTCCAGTTGTGCCTGATTAAAAGTTGTTGAAGTTAACTTTTCATATTCTTTTTCTAAGTTATAGTATTCTTTATAAAAATCAGCTAGATTCTTCAGATTTTCATCAAATTGACAGTACTGATCTAATAAACTTAGATGATATTTTTCGTTTAATAAATATTGATTATCATGCTGACAGTGAATATCAACATAATCTTCTAAACATTCCTTAACAAAAGATAAAGTTGTCGTTCTTTGGTTTAATCTTGTTATACTTCTACCATCTATACCAATTTCCCTTGTTACAATAAATGATTCATCATCATAACCTGCTTCTTTAAGTTTAACTTTTAAATTATCATCAATTTCAAAACTACCTTCAATAATAGTTTTCTCACAATCTTTTCTTATCATTGATACATTTAATTGATCTCCAATTAAACAACCAATACAGTCAATAAAGATACTTTTTCCAGCTCCCGTTTCACCGGTAAAAACACTGAAATCATTTTTGAAATCAATGTTTAATTCATCTATTAATATAAAGTCTTTAATGTATAAATTATTTAACATAAAATCTCCCTTAATTAATTTTTTTGAAATATAGCAAGTATTCTTTATTTCCGTCTCCACCTTTGATTGGGGAAAGAGTTTTATCAACAAATTTTAAGTTAAATGTTTCCGCATAAGCTATTGTTTCGTTTAATTTAACTTCTATTATTTTATCACTTACTACAACACCTTGTCTATTTAGATAGTCACTGCCAACTTCAAATTGTGGTTTAAATAAAATAATAATTTCTTTATCGCAATTTAAAATGTTGGAAATTGCATCAAACATTTTGGTACAACTGATAAAAGAAACATCCATACAGATAAAATCAATGTTGTCTTTAAAATCATCTTTAGTCAAATAACGACAATTAATTTTTTCTTTTACCACTACTTTATTATCACTCAATAAATTTTTATCTAATTGAGAATGACCAACATCATAGGCATAAACTTTTTTAGCATTATTTTGTAAACAACAATCAGTAAAACCACCTGTTGAAGCGCCTATATCTAAGACAATTTTATCTGACAAATTGATATTAAAGTAATGTAAGGCATGTAATAATTTATAACCACCTCTACTTACAAACTGATAAATATCCTGCTTTATTTCAATAACATCATTTTCAGACACTATAAAACCAGCTTTAGTTATTAAATTGCCATTAACTCTGACTTTTTTTTCTTTAATAGCTAAAGCTGCTTTACTTCTAGAAGTAAAATATTTTTTTTCAACAAGATATAAATCTAATCTCATAAATTACCAGTTTCTATTTTCCATTGAGGTAATTATTTTTCTAGTTTCTGTAAAATTAACATCTAAAGTATCAAAAATTTCATATATTTCATTAAATATTAGTGAAAAAGTTTCTTTTGCTTTTTCTAGTCCTAATAAAGAAACAAAAGTACTCTTTTTATTATATTCATCTGATTTAGTCTTTTTTCCTAATGTTTCAAAATCAGCAATTACATCTAAAATATCATCTTGAATTTGAAAAGCTAATCCTAGTTTTAGACCAATATTAATGAAAGTATCCATATATTCTTCTTTTTTGGCAATTATTAAACCACATATTAAAGGTAAAGCAATCAACTTCCCTGTTTTTAAAGTTTGCATATCAGATAATTGTTCAATATTAACTTTTTTATTTTCATAATCAATATCAAATTGCTGTCCTTTAATCATTCCTTCTTTCCCAGCATAATTAGCAATATAATTAATTAGTTTAACTTTAACATCATTACTATAATCACTTTTAGCTACAATTTCAAAAGCATATGTTAATAATGCATCTCCTGCTAAAATAGCAACCTGTTCATTATACATTTTATGATTAGTTAGTTTTCCCCTTCGATAATCATCATTATCAAAAGCCGGTAAATCATCATGAATTAAAGAATAGGTATGAATCATTTCTATCGCACTAGCACAAGGAAAACCAGTACTATAATCTATTTTTAAATCTTTTAAAACAGCTAATAATAAAAGTGGCCTTAATCTTTTGCTTCTAGCTAATAGTGAATAATTCATTGCTTCTTCAACAATGTAATTTTCTGAAATTAATGATTTTAAATAATCCTCAAAACTATTCTTCATCGTTTCTTTCCTTGGTTAGTTCTTCAAACTTTTCTTCAAAGAAAGATAATTTTTCATTGCAAAACTTTGAAAGTTTTAATCCTTCTTCAAATAAAGCAAAGCTTTCATCTAAAGTACACTCATTTCTTTGAATGATTTCCGTTATTTCATTTAATCTTTTAAAAGCTTGTTCAAATGTTAATTCTTCTTTCATAAACTACTCTCCTTTATTGGTTTTGATGTAATGATTCCATCAACAAATCTCGTTTCTAAATTCTCTAAGTAATCAATATCTTTAATTGATTTAATAATTTTATTATTTTGACTAGTAACTACATAACCCCTTTGTAAGGTTTTTAATGGAGAATACGAATCAAGTAAGTCAATACTTTTAGATAATGTAATCTTATTTTTTTGTAATATGTCATCCAGTGATTTATTAAGTAAATACAAACTATTTCTTAAATAATCATCGTTATGTTTGATTAAAGATTTAATAGATAATGCTAATATCTTTTCTTTATTTAAAATATTTTGAATGTATAAATCGCTTTTCTTTTTTAAATTTAAAGCATTTAATTTTTGCAAATTATTAATTTCTATTTGATAATTATTTACAACATTTCTATAATTTACTAATTTATTATTAAAATAATCTAATAGTTGATAATGTCTGTTTATATCATTATTAATAGTTTGAATAATTAAATTTACAAGTTTATTAATAGTGTTTAAAACTTCTTTGTAATTTGGTGTTGCTTTAGTTGCTGCTGCAGTTGGTGTTGGAGCACGATAATCAGCAACTAAATCAGCAATTGTAAAATCTATTTCATGTCCTATACCTGTAATAATAGGTATTTCACATTCAAAGATCGCTTTGGCTATATTTTCATCATTGAAACACCATAAATCATCTATTGAACCGCCTCCCCTAGCCAAGATAATTACATCAGCTGTTGTTGTGCCAGCTTTTTTTATAGCACTGACAATTGATTGTATTGCTTGCTGTCCTTGCACTAAAGCGTGTATTTCGGTTGTTTTTACAATTGGCCATCGATTAGTTATTGTTGTTAAAACGTCTTGTAAAGCTGCTGTATTTGCTCCAGTAATGATGGCAATTTCATTTGGAAATTCTGGTATTGGCTTTTTATATTTATCATCAAAATATCCTAATGGTTCAAGTTTTTTCTTGGTTTTTTCAAACTGAATATAAAAATTACCCTCACCATCTTCCTTCATACTATTAACAATTAATTGTAGTTGACCTTGCTTTTCAAAAACATTAACACTTCCATTAACAATCAATTTATCTCCATTTTTAGGAATAAATAAACAATGTTGATTATAACCTTTGAACATAGCACAGTTAATAAGAGCATCTTTATCTTTTAAAGTAAAATACCAGTGTCCTGAGTAATGATTAGTAAAATTTCCAACCTCTCCTTGGATACTGATATTTTTTAAAGTTATATTATTAGTTAATTCATTTTTTATATAACTAACTAATTGACTAATGGTCCAAATATTATTAATCATCATATTTTATCCAATATTCCATTGATGAACCTTGGTGCTTCATCATCACAATACATTTTAGCTATTTCAATAGCTTCGTTAATGATAATAGGTTTATCAATTTGTTTTAAATTTAATTGATAAGTAGATAATAATAAAAGTGCTTGTTCTACATAACCCAATCTTTTGAATCTATAGTCAATCAATAATGGTTCAATTTGTTTTATTAGTGCATCTAATTCACCAATAACTCCTATCGTATTAGTTACTATAAACTCAATTGATTCCTTATCATTGATATCGATATTGTCTTCTAGTATATCATCAATCTTTTTTTCAGTTAAAAGGTGCTGATATATACAATTCATAATACGAATTCTTTGCTCGCGTCTAGTCATAAAAAACTATATATAAAAACCTCTTACATCTAGATTAACAACAACATCATTAAAATCGGTCATGTTATCAATAACATTAACAATATGATTTTGTACTTTTCTACATATTTCATTGATATTATTGCCTGTTTTTACCGTAACATTTAAATTAATATTAATTTTTCCTTCTTCAACTTTACATGTTACATTCTTTTTAAATCTAGTAGATGGTACTACTTTGATTCCACTAATATCTTCTAATGAAAATGCTGCTATTGATTCAAAAACAGCTGTAGATAAACCAATAATACCAATATTGTGTTCACGATTTTTCGCAACGATATAATCAGCCATAAATTTCACCTCACAAAATATTTTACCATATTTATTTAGATAATAAAACTTTATATAAAGACAATCTTAACTTTCTTTTCATCTGGATAGTTGATGGTTTTATTTTTTAAGATATACTTTTTTGAATTAATCAAAACCTTAGATTCACCTTTTAGAGGAATTATATTCTCGGTATTAACTTTATTATTTAAGATTGATGCTTCAATATAATAATCGTGATTTAATAATATCTTTGCTAAATCTAAATTTCCCTCTCTTATTAAGTTGCCAATAAGAGTTGAACTTATCTTTTCGCCATTAAACATAATATGTTCTAAAACTTCGACTTTAAAGTTCTTTTTTTCTGATTTTATCAAATAATCTGAATTTCCTTCACCTTTATGGCCAAATCTAAAATCTTTACCACAAATTAAAGTATCTAGTTTTAATTTATTTAAAACATCATCTATAAATTTTTCCCTATCAATAAAACTGAATTCTTTTGTAAAAGATACTACAATAATTTCTTTTATTCCAAAATTATACATATACTCCTTTTTTTGTTTTAACGTTGTTAAATATTTTTTTTCTTCATTTGAAAAAATTACTTCAGGATCAGGATCAAAAGTAATAATAGTAGGAACAAACTTATTGTCAGATAATTCTATTACTTTTTTTATTAATGCTTGATGACCTTGGTGAACACCATCAAAATTTCCAATACATGCTACTTTTTTCATTACCACAATCCTCTTTTACAATAATATAAACCATCTTCATTATTTCTTTGATAAGCAGCAATTATTTCATTATCTTTAGTAATCATAACAATTTCATCATTGCAAAAATCAAATTTCATTTTCTTTCCTTGATAAACTCTAGTTAAATCTTGTAATTCTATATATCTATAATTTGATAAAACATCATAAGCAGAAATTAAATTGTAGTTTCCTTCTTTTATCTGCTGTAAAGTAAAAGCATTTTCAAGATTAAAGTTATCTATTTTTGTTCTTGTTAGTTTGGTCATTACGGCTATATTTTCAGTTTTATTTGCAATATCCTGTGTTAAAACTCTAACATAAGTACCTGTAGAACACAAAACTTTAAATTTTACAATATTATCATGATATTCTAACAATTCAATTTCTTTTATTTCAATTTCACAACTCTTACGCTCTATTTCGATATTTTTTCTAGCCAATTTATATAATGTTTTTCCAGCAACTTTTTTAGCTGAATACATTGGTGGCACTTGTAATGATTTGCCTAAAAATGAATTTAATACCTTGATTAACTCATCTTTTGAAATTAATTTACTTTCTTTTTCTTCTAACACTTTTCCAGAAATGTCTAAAGTATCAGTTCTTTGACCAAATTTCATTTCACAGATATACTCTTTAAATTGATCAGCTAGATAAGGAAGTATTTTTGTAGTTTTACCAACAGTTAAAATCATTAAACCCTCAGCAATTGGATCTAAAGTCCCAGTATGTCCAATTCTTTTTTGATTTAATGCTTTTCTTACTTTTACAACTACATCATGTGATGTAATTCCTATTGGTTTATTAACTAAAATAATTCCATTCATAAAATTCCCTCTAAATAATAGCATATTTTACTTAAAAATGAGATATAATGTTAATGGTGAAAATATGAGTAATATAAAAAAAGTTTTAGGTTGCCTTAGAAAAGCTGACAATGATTATAATTTAATAACTGATGGAGATAAAATTTGTGTTGGTATTTCAGGTGGTAAAGATTCATCTGTTCTTTTATATTGCTTATATTTATATCAAAAATTTTCTCAAAAGAAATACCAATTAATCCCTATTTATTGTGACCTAGGCTTTGGGGATAATAATATAAATGAATTAATTGAATATTTTAAACAATTTGACTTAGAAATAATCATATACTCTACTCAAATAAAAGAAATTTTAGAACTTCATTTAACAGAAGAAGAAAAATATGAATGCTCACTATGCTCAAAACTTAAAAAAGGGGCAATAATTGAGGCAGCTAAAAAATATGGTTGCAATAAATTGGCTTTTGGCCATCATTCTGATGATGCTGTGGAAACGTTATTTATGAATATGATTCATGGAGGTAGATTAGCTACATTTTTACCAGATATGTATTTATCTAGGATGGATATTAATTTAATTAGACCATTAATATACTCTTATGAAAGCGATATTTCAAAAACCATTAAAGATTTAAAAATTCCAATTGTAAAATCAAACTGTATTAATGATGGCAATACTGAACGTGAAAATATTAAAAATTTGTTAGAAAATATTTATAATATTTATAAATGTCGTGAAAATTTCCAGTTAATGCTTCGAAATTATAAAAAAGTTCAAATATTTAAACCCAAAGAAAAAGAATCTATCATCAAATAAATAGATTCTTTTTAAATATTTCTTATTCTTCTACTTTTACAAATGTATCTCCAGATTTAGATGATAATATATCAGCATCTAATCTTAACTCATTTATTGAATTAATAGTTACAGCAAAACCATCGGGCTCTGTTCCATTTGACCAAATCGATTTAAATGCTTTATTTCTGTTTTGCCATTTCATAGTTGAACTTGAAATACGATAGTATTCTTTAAGCACAACTTTATTAATTGTACTGCCATCCATATAAAATTCATGTAATTCAAACTTCCAGTTTTCATGCATAATTATGTAACTTCCATTGGATTTATTGACATAAACACCTTCAAAATTTGAATTTGTTGTTGCACTGATTTTTTCTGATCCTGTAATATAATGTTTCATAGCTATGAAAGTGACTCCATATTTCCATACTTCCACATCTTTAACATATTTGTAACGTTTTTCAAGAGTTGCTTCATATAAAAGAATAGGAGGATTATTTGATAAAAATTTTAATTTTGTTACAACAAAATCAGGTTTTTTATCTTCAATTAAATTTTTAACAGATTCACTATCAATTTGTGGTTTATCTGGAGCTTTATAACCATAATCTGCAGCTTTTTTATTTGGATCATAATTATTACT
>ENA-UPXM01000438-UPXM01000438.1-activated-sludge-metagenome-genome-assembly--contig:-NODE-438-length-60837-cov-150.862871_pt1 | contig 60837 bp, 40 predicted proteins | sample MGYA00238178_ERZ772708 | MGnify/ENA primary metagenome ERZ772708 (study PRJEB29002, sample SAMN05720212) | activated sludge metagenome | isolation source: anaerobic digester from wastewater...
TATTTGGAGCTTGTGTAGAGTCAGTATAGAGTCTCAAACGTGGATCATCATTCACTAAAGTAGTTGCTGTAGTATGTACAGGATATGTACAACCATGAACGTCAGTGAAAGTAAGTTCAAAGTAAGTATTTTCGAACACAGGAGCAGATGTATGTGTTAACTCTCCAACTTGAGCAGGATAAGTATTTGTTACAGTAGTAGCACCTGAAATCATAGTTACACCCCAATCTCCATTAGCTATTGAAGCATCTTCATAAGTAGCACGTGCTCTAAGTGTAATGACATCACCGATACAAATTTGATCATTTACATCAGAAGTAATGGTTGGAGTTTCATAGTTAGTCACAATGATTGTAGCTTCATTAGAACAACCATTAGCTATGGTTCCTGTTACAGTGTATGTACCCTCTACAGTAATTCCAATAGCAGCAGTTGTTTCACCTGTACTCCATAGGTATGTATCAGCACCTGAAGCAGTTAATATTTGAGGTACAGTTTCATTCCAACAGATATTTTCGGAACCTGTGATAACAACCACCGGAGTATGATTTGTTGTAATAATTTGAGTAGCCTCTGTATAGTTACCTGCTTCATCAGTAACTCTCCAAGTTCTTGTGATATAACCATCTGTATCTGCAGTTCCAGCTGTAGTCTCATCATCTGAGTAAGTAACTGTAAGCTCTGTTGAACAATTATCCAAAATATTGGTTGGTTCTCCGGTTAAATCAGGAGTAATCAAATCAGCATAAGTTCCGTCAACATGTTTACAAATAGCTATACCTGCTGGAACAGTAAATGTAGGATTAATATTATCTTGAACTGTAATGATTTGATCAGCAGTAACAGTATTACCTGCTACGTCAGTTGCTGTCCAGGTTCTGGTAATAGTCCACACACCTGCAACAGGTCCGGTTACTACATCATTATATGTTACAACAGGATTAGGATCACAATTATCAGTAGCTGTAGCAGGACCACCAGTAATGCCAAGAGATGCATCATATGCACAATTCGCATCAGTATAGATAGTAGTTGCTGCAGGAACAGAGGTAAATACCGGTGCAGTTACGTCTTGAACTGTAATTACTTGAACTACAGGCACAGAACTATTTCCTGCTGCATCTGTTGCAATCCATGTTCTGGTAATGGTATAGTTATAGTGACCGATTACTGTGGGATCAGGATCTTGTGTAGATACTTCAGTAAATGCTATAGTTAATGCAGCATCACAATTATCTTCAAACTGAACAGTTGCAGGAGCTGGAATTGAGCTACATTCTACAGTAGTGTCTGCAGGAACAGTAGTTGTAATAACAGTAGGAGCTTCGTTATCTTCAATTGTAATCACTTGAACATAAGGTATCGAATTGTTTCCTGTTACATCAGTTCCAACCCACGTTCTGGTAATGGTATATTCATTGGAAGCAGGATTTCCTGTAATGACTTCAGTATAATTAACAGTTACAGGTGAACAGTTATCGGTAAATGATACGGTAGATGCATCAGCAGTTGGTATTGTTTGGTCACAAGTGAGTGTTGTATCAACAGGTAGAATTTGTCCGTCGGTTAACACAGGAGCTGTTACGTCTTCAACGGTAATAACATATTGTACCACTAATTGATTTCCAATCACGTCTGTTACTGTCCAGGTTCTGGTAATGGTATAATTATAGTGAGCAGCCACAAGAGGATCAGCAACTTGGGTTGAAAATTCTGTATAACCTATTGTTGGATTATTATCACAATTATCCACAAACTCAAGGTTAGGTTTTGTAGGAATTGCATCGCTACAGTTGATAGTAACGTTAGCGGGTGCAGTAAATCCATCAGCTAAAGCTGGATCAGTAACATCCTGAACAGTAATCACTTGTGTTGAAGTTCCGGATGCATTACCTGAAGCATCAGTAGCTTGCCAAGTTCTTGTAATAGTATAGTTGTAGTGAGCAGTCACTGTAGGATCTGCATCTTGTGTAGAAGCTTGATTATAGGCAATTGTTGGATTATTATCACAATTATCAGTAAACTCAACCACTGCAGGAGCTGGAACAGCATCACAATCTACAGTAACATCTGCTGGAACAGTAGTTGCTACCACAGTTGGAGCTACTATATCCTGAACTGTAATAAATTGCTGTACAGGTGTCGATCCATTTCCGGCATTGTCGGTAGCAATCCAGGTTCTGGTAATGGTATAATTATAATATGTAGAATCGGCAGAATTTTGTGATTGTGTAGAAATCTCTGTAAAGTTAACTGTTGGATTTTGATCACAATTGTCTGTAAACGTTACAATCGGAACAGCCGGAATTGGATCATCACAGTTGATGGTACTATTAGCTGGAGCAGCAGAAGACAACACCGGAGCCACAAGGTCAGTAACGGTTATAGTCTGTCTCATCGGAGCAGAAACATTGTCACACGAGTCTGTAGCATACCAATCTCTATATAATAAATAGGTATTTGCTGTTGCTGTTGTTGCTATGGTTTCAACAACTGTAAAGGTAAGACCTGCAGCACCAAAACAATTGTCCGTTGCAGCCAAAGCAGGATCATTCACGTTTGCTGGTTGTAACGAATCACATGAAACAGTAAAATCTGCAGGAACTGCTGTCATAGTTGGCGCAGTTTCATCCACTACGTGAATAACTTGAACTAATGTATCAGAGTAGTTACCGCATTTATCTTTTGCTCTCCATTTTCTTACTAAATCGTAAGTATGAGGACACACACCATCAATTCTCTCTTCCCAGAAATAAACAACAATCTGTCCTGAAGGTGTACAATTATCCGCAACAGTTACCTCTTCGATACTTGCAGCAGTGATAAACTCACAGGTAACCGAATACTCAGGTTGTTGTCCTGCTAAAGCAACAGTTGGTTTAATTGTATCTACTAAATATATTGTAGAGGTAGCGGTTGCTGTACATCCATTACTATCTGTTACCACAACTGTAACATCATTAGCTGCATTGCAATTAATATCTGCTAAATATGGATTACCTGAGGCATCAAAAGCCAGACCGGTACCTGACCATGTATAGGTATAAGGTGGTGTACCTGATGTAACATTAGCAACAGGAACATTATTAACCACATTCGGACATTCATACAATGAAGTGATTGACTCAATTTCAGGTAGTGGGTTCACTATTACATCAACAGTAGCATTCACCACACAATTGTCAGTTGTGGTGATAGACACATTATAAGTAAATGTACCGGGTATTTCAGGAGTTACAACCAAGGTATTGTTATTGGATCCCACTGTTTGTCCTGTAAATAAATAGGTATAAGTTGACGAATAAGGAAGTGCTGTCAATGTAGTTGACTCACCCAAGCAGAACTCTGCAGGATTAGCCGTTAAAGTTGGATTTTGTGGAACAGGATAGAATGTAAAGGTTTGTGAAACAGATAGGGATTGACAATTAGTTACAGCATCATAAGTATAAGCAGTTACTACATAAGTACCAGCTTCTGTAACTGTATAAGTTCCCACTCCATTTGTATTAGGAACTGTCACCGGTGCTCCACCATCTTTAACAACAGTAATCACAAACATTGCATTGGCAGGAATATCGGAAGTAACTTCAATATTAAGTGTTACATTATTATATAGACATGGTTCAGCAATTCCGGTTCCGGTAATATTCATGGTAGCAACCGGAACAGGATTAACGGTAACAGTTACACTTTTTATAGTAGTACATCCATGTTCATTGGTTACAGTTACTGTATAAATATGGTCACCCACTGTAGTTGGAGTTACATCTATAGATGCAGTAGTTTCACCTGTTGACCATAAATAGGTAAAAGGACCCTCATTCTCATTTGGCATTACCATATCAGCTGGAGGCACTATTGGAAGTGGCAATACAAGTGTTGCAGTCAATGTTGTTGTTTCACCTAAACAGATTGCATGATCAGGAGTCAAATTAAAATTAGGAACTCCCCAAACGGTTACGGTTACTTGATCAGTAAATACACAACCTAATGAATCAGTAACGGTAACGGTGTATACAAATGTTTGATCTACGTATTGATCTGTTGAAACTGGAGTTACTGTTACTTCAGTTCCTTGCAATGTAGAATCACTCCACACAATTTGATATGGAGGGAACGCATTTTCAAAAGTCAAATTAAACGCTATTGATTCTCCACTACAAATTTCTAAAGTTGCGGGAACAGCATTAATAGTAACTGTTGGTGGTGGAGGAAGAATAACCTGAGCAATAGCTGTGCTACTATTGTCACAAAGGTCAGTTAAAGTAACTTGTACATCAATTGTTCCGGTAATTACTGAATCCGCAACGACAGAAAGTGCAACTACTATGTCTGCAGAATCGGTACAATTATCTTCAAAATCAAGATCTTCTAAAATTTGATCTAGGATAGCTTGAGTAACAATATAAGTACAATTCATACCTCTTTCAGCAACATAAGGTTGAGTAGGAGCTGTAAAAGTTGGTGCTTCATTATCTACAACAGTAAATTGATGGTAGAAAGGTGCACTTGCATTTCCGCAGTGATCTTTTACTACATAATATCTCTTTAAAATAATGTTACAATCAGTTCCTTCTCTAACAACGCTATCTGCTTGAGCAGTGAAGAAAGTTCCGTTTGCGGGATCAGTACAATTATCTGCAAAAGTAAAGCCTGCAGCAACTAAACCGTCTGCGGTAAGAGCTGCTGGAAGTAGATCTTCTGAGCAACCTGTAATTGGGGTAGCTACTATAAATCCTGGAGTAACTGTTGGTGCTACATGATCTTCAGCTGTAATAGTTCCTGTTGCAGTATTGGTACATCCTTTTTCATCAGTTACGGTAACTGAGAAAGGATAAGTTTTATCACACTCGGTGTCAATAGTAACCACTCCGTTTTGAGCACCGGTCCATTCATAAGTTAATGTACCAACATAAGAAGTCGGTGTAACTGTTACAACAACATCCTCAGTATGGTTATAAGGACAAGTTGTATTTGCATAAGTTAATGTCAACTCAGGAATAGGATTAGAGGTTGCTGTAATAGTAACCAATTCACTATCGCAATCCTCTGATCGTGCTAATATATAATATGTATAAACAGTAACCACATTATCATCGTTTGCCAAATCAACAGTATAGTTAGTACCTCTATGTACTTCTGTCGTCATGGCTGCATCAGCGTACCAAATATAGGTAACATTATCTTCCACATTGGTAACTGTGAAAGTAACCTCTCCGGGTCCGCATCTTTCAACATCAGCTACAACGGGTGCCGGTGGAAGAGGATGTACTGTTAATATTAATGTATCCACTCTAGCAACAGCAGGACCGTAGCATGGTTCAGGTTGAATGTATGAAGGAACGATATAAGTAGTTGTTACGGAATTTGGCCAGGTAGCAGTATTATCAAAATAGGTATAAGGTGTTCCATTGGGTTGAACTCCGAAAGAGTAGATTTCACCTGCACAGATTTCATCTTCTACTTTACCTCTATCCATAGGATCTAGAGTAAACTCAGCAATAATTCCGGAAACTCCTGATTGGTGTCCACCATAGTATTGATCTTGTTGAGTTGGGATATAATAATGTTCAATGGTAGTTCCCCCTGTTCTTTGATAAAGGGTGAATTTAATTTCATAATCTCCTCCATAAAAGTAGGGTCCATTCCATTTAATTTTCATACGCATTCCATTGGTTTGACTAACATATTCCAAGAAATGAAGATAGAAAAAGTTATAGCTTTGGAAATTAGGAATATTGAAATAACCTCTTGCAACATTTCCCTGATAAGCAATTGCTCCGGGAAAATCCGCATAAACCGGATTATTCAAATATTGAGCTGCGTACTGATTACCAACTCCGGATCTTGCATTATCTCCACCCAGTACATTAGGTTGTGGAGAGGGTCCACCAACCCATCCGTACTCTACAGTGTTAATCTGAAATGTAACTTCGGCATATTGTGACAATTTCGCAAGATCAGTACTATTATCCAACAACACACCATTTCTGCGAATCTCCCATCCTAATGACCATTTGGTATCTCCTGGAAGATTACAATCGTTTCTAAAGTGGAAGTAATAATAATGTGTTTCTTGCCAAGCCGGTGCAGTCAACGAGTATTCCTCATAGTCAAGGACGGTATTTTCGGTCCCGTTTACTACCCAGAAGCAACATTCTTGTTCTTGAGCGTATGTCCAGCTATTGAACAACGCTACGATGCTTATAAAGCATAAGAGTAAAACTTTTTTCATAAGGTTTGAATTTATTTGATTATTATATTCTTTTTTCATTTCAAATTCAATTTTTGCAATATATAATGCGTAGCAATCTAATCATTACTATTCATCGTGCAAAGATACATCATTTTTTAATATACAACTCTTAATTTTTATTTTTTTTTCATTTTTTTTATTTTTCCCTCAAACAGACATTATTTGAATGAGAAATTTTATTAAAAACTTCGTTACTTACTTCTTATATACGCTTTATAACTGTTTATGTTACATAAATTTACAAAAAAACAGATCTGTTCGATAATTTTTCTTTTCTCGAAAAAATCAGATCAATTTTGCTGATTTTCAACGATTTTAAATCCGGTTTTAATTTGGTTTTAAAAAAAATTATACTTTTGCAAAGGGAAAAAATGGATAAAAAAAGGAAAAAAATATGATTAAAATTGCAATTATTGGGACCGGATATGTGGGGTTAGTAACCGGTGCTTGTTTGGCTGATGTTGGATTCGACGTTGTTTGTGTTGACGTAGATCACGACAAAATTGAGCAGCTTAAGAAGGGGATATCTCCTATTTATGAACCCGGATTAGAAGAGATTCTCACCCGGACTATTCAAAGAGAAAAACTTAAATTCAGTACTGATATTGTTTCCGTGCTCCCTGAAGTAGATGTTCTTTTTTCTGCTGTTGGAACTCCTCCCGGAGCGGATGGTAGTGCCGATTTACAATATGTGCTTACTGTTGCCGAAACCATCGGAAAACATATGAATCGCTATTTATTGGTCATTACCAAGAGTACGGTTCCTGTTGGTACAGCACAATTGGTAAAGAAAACAATCCAAAAAGAGTTGGATCAACGCGGTGTTGATGTTGATTTTGATATTGCTTCCAATCCTGAATTTTTAAAAGAAGGAAATGCAATTCAGGACTTTATGCGTCCTGACCGAATCGTAGTTGGGGTTGAAAATGAGCGTGCACGCTCCTATTTTGAAAAAATATACAAGCCTTTTGTGTTGAATGGTCACCCCGTTATTTTTACGGATATTGCTTCAGCAGAGATGATCAAATATGCTGCCAACGCCATGTTGGCCACCCGAATCAGTTTTATGAATGAGATGGCTAATCTTTGCGAATTGGTAGGTGCTGACATCTCTATGGTTCGTGAGGGGATTGGAAGTGACTCACGCATTGGGAAGAAGTTTTTGTATGCCGGCATTGGCTACGGAGGATCCTGTTTCCCCAAAGATGTGAAGGCCATTATTCAAACCGCTGATCAGCATGGGTATTCTCTTGAATTGGTCAAAGCTGTCGAAAAAATTAATGATCGTCAAAAGTTAGTGCTTTTCAATAAGTTATACCGTTATTACGATGGAGATTTGAAAGGAAAAAAAGTCGCTATGTTGGGATTATCTTTCAAACCCAATACCGATGATTTACGGGAGGCACCCTCTTTGGTTTTGATTGAAGAGCTACTCAAGCATGGGGCTCAGGTACAGGTATATGATCCGATTGCCATGCCTAAGGCTAAACTCCAGTTAGGGGACCGTGTTTCCTACATGAATTCCATTGAAGAAACTATTCGAGATAGTGAAGCTCTATTATTGGTAACGGAATGGGCACAGTTTCGCACCCTTTCTCCCAACACACTCACCCAACTCATGAAGCATCCGTTGCTTCTGGATGGGCGTAATATTTACGATCCAGAAGAGATGAAAAATGGAGGCGTAATCTACTTCGGTATAGGTAAATAGAATATTAAAAGGAGTGTCATGAGTAAAGGAAATATCTTGGTTACCGGCGGAGAAGGTCAATTGGGGAAATGCCTGAAAGATTGGGTTACAAAGTATGACTCTCTGTACACTTTTTATTTTACCGATATTAATGAGTTGGACATCACGTCTAAGTCAGCAATTTACCACTATTGTGCTGAGCATCAAATAGAATACATTATCAATTGTGCGGGTTATACGGCGGTTGATTTAGCTGAAACCGAAGTTGAGGCTGCTTACTTACTCAACCGGGATGCCGTTCAGTTCCTGGCAGAAGTATCGCATCAACTGGGCATCTTTTTAGTTCATATTTCGACTGACTTTGTTTTTGATGAGGAGGGTCGAACTACGCCTTTTGTGGAAGATGATCAACCATCCCCTCTTTCTATTTATGGAAAATCAAAATTAGGGGGGGAGGAACTTCTTCGCGGTTCGGGCGCCCATGGCGTCATTATTCGTACCGCCTGGCTCTACTCTGAGTATGGGCACAACTTTGTCAAAACAATGCTTCGATTAGGTTCTGAACGATCTCAAATTCAGGTTGTTGCCGACCAATTGGGGAGTCCAACCTACGCCGGAGATCTGGCTGAAATAATCATGCAGATCATAACTCAGCGGTCATCTCTTTCAGGAGTTACTCTATTTCATTATTCACACTCCGGATCCTGTAGTTGGTATCAATTTGCAGAAGCTGTAATGCGTTTCGCTCAACTCCCTTGTGATGTAGTACCCATCCCCTCCGACTCCTATCCTACTCCTGCCAAACGACCTCACTATTCTGTATTATCGAAAGAGAAAATTGAAAAATTTTTGTCCATTTCCATTCCCGATTGGGAGGAAAGGCTGGAAAATATTTTAAAAAATAAAATTATTAAGCTCTCATAATCAGATATTTAGAGAAAATAAAATAATTTTTAAAGAGTTAGGCATCTTATATAAAAAAAAGGTGTATCTTTGCAAACTCAAAATTGAGGTAATTTTGGTATGCTCTTTTTTTAGGATATTAGCCGTTGTAGCTCAGTGGTAGAGCACTTCCTTGGTAAGGAAGGGGTCACGAGTTCAACTCTCGTCAATGGCTCAAACTTATTGTATTAACATTATAAAAAAACGAAAATTTTAACAACCTTTAATCAAATAAGACAATGGCAAAAGAAAAATTTGATCGTTCCAAACCGCACGTAAACGTAGGAACAATTGGTCACATTGACCACGGAAAAACAACACTAACAGCTGCAATTTCTGCTGTATTGGCAGAAAGAGGTTTATCGGAAAAAAGAAGTTTTGATTCAATTGACAATGCACCAGAAGAGAAAGAACGTGGTATTACCATTAACACGTCACACGTTGAATATCAAACAGCGACCAGACACTATGCACACGTAGACTGTCCCGGCCACGCTGACTATATTAAAAACATGGTTACCGGTGCTGCTCAGATGGACGGAGCAATTTTGGTTGTTGCTGCTACTGATGGTCCTATGCCACAAACTAGAGAGCACATCCTTTTGGCTCGTCAGGTTGGTGTTCCAAAATTGGTTGTTTTCATGAACAAAGTTGACTTGGTTGATGACCCTGAATTATTAGAGTTAGTAGAAATGGAAATCCGCGATTTGTTATCATTCTACGGATTTGACGGTGACGAAACTCCTATCATTCAAGGATCTGCATTGGGTGGATTAAATAACGAACCACAATGGGCTGAAAAAATTATGGAATTAATGGATGCTGTTGACACATACATCCCACTTCCAAAACGTGAAAGTGAAAAAGATTTCTTAATGCCTGTTGAAGACGTATTCTCAATCACCGGTCGTGGTACTGTTGCTACCGGTAGAATTGAAACCGGTGTTATTCATACCGGAGATCCTGTTGAGATTCTAGGTATGGGTGCTGAAAAACTAAAATCAGTAGTTACCGGAGTTGAGATGTTCCGTAAAATTTTGGATACCGGTGAAGCTGGTGATAACGTAGGTCTATTACTTCGTGGTATTGATAAAGATGAGATCCGTCGTGGTATGGTTATTGCTAAACCCGGATCAATCAAACCTCATAAAGAGTTTGAAGCTGAGGTAGTTATTCTTAAGAAAGAGGAAGGTGGACGTCACACTCCATTCCACAACAAATATCGTCCTCAGTTCTACTTCCGTACAACTGACGTTACCGGTGAAGTATTTTTACCTGAAGGAGTTGACATGGTTATGCCCGGTGATAACTTAAAAATCAGAGTTAAGTTATTATCTGAAGTAGCTATCAACTTGAACCTTCGTTTTGCTATCCGTGAAGGTGGTAGAACAGTTGGTGCCGGTCAGGTTACAAAAATTATTGACTAATATCAATTAAAGGTAGCAGATTCACATTTGGGTCTGCTATTTTTTAGGGGAATAGTTTAAGGGTAGAACAGTAGTCTCCAAAACTATCGGTGGGAGTTCGAATCTCTCTTCCCCTGCAAGTGAAGAAAGAAGTAAGAAGGTAGAAGGAAGAATTGAAGGCGGAGGGCGGAAGGCGGAAGGCGGAATGAAAAAAAGGCGAAAGTATTAGAAATTAGAATTAGCGGAATTCAGGTTTTGGGTTCCGTTTTTTTATTTTTATCTTTATTTTAAAAAAAGAAAAAAAAGGGGGCAGAGTGTTCGATACGCTGTAGATATCTTTTCACCCCACTCGAAAACATATCGCCCTATGAGAAAAAGGCGGAAGGCGGAAGGCGGAATAATCAATTACGAATTACGACCTCCCCTAGCCCCTCCAAAGGAGGGGAACAATGGATAAACATGATCGTAATAATGGCTGTAGAGACGCAATGCTTTGCGTCTCTCGACCGTATGCGATCAAAGATTTATAACCCCGTAATTTATGTCGTTTTCTAAAAGGTATGATTTCCAGAGTGGGGAAACGGGATAACAAAAAAGGGATATCCTTCCCGCCCCCCATTTATTTTAATTTCAAAATAAAAAGTATAAAATATAAATTAAAGTCGAAAGTCGAAGGTCGAAAGGCGAAAGTATTTCTTCCTTCTACCTTCTACCTTCTACCTTCTACCTTCACAGAGGAGGTGCGGGGCGTAGGGTCCTTCGCAGCAGATGAGATCGAGGATGGAGAGATTGGGGATGAATCCAAATTTGTCGATAAAAACCTGATTATAAGGAGTATTTTGAAAAGTTGTTTGAGAATCTTTTTTGCAATTCAACTGCCAATCCTCTCTTAAATCGAGTTGATCAACGGGATGCGGCTCATAGCTTTCAGTCAAATAGAGCGGTGTATCAATATTCAATATTTTGATGAAAGTTTGCAAAAACTGGAAGTTGAATTGAAAGAGGGAGTCCCACGATTCAGTGAAAAAAGGCTCAATCGCATCCTTATAGTAGAGGAAGTAAGGACTGTTATTGTACGCGGCAGTGATGGATCGCCAATGATTGCGTTGCCACGGAGTACGATTGTCGATCAAAGTATCCTTGATTTTGGTATGGATCGATCTTTGGACCGGAATAATCAGATTTTGTACTCCATTAGGGGAGTATATTTGAGCTCGATTTCGATATGTTTGTTTTTGATAATTCTCGTGCTGCTCAACCCAAATAGCCGATGCACCCTTCAAATTTACAAAAAATTCAACGGGGGGCATGTATGCAATAGAGGTCAATATCACATGTAACATACCGACTGACGTAAGGACCCAACTAAAGTCGACAACCTATTTTGTAATCAACAATTTAGCTCTATAATGTTTTTGTAGAGATTTAACTTCAACCAGATAGAGTCCATGACTCAAATATGACCAGTCAAATTGGTAAAGGTCATCAGGTTGCAGCATAGTAGAAATGAGCAATCTTCCCATAGGATCGTAAACGGAACAGGTTGCGGTGGATTCCAATTCCAACCCTTTAAAAGTAACCCATCCGCCGGAAGGATTGGGATGAACAGTAAAAGTTTCAATCGCACTATATTGCTCAACACCTACCTGGTCATTCCAATATCTACCTGCCAAAGCCACATTCCCCCAATTATCAGGGTCTAACCATGGTTGTAGTTTTCTTGCATTATTCGTAGTGTTGTTACCGGTCCATGAGTAGGAAAATTTTCCGTAATGATCGTAACCACTCGGCCCTACATTATTCACGTCAATATATTCACAGCTTGAGGTTCCGCAGCACAAAGATCCTACAATATAACCGTTAGCATCAAAAAGAGGTGATCCGGAGGAACCCTGTTCAGTTGTTCCTTTATTATTATCACCCAATAACCAACCCACTCTCCAGAAAGATGTATAGTATCCTGTTCCTGAAGTAACCGATCTGGGTTTACTATATTTTTTATAGTCTCCCCCGGGGTGATGGATTGCAGCCCCTACAGAAGGCGTTGTAGTATTTCTATTCCAGCCGGCGAGGAAAATATTAGGCTTGTAATTTTCATTGATATCACCTGTAATTTTAAGCAACATAAAGTCAGAATCTTGTCCTTTCGCAACCAACTGGCCACCAATTGCTACTTTATTAAAAGATCCCCCTATAGCCTCACAGGAGCTGGTTTCATACCCAAAATAGAATCTCCATGCGGCACCGGATTCATAGCAATGTTCAGCAGTAAAAACATAGGGTGTATTGTCTTGTCTTGTATTATTGATCATTGCACCTGAACACATATAAACGTACTCACCGGCAGTAATTTTGATTAACACCACTGAATTCACCTGGTCTCTCCATGGTTCCACTTCCGGACAAGCAGTATTGATATGACAATCACCTTCGGCAGTTCCGTGATAGCCTTTATAGTTAGAAATAGCTTTATAAGTATGCCCCACTGAAGAGATTTCAATTTGTGGGGTTCCATCCACGGAAGCGGGCTGATAATATTCAATAATCATTTCGTCACCGGGAATATCTTGTGCATAAAATTCTCCATCTTCCAGCGTAGACCTTTGGTCATACATCCCTGCAACATGCTGACGGTCAGGAGAGTAAATATAAACTTCAGCTCCTTTTGGAATAACAAATTGGTTAAAATTAAAATGGAGTGCCAATGCGCCTTCCGACCTTACCGCCATTCTCCAGATTCGTTCTCCATTGGGTAAGTGATCCCATTTTCCTGAGTTGTACATATTCAATGTTACCTGGTGGTTCACACCCACTCTGAGTGGCGTTCCTTTATCTTTTGATACAGCATCCTCATCCAATAATTTTTGAATATCCAAAGAAGGGAGGTCGACTGTAGGAACATACCATGATAATTGTTCTTTTTGGAAAGATACGGGTGTTCCCGGAAAACTGAGTTGTCCCCATGACAAATTTAAGAATCCGAAAATCACTCCTGCTAGTACTAATATTCTTTTCATCACTTTAATATATTTTAAAGTTGCAAAGATACGAATAAAATATCAGTTTTTTTTTGTAATTTCGCCATGTTATTATAAAAAATCAAATGACCCAAAAAAAGATAACCATTAACCCCAATCCACAACCAAGTGGAAGTTTAGAAGATATTATAATTCAATCACTTATAGAGAAAAACGGGATTAAAATATGTAAGATTGATTTAAAAAAAATCAACCATGTTTTTTTTGATAGTTTTATTATTTGTAGTGGTTCATCCAAAACTCATGTTGATACTTTGAGTGATTTTGTTCAAAGAAATGTCAGAAAATTGACACATGTCCATCCCTCATTTGTTGAAGGAAAAGCGAATGGAGAGTGGGTTCTGATTGACTACTTTAACATTATCGTTCATATTTTTCAAGAAGAGACGCGAGCATTTTATGAGATTGAAAAATTATGGAGTGATGCTCCAATCCAAGAATTTTAAAGTTTAACTAATGAAATCACAGAATCGTAATCAAAAAAAAGATAATAGAACTCGTTTCCAGAAGTTTTTTAAAAATCTAACCTGGATTTACCTCGCTATATTTGTTATTCTGATTGGATTTGGATATTTTGGATCCTCAAGCGGAAAGCCCAAAAGAATTGAAAGCAATCAATTCCAGGAATTGGTCCGCAAAAAAGAGATTAAATCATTAACCTATATCCGAAAAGAGGATCGAATCAATATCATGTTGAAAGAGTCCGTCATTGAAAGTGACAGCACCTATAAAAAATTCCGTGGTAAAAAGGATAGTTTCCAATTTTACGTGGAAGTTTCTGATTTAAAGGTATTTAATGATGATTTAGCCAGAATCAAGGAGCGTGCCATAGAGCATGAACTCCTTGCCGACTCAACTCTCAATAGAAAAGAGGTTGAAGATTCCTACGATATTTCGTACAGTGAGGACACCAGTAAAAGTTGGGGTATGGAGACGATCTGGATGATCCTGATGTTCGGAATTTTAATCTTTTTTATTATCTCCATCCGTAATATGCGTAACAGTGCTGCCGGCGGAGGAGGGATCTTCAATATTGGTAAATCCAAAGCGCAGCTTTTTGACGGCAAGACCCAACAAACATTTACCTTTAAAGATGTTGCCGGTTTGGAGGGAGCGAAATATGAAGTGGAAGAGATTGTCGACTTTTTAAAGAACCCCAAAAAATATACAGTTCTAGGAGGAAAAATCCCTAAGGGAGCCCTCTTAATTGGTCCTCCGGGAACCGGTAAAACCTTATTAGCCAAGGCTGTAGCCGGTGAGGCTCAGGTTCCTTTCTTCTCCTTATCCGGTTCCGATTTTGTTGAGATGTTTGTCGGTGTAGGTGCCTCCCGGGTGCGTGACCTGTTCAAAACGGCAAAAGAAAAAGCTCCTTGTATCATCTTTATCGATGAGATTGATGCGATTGGAAGGGCTCGCGGAAGAAACATCATGTCCGGAAGTAATGATGAACGTGAAAACACACTCAATCAGCTACTTACTGAAATGGATGGATTCTCTACCAACGAGGGAATTATCATTTTAGCTGCTACCAACCGCGCCGATATTTTAGACCGTGCCCTGTTGAGGGCGGGTAGATTTGACAGACAGATTCATATTGAACTGCCCAACCAGAACGAGCGGCGTGAAATTTTTCAGGTTCATGTCAGAGACCTCAAGTTGGGACCCGATGTTGACCTGGATTTCTTTGCCAGACAAACTCCCGGCTTTTCGGGTGCTGACATTGCCAACCTGTGTAATGAAGCCGCATTAATTTCTGCTCGGAACAACAAAAATCAAATTGAGAAAGAGGATTTTTTATCCGCAATTGATAGAATTATCGGTGGATTGGAGCGTCGTGGCCATATTATTTCACCTGAAGAGAGAAAAACCATCTCTTATCATGAATCCGGTCATGCTGCTGTAGGTTGGTTGTTGGAACATGCCTCACCTTTGGTTAAGGTAACCATTGTTCCGCGTGGTAAATCATTGGGATCAGCCTGGTATTTACCTGAGGAGCGTCATATTACCACAACTGAAGAGATGATGGATCAGATGGCAGCGACTTTAGGAGGTCGTGCTGCGGAAGAGATCTTTTTTGGAAAAGTTTCTACCGGAGCGTTGAATGACCTGGAGCGCGTTACCAAGCAAGCTTACGCTATGGTGATGTACTACGGATTAAATCCCCGGATAGGAAATATCAGCTACTACGATTCTACAGGGCAGTCTGAATACGCATTCACTAAACCTTACAGTGAAAAAACAGCGCAAGAGATTGATGAAGAGGTGAAGAAAATTATCGACACTGCATACAACAAGGCGAAACAGATTTTAATTGACAATAAAGAAAAAGTAACGATATTAGCGACCCGTCTTTTAGATAAAGAGGTACTATTTGCTGAGGATTTAGAGGAGATTTTCGGAAAACGTCCTTTTGGATCTGCTCCGTTAGAGGATCCTGATTAATATATAAAACCAAAACAGTCATGGCAAACGGATTTAAAAGATTTGAACACGAATCGATAAAGTCGAAAGAAAACATCAAGCGTAATATTCGTCACGCTTTATCAGAAAAAAGGAATACCCCGCTATTGAATGTCAATACGGCAGCTCCTGCTTTCTTTCCGTCTGATGATCTCACTATCGATTTTGTTAAGAATTTTCGCGAATCCGGAGGTATTTTTGTGCCCTGTGTGAAAAATGATTTCGCTCAGCGTTTGACACAACTATTGATAGGAAAAAGGTATGAACGCATTTATAGTTCCAATCCTTCTCTGAATCATGTTTTAGAACGGGAAAATATCCCCTTTCTTAAATTTGTCGAACCCAAAGAGCCTGCCGACGTTGCCCTTATTTATGCCGATTATTTGATTGCCCGATGGGGAGCCCTCTATTTTTCGAATAAATACTTGCTCTATCCGTCGGTTTTAAATTTAGCTAAAGATCTGATTGTGATTGGGATGGCAGATGGAATTATTGAAAGTCTTGATGTTTTACACGAAAAATTGGATACGGACTACGAAAAATCGGAGTACACTTTTTCCGAGATCATCAGACCTCATCATCTGGGTGAAGGAGAAGAGTATTCGCCTCAAGATCCGCAGTTAATCCTCTTTTTTATCGCACAATGAAGTCGCCATTAGTTACTCGTACTATCACCGGGATTCTTTTCATCCTCATCATGTTAGGATGTTTCTTTTTCCCTTCTTTTTATGTATTTATATTATTGGGGGGAATCTCCTTAGTCGGCCTTTACGAGCATTTTCAGATGCTTGCTCCTCTCCCCTACTCCCCTCAAAGGAGAGTTTCCTATTTGTTCACCGCACTCTTTTTTGTGAGTGCATATATTATTTTCAATTTTTGCACCTTTCAAGTAGGCATATTGATCGGACTGATTATTCTGTTCTTTCTGACGGTTCCTGCCTGTGAACTCTATCGCAAGAAAGAGACTGTGTATCAAAACATTGGGCTTACCTATTTAGGGATGATCTGGATTGTATTTCCGTTTTTATGGAGTGCGATTCTGACGTTGCTACCCGGAGGGGCTGTCCTGTTGCTCTCAATCCTGATCATCTTATGGAGCAGCGATACGTTGGCTTATGTTTTCGGATCGCTTTTTGGAAAGAGGAAACTATTTGAAAGAGTTTCACCTAAAAAGAGCTGGGAAGGGTTTTTGCTGTCCCTGGTGACTACCAGTTTGCTTTCCCCCCTTTTATTTAAAATCCCTTATTTTCAAACCGGAGCAGTTCAACATCCGCTTTTATGGATTCTATTTTCTGTAATCATCATTGTATCAGGAACTTTTGGGGATTTAGTCCAGTCGTTGTTCAAAAGAACTGTCAACGTGAAGGACAGCGGCAAAATATTACCGGGTCACGGCGGCATTCTGGACCGATTTGATTCGTTTTTGTTTGCATTGCCCGTTGGGACGATTGTTTGGCTGGTGTTGTAAAACCGTGCGGAAGGCGAAAGGAAAAAAAGGCGGAAGGCGGAGGGCGGAAGGCGGAAGTCGATTTTTTTTATTAAGGTGATTTCCAACATAACTCCCTTTAAGTCAAGATTATCAATTGCCACGACTTTTAAGTCGTGGATGGAAATTACCCATGACATTAGGGGCTTTAGCCCAAATTTACAATAATATGAAGTATAAAGTGAGAAATTTGAAATAGGAAATGCATATCATAATGTGCTAATAATCAAATATATAATTCCATAATCCGAAATCTACCCTCCAAAATCAAAATAACCCTAAAAGGGGAACATTATAATAAGTTTGGGCTAAAGCCCTAGGTTATTGGGGCATTCATTCAATCCACGCCCTAAAGGGACGTGGCAATTGATATAATTGAATATCAAGGGATTATATTCTATTGACTCAGTAAATCATTAATTATTTGCTCAATTCAAAAAATTGTTGTATCTTTGCAGCGGAATTTAGAAGTAGATAAAAAATATGCCTCCCGGGCGCGTCATTGACAGCATACTTGGGGGGCGTTCTTCATTTTTAGGGGAAATTTTCCTCTAATTTCCTCTAATTTCCTCTGATTTGAAGGATTTTATCCTCAAAATGATCGGATTTAATATAGCCTAGTTGTCGTTGGTTGATCTTTATTTCTTTCATAAACCCTAATGCAACAAGCTGTTGCAGATCATTCCGGGTAGTTTTAACAGTAACATTAAAGAGGGAGGTCAATTCTTTTGCTGTAAGGATTGATTTCGGCTTTTCAGTCAAGATTTTTAATATCTGTGCTTGCCGTTCGTTGATTTCCGGTATCTCTTTAAGGTAAAGTAAATCACTTTGTTCCCGGAGTTTTCGTTGTATATAGAGTTTCAGTTCTTTAAAAGCTTTGTACATAACTTCTAAGTTATACTGAATAAAATAGGAAAGATCATTTTCATCATTTTCCGTATAAAGATATGCTATTTCGTACTTTTTCTTACTCCGGTGAATAATTCTCGAAATGGAAAGGTATTCTGTTAACCAATACCCTTTTTTTAACATGTACCAATAAAATAAAGAGCGGGCTGTTCTGCCATTACCATCCGTAAAGGGGTGGATATAGGCAATCATAAAGTGGATGATAATCCCTTTGATAATGGGATGAATAAAAAACTTCTCATCATCGTTGTTGATAAAATCAGCTAATTGGGCTATCCACTTTTCAATATCCTCATAAGGTGGTGGTGTGTGTGCAATTTCTCCGGTTATGCTGTCCATCACCATGATATCGTCCGAAGTACGAAAACTCCCCTCATACTCTCTGTTGGTGAGCGTTTTGTGAGTAATCAACCGTTGAATCTCTTTGAGTAGCTCTACTGAAAATTCTTGCTCCTGATTTTCAACCAAATAGCGGATCGTAGCATAGTTGTTATAGATCATTTGCTGTCCCCTATTTTTGGGTTTCAACTGTTTCCGCAGCATCTCCTTGGCTACTTTCCGTGTTGTGGAAGCGCCTTCCATCTGACTTGAAGCAATCGCCTCTTCCATGATGGAGTTGATCAAATAGAATTTTTTATCTCTTTCAGGAATAATCCCCTGGGTTCCCAACGTTCCACCGAGATTCAAATCCAGCAAATGCAACAACTCCAGCATTTTATTGGTTATTGAAAATTTAAAGGTTCTATTTCCCAACGTAAACCTTTTGGCTACAATATTCCGTTTCACTTTGACAGCATACCAAAATGTAATGGGATCCACTCCCGCCGGAGTTTTATACTTCACTTTATCCCAATACAGATACTTATTGTTAATCCGATGAAACAAGGCATCTTTCTCCGGATCAGTAACAACCTTCCATAAAACATGGAAATTGACTTTATCTAAAGCAGGTGGTTTTTCAATCATCTTTACATTGAATTAAAGTGCAAAGATAATCTATTTTTTCAATTTAGGGGAAATTTTCCTCTAATTTCCTCTAACTTCCTCTAATTTGGAAAATAACGCTTGTCGAATAACTTTTTTATCTTTGTTTTATCTTGTGAATTTGTTTTTGTATATTGAGGGTAAAAAAATGATTTACGGATATATTCGGGTAAGTAGTGACAAACAAACAGTAGAAAATCAACGATTTGAAATTGAAAACTTTTGTAAAAGAGAAAATCTATGCATTGATGGTTGGATTGAAGAAACGATCAGTGGTACAAAATCTTATGATAAGCGTGCTCTTGGCAAATTACTTAGAAGGGTAAAGAAAAATGACTTAATTATTTGTGCAGAACTTTCCAGACTTGGAAGAAATTTATTTATGATCATGGAAATTTTAAATATATGCATGAATAAAGAGTGTAGAGTCTGGACTATCAAGGACAACTACCGACTCGGAGACGATATTCAAAGTAAAGTTCTGGCTTTTGCATTTGGACTAAGCGCAGAGATTGAGCGAAATTTGATTAGTCAAAGAACAAAAGAGGCGTTGGCAAGATTAAGAGCAGAAGGGAAACAATTAGGTCGAAATAAAGGTGTCCGAAACAAAAAATTAAATAAACTATGTGTAGAAAAACATGATTACATTTTAAAACTGCTAAAACAAGGTTTATGTGTACCAAAAATTGCTAAAGAAATAAATGTAGCTCGAGGAACTCTTTACAGATATCTTGCATATACCGGAATCCGATTACCAACAAAAACAAGTAATGGTCGCTGGGAGAGGGGAATATATTAATTCTTTTTTATCCTCCATTTTTTGAAGACTGACCCTAGAGCTCGTTACCAAGGTTATACGTTCTTTTTTAGGGAGGGTTTTTGTTGGAATAATGTTTTGAATCCGCAAGCTCGACTATTGAAGACTAAAATGAAATTTCCATCCGTTAATGATGTCGGTTCAATGTCTTTATATTCAACTATTTCCACTCTTCCAAACTTTTATTTTGTTACATTATTAAATTCAGATTTGATTTTTGATTATTATCGAGAATATATTAATTGCAGTGTAAACATTCAGATTAATGATGTACGTCAAATTCCTGTTGTAATCCCAACACAAAAAACACTAGATAAATTAAAGTATCTTTTTGATAGAGCTATTGAATTGAAAAAATCTGTAGCCGACGGTTCTGCCACTGAAGAGGAAATATCAGTAGAGTTGGAACGAGTTGAAATGTTATTAAACGAACATATTAATCTCTTATATTGCGTATAATTTATAAACAAGTGTATCTAGTTTTTCTTGAATATAGTTTAATTTCTCTACCGCTTTCTCTTCTAAAATTTTAGAAGAGAATTGCTGTCTTTTTACAATATCTGCACTTTCAAATATCATTTTAAATTGTGATAATTGTACTTCTGTCGGAATAATAATCGGTACTTGACGAGCATCGTTTATTTGAAAGTGTGACGTGTTATTAATAAAATTATCAACATATAAACTCATAAATTTAGAGTTGATGAGACAAACAAAGTACCAGTCTGGTATTTGAGTCATTGTAAATAATGACATACTTACAACATCAAAAACTCCACATGTTTTTAATCTTGCTTTTAAAAATGTGGAATTAATATCTGTCCAACAAAAACCCTCCTTAAAATAATACTGTGGATTTCTTAAAACAGGCATACCTACTCCCTTTTTACCAGAATTTGTCTTCAAAAAATGGACGTTTTCCTTTGACCATGCAATTGCAAAAGGTGTTTCTAAATACCATCGATTACCATCTTTATCACCTTTATCATAAGGAACATAATAATTTTTATCTAAATCTATCCCATTTTCCTTTTCTTCAATAGTCAAAGTATCCACATCTGCCATTTCACTATCATCTATTAAACGATATATATATCCTTGACCAAAAATATCTCGTCCATATTTTTCTTTTAAGCTATCAAATTTTGCAACTATTTCCTTTTCAGTTTTTATATCCAAAAACTCTTGTGGACTTAAATTATCTATTTCATCCAGTTTAATTTTATATTTTTGAATTGCCTCAGCAAGTTTTTTAGGACGTGATTCCAAGATGTTTTTTGCCCATTTGGTGGATTTACGAACAGCAATATATTTGCCGTTATTTGCCGTTGCTAAACCTTGACCTCCTTCAGTTAAACAACCAAGTAATGCAATATCTCCGGGTTTTAAACTCTCTCTATATTTCTTTAGTTCTGTAGCATTTTGTAAAATTTCTCTACTTGTTTTTATTCTATCCCACCAAGTGTTGTATAAATCCTTTACTTTTTGACCATATAGATTCCAAATTTTAATATTTTGCTCTGTTGGTTTAAATATCACAGAATTTTGTGTATTACAATAAACTGATTGTTTAACAGGAATAAATATAGTTGGATTTTTAATACTCTTACTACCGTCTAAAAATAATATTTCATTTTTTGAATCAAACGGTTTATTCAACACTTGAGTAATGCAAGTGTCAACCATTACCGAATCAAAAGGATTTGCAGTGTCAAAAATATAACGAATCGTTTTACTTAAAATCAAATCACGCATATTTCGCTTTGTTTGAGTTGTCCAAAAAGTTTTTGGGATAATATAAGTAAGAGAACCATTCTCAGTTAACAATTCTAACCCTTTGAAGGTAAAAAGATTATATGTATCATCAGAAAAACCAAATTCCTTTTCGTATATTTTTTTGTCTTCAGCTGAAACTCCTTTCGTTGAAATATATGGTGGATTTCCAATTACAATGTCAAATCCTTTCTTTATGCCAAACATCCATTCCGGGTCAAAAAAGGAAGATGAAGTATTTTGATCGTATGGATTCCATTTTGCTATCTGTTTAGCATTTTCTGGTGCAAAATCGCCATTTTCCTCCAAAAGTTCTGCTAATTTTTCTCTTAATTCGGCATCTTTATCTCTTAATTTTTTTTTCTCATAGCTAGTAGGTGCAAAAAAGTGTTCTTTTCTAACTTTTAACAACTCTTCCTTTGTCACTTCAATTTCGGGGTTTTCAAACAGATTAAGTTGTTGTTCTTTTTTAGCCAAGCCCACTAGAGAGTTTGCTGACACAAACTTTGTTTCAAGATTGGGTAGTGTTTTTATTCCATAATTATCATGTGGATTAGTATTTCTTTCATTTTGTTCACATATCAATGATATAAAAAAACGAAGTTTACTAATTTGTACTGCAATATTTTGAATATCAACACCGTAAATACACTCTTCAATAAGGTGTAACTTCTGTTCATAAATTGAATAATTTCTCTCTCTATCTAGTTTTTCTAATACGGGCACCATTTTATTTAATATCCCCATAGGAAATGCACCAGAACCACAAGCTGGATCAATTATCCTAACATTTTTTAAAGCTTTTGAAATCTCAACACACAAATTATAATTGTCAGACAGTTCTTTTGGCAGTTCATCCACGTAAAACAACTCTTTTATGGTTTCTACACCTAGGTTTGGTATTTTTTCAACAAGAAAGGTAATAAGACTTTCTATTACCATATAGTCTACAATTTCGCGCGGCGTGTAAAATGAACCTGATTGTTTTCGTGCCGTCTCACGAGTTTCCGGGTTATAAGCACCCAGTAAATTTTCGAAAACTTTTCCGAGCAATTCAGGATCTAATGCTACTTGTATTTCATCGGATGAGTTCTCTTCTACTGTGAAATTATATTTTTTAAGTAATGGAATAATCCCTTTTTCAGCATGAAAAAATAGTTCATTTGGAAGAAACGCTCTATGTTTGAAATTTCCATTGCTGGATTTTATTGCATTACGACTAAATCCATCATAAGCATATTCCACCCCATCCATTCCTATTGTTTTATCTAAACATTCAAATAGACCACCATTCAAAAAAGGAACTTTATGAAATAACTTTAGAATATTTTCTTCTTTTTTTTCAATAAACATTTCCTGATAACGATAGAGTGTCTTAACTTCCCGTCTATTATCTTTTTCTTTAGCAAAAGCACGGTCATTAATCTCTTTATTTAAAGTAGCAAAAAACAAATTTTGTAGAATTGCATTATAATAATTTCCACTTTCTTTACTTTCAGGATTAAAATCAATTAAAATATTTTTTAGTTCTTCAACATCGAATAGATTTTTAGGCACTAATCCCTTTTGCTTAATAAACCAAACAAATAAGAGACGGGTAATTAGTCTAATTATCTTTTCGTCTATTTTCTCACGATCATCCTCAGCTATATTAGTATTGTTAGGAAAAGTTACACCAGTATTGGGATCAATTGCCCATTGATACCAATCAAAAAGCTCTTTATAAAACTCTTTGGTAAGGGTTTCCACGGAAAATGCTTCTCTGAGAGCCTCTACTGTTTTATTAGGAGTATCAGCAAGTACTTTAAATCTATCCGTTACAGTTCTCACTGCTTGATCCTCACCTACTAAATAAGTATATCGTTTTGTAGACGTAGTCCTCGTCAATGTATCTTCTTTCTCAACAAAAGATATTCGCCAATCAGTTTGATTATCCTCATAATGAAAAAACATTAAAGCACCTGTGTATACATCCATTACGCTACGTACTACCCGCTGTATATTTACACGTGAATGGCTCAACCGTGCATTCGAAGAGAGTACTATGTCGAAAATAGCCAGCGGTTTAACACCAAGATCAAAAGAAGCTACATACTTTATTTGTTTAATATTGGCTGCTTGAGCTAAATTTTGTTTTTCTGGATAAGATGCTAAAATATCTTGATTATGACTGATGTATTCTCCGAAAATAGGAGCTAGTACATCATCTAAAACAACTTGTACTCCAGGATAAGAATTGCTAAATATGTTTCTCATAATATATTTGTAGTTGATAACATTAATTGCGGTTTATTTGTATCATTATTGCTCTCTACATATTTTTTTAGTATCCCAAATTCTCTGAAAATTATTGCATTAAAATCTTCCTCTCCAATTTCAAAAAGTGACAATTCTTTTTCTTTTTTATTAGACAAAAGAATGATTTTTTTTGCTAATGCTCTATTTCCTTTACGAACTATACCGGCAGCAAGTGTAAGTAAATTTTTTATTTCATCATTACTGACTTTTTTATCCATTCTATTTATAATTTTAAGAGCCATTGTTCTTTCCTTATTACCATCTTGTGCCGAAATCATTTTGTCGAAAAATATTACGTATTGTTTAATGGCTTTTTCATAATCAACATTTACAGTTTTTGGCATTGGTTCCGATTTAGTCTCGGGTAAACAATACAAAGCCTCTATCATTTCCAATGTAGAAATATTACTCACATTATCACCCGATACACTAATATAAAGTCCTTTACCCTTTGGAGATGATACAAAGCATACTGTTTCGCCCACATTGTGCTTTTTAGCACTTCTAAGCGGAAGTTTTAAGTTATTGATACGATCATACAATTTAGGATTTTCTTTTTTCAATGTTTTCAATTCACTAATATACTTTTCGTAAACTGACTCTTCTCCATTAATTAAATGTTGTAAAGCTTTCGGATCATAGTTGTGGTCTATTAACTCTTCAGCATCCGTGAATATTTTATTATCTTCACCAAACAAAGCATGAAAAGCTTGAATTTTAGCATGGGCAATTTGTACCAAATTGATTTGAGCATCGCTTTGGGCAGTTGGCATAAAATTAAAAACATGTATAAAATCCTCTTTAGAACCTATCCGATTCACCCGTCCTATACGTTGCATTAATCGGGTTGAATTCCATGGAGTATCATAATTTACTATCACATTACTTCTGTGAAGATTTACCCCCTCTGCAAGTACTTCAGTAGTAATGATTACATCGAAATCGTCTCGTTTATCCTTATCGGGCATATTAGCATCAAAATTGGCCTTAATAATCTGCTCCTTTTCATTACGATTTTTCGCAGAAATTGCTAAAACTTTATAATCAGAAATACCTTCAATCTTCTCTTTGAGTTCGCTTAAGGTGTCTAACGCCTCAGTAAAGATAACTAATTTAGGTTTATCATGACCATTTGGATTATTTATTTCTTTACTGAATAGAGTTTGATTAAGAGCTTTAATAAATCTATTTAATTTAGGATCTTTTGATTGTCTATCCCAATCTCTGCAGAGTTCATCAATAATTTGTTTGTCTTTTTTTAAGTTCGTCAAATAATCATCAGAAAAGTCAACTCGTTTAAACTCTTTATTATTATTGCCTTTTTGTTTAATTTTTTCTCTTATATCATTATAACAATCTTCTCTAGTAATTGTTTTTTTACTTTTTTCAGACTTAGTTTTAGTGTCTAACTCTGCATTGACATCAATATCAGGACAAATAAACACAACGTCATCCTCAAGCATTTTGATCATGTTGTCAGTGAAGCGTTGCAAGTTCCACAGTGATGTTTTGAATGCCAAGAAACTACTTTCTAACCGTTTTATAAGTAAAATTTGCATTATTCTTGCTAATCGTCTTGAAGTACCTTCTACTGTAGCACTTCTTTTTTGGTATAGATTTCTATGATCTTCACGAACAAGATATTCTATAGCTCTATATCTGTAAAAGCTTAAACTGTTTTCATTAAATGAAAATTCACGTGTAACTGTATCATAAGGTGCAATCTTTTCCATGGTGTCAAAAAAAAGTTGTGCTAATTCATCATCCATCTCATATTTCAAAAGATTAGGTCCTTTTACAGTTGGAAATTTTATTCCTTTGGCATCATCTTGATAATATTTAACTATATCAGTACGTGTTCGACGAACGACTAAATCATCTAAAACTCTTTCACGAATTTCATTTGATAATTTTATTAACTCCTCATTATTAGCCTTTGGATTTTTTCTTAAATCTTGGAACAATTTCTCTTTTTCATTGAAAAATGTATCCAGTTTACGTCCTTCTATCCGATCTAATGTGGTATTATTAGGTTCTCTCTGGAACAAGTATATTTGATTCTTTAAGTCTTTTGGTGAGTTGTTTTGCGGTGTAGCAGAAAGTAAAACAATATAAGGATTTGGGAAAATGCTCCCGATTAGATCATCCATAGCCTCATACATTTGAGTTCCGCGATTTCTAAAGTTATGGCTTTCATCTATCAATATCAATCCAAATTGCCTATTTTTAAGTTCGTTTGCTTCTAATGTGGCTCCTGTGTCATCCATCAAGTCCAAATTCTCCATAAATTCATCATCTGTATCAACCAATTTACCTATGCTTCCAGTTGTGATAAATTTAATATAGTTTCCTATGCCATTATCAGTGTTTTTATCAAATAAATCAATGGTATCCCTCCATGTGTTTTTTATAGCAGGAGGTGTAACAATTAACACTTTGCGTTCACGCCCATCTGTATTTGAGTCTTCAAGAAAACGTTTGATAATCATCACTCCAACCATCGTTTTCCCTAATCCTACTACATCTGCAAGAATGAAACCTCCATGTCGTTTCATAATTGCGTAACCCTGATTTACTGCATCGAACTGATATTGTAGTTTTTGTACTTCAGGAGGTAAAAATGCTTCTAACATACTTGTCTCAGTCCCATCTACGATTTCACCCCATTGATTTTGTAAAAAACGGATATAAACATCATAAGGGGTGACCGATTCGTGCACTGTTGAGTCTATATATAGTTTAGAATTGGTCGGTGCTAAAGGTGATTTTATTAATATTTCTTCAAACGTTTTATTCCATGGTTGTGAAACTTCCCACTTTTCATTAAACCATCCAATATGCCCTTTTATAGAACCTTCAACACCATATTTAACGATATGTGGTGTCGTTTCTAAATAATTTAACTCTGCATTTCCTTCCAATCCCTTTTGAGTAAAATTTGAACTACCTATAATCCCATATGCTTTTTGTTTTCCATCAAAGATATAACATTTCGAATGCAAAAACTGTGTTTCTTCATTTTCATTTTGTCTATAAATACGTACTTGAATTTTTGAACTTTCATCATCTTTACAATGCCTGAGTAAAAGATTAACAACCTCTTGATATTCAGGTTTTAAATCTAACTCTTCAATATCTGTTCGAATAAAATCTTGTGGGTATTTTGGATCTTTAGTCTTTATATGTATTTGTTGTGAAGGAAATATTTGAGGATCTTTCCCAATAAGTAGATAGAATTTAGTCTCTTCCCTTTCCAAAAACATTTTTAATTCATTAAATATTAATACCATACCAGGTAAATCCCAATATCCCGTTGCTATTTTTATCTCGTTTATAGCAGGGTCTAGGATACATTTTTTCAACGTTTGATGCAAACTCAGGTCTTTCGTAGAGTTATCGATAAGCGTATTGTTCATATACAGAATTGGTTTTATTCAACATTGTAATTAAAAGGTCAATGTAGCTCCTAAAATTCAAGCTACAAAGTTACAACTATTTTTCTTACACCACTTTATCTTTTTTCCTTTGATTGGGTATAGTTATTCAATACTATTGGCAAGTTACAGGCAAGTTAAAAAAGAACCAAACTTACCACACAATAAATGATTTATAGACAGAGACTGATAACAGAAGCAAGTTACCAGCAAGTTAAAACATTTTTTATTCAATAATTCAATGTTACAATTATATGCAATTACAACTATTCCCTGTAAAAATGGAAATTTATATGCAAAAAGATATAAAAAAAGAAAATGATATTTTGAATTGTTGGGGCTATTGATATAATTGATTATCAAATGTTTACGATAACAATTGCCGTATTTCTTATTTCTAACTTCGTATTGCATATTTTTGTAAATTTGGGCTAAAGCCCTTAGTTCTGGGGGACATTCAAATCCACGCCCTAAAGGGACGTGGCAATTGATATAATTGAATGTCAGGTATTTACGATAAATATTCCGTATTTCTCATTTCTAACTTCTTATTTCATATTTTTGTAAATTTGGGCTAAAGCCCTTAGTGTCAATGAGGTAATTCCTATCCACGACTTAAAAGTCGTGGCAATTGATAATCCTGATTATCAGGTTATTATGATATAAAGCAGCAGATAATTCTAAATTCTAAAATCTAAATTCTAAATTTAGAAATCGTAATTCGTAATTGGATCACTCATATTCAAAAAGGCAGAATGTTACCGAGTGGGGGAATAAAATAACTGAAAAGGAAAATCTATCCTGCCCCCCTTTTATTTTTATTTCCAAATAAAAAAAGAAATTAAAAATATAAGGGATTAATAATCAATATAATATATCCTAAAAGAAAATCCTTAAATCCAAAAATCCTAGTCAAAATCCGAAATCAATTCCTGGCTCTAACCCGTAATTTCTGTCCGGGGTAAATTTTGTCCGATTTGAGATTGTTCCATTTCATGATCGATTCTACGCTGACACCGTATCGTTTGCCGATGGCGTAGAGGGAATCTCCCGACTTAACATAGTGAAATTCAGACTTTTTCTTGGTTGACGGTGTGGGAGATGGTGGAACATCTTCTTGAATGGTTACCACCTCTTCAGTAGAGGTTATGGTTTGATTGTTTTGGGGTTCAGAAATTGGATCTCTCTCTGCCACAGGAATATAATCACAGGGAACGATTCTTCTTGCGCCTACAAAAGTGGAGGCATAAGCACCTAATGTGGAATGATCCAGCCGAACCGCCGATCTGCCGGAAGAGGAGTGGAGAAAAGTGAAATTTTTGTTTGAATCTACCTCCACAACCATACCCACATGTCCGATACGACTTTTTCTCCCCCGGTAAAAGAAGACCAAATCGCCCCTTTGGATATCATCGGGGTGTACTTCAACTCCTTCGAGATACTGGTCTCTCGAACTCCTACCCAGCTCAATATCAAAATTTTGAAAGGTGTAATAGATCAGTCCGGAACAGTCAAATCTGTTGGGACCAATAGAACCATACTTGTATCTTTTTCCCATCTGATTCATGGCGAATTGGATAATCGAGTCCAACATAGGACAATCAGAATTTTCGGAATATAAAGATCCATCATCGAGATTATCTTTATTCACCACAATCGACTCACTCAAATCGATTTGCGAATAAGCAATAGGGATGCCCATAAAGAATATTCCCAAAAATAAAATCAATAAAAAGATATTTTTTTTCATTATTTCCTATTTCATGCGTAAACTTTCAAAGTGTGCAAAACTTTAAAAATATCACATCTTTCTCATTCTCAACGATTTAAGTTTTATTTTTCAAAAAAAGAGAGAATAAGGTTGCAAAATTAAAAAAAAAGTTGTACTTTTGCAATCCAATTCAATAGTGCGGGGTAGAGCAGTGGTAGCTCGTCGGGCTCATAACCCGGAGGTCGTAGGTTCGAGTCCTACCCCCGCTACCAAAAAGGAGACTTCTAATCAGGAGTCTCCTTCTTTTTTTTCCTTTGATGGCTATAAAATAAAAAGGGGGGCTCAATCGTTTCCTTAATGATCTATTAATTTTATAACAAAACATAAAAAAAGGAGACAAGATGAGACGAAGATCATTCAGAACTGTTTTTATTTTATTCTTTCTATTTATATCATTCCCGGCATGGTCGCAACCCGGCACTGTAGATTTTGTTCAGGCTGCCGAAAATTCAATCCATGCCGTTGTGCACATCCAATGCGAATATGAGCAGGAAACCCAGTTTTACAGCGATTTTTTCTGGTTTTTACCACCCAGAAGCAGCAGCAGAACTATTCAAACATCCGGTTCCGGCGTGATTATCTCTGAGGATGGCTATATTATCACCAATAACCACGTGGTTCAAGATGCGCAAAAAATCAGCGTTACTTTGAACGACAGAAGAAATTTTCAAGCTGAGTTGATTGGGAATGACCCTGAAGCGGACTTAGCAGTGATTAAAATTAATCAAAAAGGACTCCCCTTCCTGACTTATGGCAACAGTGACGACACTAAAATCGGGCAATGGGTGTTGGCGGTGGGCAATCCGTTTAATTTAACTTCTACCGTTACGGCGGGAATTATCAGCGCGAAAGCGAGAAATTTGAACATTCTAGGTCGCAATATGAGTGAAACTCCCTTAGAGTTTTATATTCAGACTGATGCGGCTGTAAATCGCGGTAACAGTGGAGGCGCTTTGGTGAACACCGAAGGCAAGCTCATCGGAATCAATACCGCCATAGCCTCCAATACCGGTTCCTATGCGGGTTATTCCTTTGCAATTCCATCCAACATTGTGAAAAAAGTGACCAATGATCTGATCCAGTATGGAAGAACTCAGAAAGCGTACTTGGGGGTCAACATTGCGGAAGTGGATGCCAAAGTTGCGGATTATATCGGAGTGAATCAAACCAAAGGAATCTATGTTGCGTCTGTCAGCAAAGATGGGGCTGCTTATCATGGCGGGATAGTTCAAGGGGATATCTTGTTGCGTGTCAACAATAAAGAGATCAATACGCTTCCGGAGTTGAACGAAATCATGGCACAGCATTCACCCGGAGAAAAGATAACGATCACTTATGAAAGAGAACAAAAAATCAAAGAGACACAGGTTACGCTGTTGAACAAGAATGGCAATACCGAGGTGATTTTACCTGAAAAGTCCAATTTTATTACGGTTATTAATGCCCAATTCAGAGAGTTAACGGATAAGGAGCTTCGCGGTTATGGGGTTAATTCGGGTTATGAAATCCAGAAGTTGAATGGTTCTCCATTAGCCAAAGCGAGAATCAAACCGGGCTTTATTATCACCAGTATCGGAGGTGAGCGCGACATTGACCTGGGACAGCTTTTAAATCTGGATAAAATGAAAGGAAGAATAGTGATTGAAGGGTTTTATCCGACCGATACGCGACTGTCTTATTATGTGATCTTTTTGTAGGAAAAAAAGGGAAAAAAAGGCGGAGGGCGGAATAAATAAATTTAGAATTTAGAATTTAGAATTATTTGAGTATCAGGCGTTTAAATTTACAAATAGATCTATTTCATATTTCTGATTTCTTATTTGGGATTTTAAATAAAAGGGGGGCAGAAAAAATTTTCCTTTTTTCAAATATATTTCCCCACTCGGTAACATGAACCTCTTTAGATATGCAGTGTTAATTACGAATTACGAATTACGGGGGCATAAATTTTGATTGAACGCGGTCGTAAGGCAACAAAATTTACCTCATTTCTTCATTTACAATCATGTCACCCCTTCGGGGTTCACATACCTTTTGGGCTAACACTTTGCTACAATCATGTCACCCCTTCGGGGTTAATTGAAGGCGGAATGAAAAAAAGGCGGAAGTCGAAAGTCGAAAGTCGAAAGTTTTTATTAAAATTTGAAAATTGAAAGTTAAAAATTGAAAATTATTAATACATCTCATTGATATTCATATCAATAGCCGTGTCCTTTAGGGCACGGATGGGAATTACCCTCCAGATACCAAGGGCTTTAGCCCAAGTTTATTATAATATTAGCCTTAGAGGGTTATTTAAAAGTCGAAAGTCGAAAGTCGGAAGGCGAAAGTTTTTGCAGTATGAAGTATAAATTTAGAAATGTAAAATAATCAATATTTAAATATAATTCCCTGATAATCAAATAAATTAGAAATAATTCTACCTTCTACCTTCTACCTTCTACCTTGTGAAACCGTAATTCGTAATTCGTAATTGATCACTGCATATCAAAAAAGGTGTAACATTCCAGAGTGGGGTGATGAAATGACCACAAAGACAAAATATAATCTGCCCCCTTTTTATTTTTATTTCAAAAAAAAGAAAGAAATAGAAAATAAAGATATGTCAACTTATTTCAGGACGAGACATTTTATTCCGCCTTCCGATTTCCGCCTTCCGCCTTCAAAAGATTTTTATATCTTTGCAGGTTGTTTTTAAATGTATTCAATTTACTAATTCATGAAAAAGAATAGACTTTATATTATTATTGCTGCGGTTTTGGTTGTGGCTTCGACGTTGGTTATTTTGGATAAAAAAGGCGTTTTTCTGTCTCCGGAGGAGCGGAGTTTAGTAGGTTCTATTTTTGCAATTAAAGATACCAATACTGTTACAAAAATCTTTATGGCTGACATGCGTGGGAATAAAGTGTTGCTTTCCCGTAATAGCGGAATTTGGATGGTGAATGATTCCATTCCGGCATTGAAAGCCAATGTGGATGACTTGCTCTCAACACTTAAAAATCTGTTTATTAAGCAAACGGTTGCCAAAACAGCCCAAAGTGCCATCAACAAGATGCTGGGTACAAAAGCAATCAAGGTGGATGTGTATCAAATTGCACCCAAATTTAAAGTTTTTGGAATTCCTTTTTTCACCAAAGAGAGAATCACCAAAACCTACTATATGGGTGAAGCGATCATGGATAATATGGGAAACTACGCCTTAATTGAAGGGATGAAAGAACCTTATGTGGTTACTATTCCCGGATTCAGAGGGTTTGTAACACCGCAATTTTCGCCTTATCCTAAAGATTGGTTCAGTCATACTCTATTTCAAACCAAACTCACCCGAATTGCCAAATTGGAATCTGTTGACGTAGAAAATCCTCATGAATCATTTATGATTACCAAAGAGGGACCCCGATTTTTCTCCCTTTTTAATGCACAGGGAAACAAAATTGCCGCTTATGATACAACCCGCGTTATTGACATGCTTTCCGAGTTCAGAGAACGTAACTATGTCTCTATTGCTGAAATAAGTCCGGGAGAAAAAGATACCATAATTCAAAATGATCTTTTTAAAATCCTTACTTTGACAGATACTGAAGGGAAAAAATTTGAACTTCGTTTTTATCGATTAATGCATTTGGTACAAGAAAAGCAAAATGATATTCCTATCGGAGATCCCAAGATGGTACCTCATCTGGATGTATGCTACGGCATTTTTAATGGTGATTTAACCACATTATATCGTTTGCAATATCACTATTTTGACAGACAACTTCAACCCTTATCCTACTTTACAAAACGGTAGATATGATAATTGAGGATCATATATGGATGGAACGGGTATTGCAGTTGGCTGCGCTGGGTTTAGGAAAAGTACAACCCAATCCCATGGTGGGCTGTGTCATTGTTCATGAAAATCGGATTATTGGGGAAGGATGGCACACTCAATATGGCGCTCCTCATGCGGAAGTAATGGCGATTCGGAGTGTAAAAGATCAAAGTTTACTTAAAAAAGCTACGTTGTATGTCAACTTAGAGCCTTGCTCACATCATGGTCAGACACCTCCCTGTGCGGACTTGATCATCCAACATCAAATCCCTCGGGTTGTGATTGCCAATCAGGATCCCAATCACCGGGTGAATGGCAGAGGTATTGCGCGAATGCGGGATGCAGGCATTGAAGTGATTACCGGACTACTGGAAGAAGAGGGATTAGAATTGAACAAGCGCTTTTTTACTTTTCATCTGCTACACCGTCCCTACTTTATCCTGAAGTGGGCTGAAACGAAAAACGGGATGATGGATATTGTTCGGACTGAAAAACCTGAACAGTATTGGATTACCAACAAAGTACTTCGCGTTTTATCTCATAAACTTCGTCAGGAGGAGCAGGCGATTGCTATCGGGTACAACACTTTGATCAATGATGAGCCACAGCTCACCAATCGTTTATACGGCACTTTGCAGCCCTATCGCTTCGTATTTACGCGCGATTTGGCACGTACTGCCCCCAACCCATTTACCATTATCCCTGATAAAAAAGAACAATTTATCTACGAATTTAATCTACGCAAGATTCAATCCGTCATTATTGAAGGGGGCAAAAAAACGTTAGAATATTTCATTGCAGAACAGCTGTGGGATGAGATACTGGTGTTTATAGGGGATCAAGAATGGGAAGAAGGGGTTGCAGCACCTAACCGCGATACATTGCCTCCCCCCTTTAATTTTAAATTCATAATAAATAACAAAATTATTCATTATCAACGTAATAATGAACTAAAAAGCCGATATTTCGAAAATGTCAAAACAACTTCAAAGCAGCTATAAGACGATCGCAGCGGTTGCGGAAGGAGTTTACCGGGAGAAGGGAAGTAAATTTATTGCGTTCGCCATACCGGTTCAGGATGAGGAAGAGATCAAGGAGAAATTGCTCGAAATTAAGAAAAAATATTACGACGCAAGGCACCATTGCTATGCCTATATCCTTGATTATGACCAATCTACCTATCGCATTAACGATGATGGCGAGCCTTCCGGAACTGCCGGGCGCCCGATTCATGGACAACTCTTATCTAAAGAGTTAACTTTTGTGCTTTTAGTGGTAGTACGTTATTTTGGGGGGATTAAATTGGGGGTCAGCGGACTGATTCGAGCATATAAGGAAGCCTCGCGGGATGCGTTGGAGAATGCCACCATCATTGAAAAGTATATCAAAAAGAAGTTTCAGGTGACTACCCGATATGAGTCGATTAATAGTGTAATGAATATCTTAAAAAGTGACAGTGTGCAGATTCTAAATCAACAGTTCGAAATGGATATCCGGATCGAATTTTCGGTACATCAGGTTGAGGCAGAGGCGATTGTTGGGCAACTGGAAAAAGTGGCTCACACTGAAGTGATTCCAATGGAATAAAGTTTTAAGTTGATTTTAAGCATTGTTATTTGAAAAAATTGTATATTTGCGGTGAAATATAATTGAAAATTAACCCATAAAACAGAGCGCTATGAAATCAAAATTCTCCCTATTAGTTAGCCTTTTCGTGATATTGGCAGTAACGATGACATCATGCCAGGAAGAACTTCTAAACATAGATATTCCCATTAAAAACCAAAAGGTAGCATTTCATATCGAGCCTGCATCCAAATCAACGGCAAACTCCGGAAATAGCAATGAAGTGCTTTTTGACGGTGTAGTTGACATTAATATTGCAGAATATATAGAGGGTCAAGGTGTCAATTTCAATCAACTTAAATCATTCGTTCTTACCCAAGGAACTCTTGAAGAAGTGGTTCCAACGGGATATGACATGCAAGGATTTATTGGAGCTGAACTTTATTTTGACAACAGGGACAGCCTGAGCAACCTGGTAGCCAGAGCAGAGGTAGCTACAGAATCAACACTTCAATTCACTATTATTAACGGTGAATTATTGGATCAACTCCACAACGACCAACTCCATATCATTCTTGTTGGTACACGTCCCCCTATACCATTATTTGTACAGCTTTCAATGGACTTTTTGGCTAATTTTCAGTTAATTGAATAGATCAAAAATAATCATAATTTATACCATGAGACAAAAAATATACTTTTTGTTAATAATCCTTTGTATCTTGAGTTTCTCTGCACAGGCTCAAAGATTTGGAGATGATATACTATTGCATGAATGTGGTTCGGAATATAGGATAGAACCCAAAATTTCAGTAGCTGACAACGGCTGGATCTATGTATTGATGAACAAATATAGTGAAAGTAATGCTGAAACAAGAATCTATCGATCCATTGATGGAGGTGCCACCTTCCAGCAAATTATGTATCAGGTTATCCCCTCGGGTAATACACAAGGCGGATGCGATTTCGTAGTTACCGGTAATAATGAATCCAATATTAAGATTTGGTATGTGTATGCGACTAATAATACAGCAACAGGAGTTGCCCATGTTAATTTAAAAAGAATGGATGCGGATGGTACTAATGCGACAACTGTGTACAATTATACCGTTGAAAGCAGTGTAAATCACGATGTGGCTATATCTACCAATGCCCGCAGTCCCAATGATTCATGGCTGCCATTCACTATCGGCTTTGCTGCAAGTTCAAATTATAATGATACCGGTTATATAGACTATGTTTTTTCTATTAACGGTGGTGCTACTTTTTTCCGAAAAGTAATGTACAATAAAGCTCTTTCACAATTTGGCTCTATAGACCTTTCTATTGGTCAAGCAACAGCCAGTTTGCATTACCCCAATGCCGGTATTGTATTTGAAATGGATAGAGAAAGTGAAAAAAATATCGGGTTTATCGCATCTCGCGCAGACGGATTAAATAGCACAACTGCTCTACAAGTGAATAAATTGTATTCCACTGTTTTTGAGACCAAACAACCTGCCATTCAATGGTTGTGCAACAACACCTTGGATGAGCCTTTCAACTTTGTGATTGCTTACTCTAGTTTTTATAACGATTATGGTGAAGAGGATTGGGATGTCTTAAGAGTTTTCCCTAAACCTAGTTATAATCTTAATGCTCACACGTTGAGTAATTTAGGTTGGAGTTTTGTTGCAGGTTTTTCTTTTGCTCATGATGAGTGTGCCGACATAACATACGATAAAGTTAATAATAATTACCTGGTTGTTTTCAGCCAAAATAGTGGCACTGAAAGTAAATTAGATTACAGGATGGTGTCTTATATTGATGCTGTTGGAGATCAAGAGTTTCCACATGTAGAGTTCGTTTCTACAAATTATGTGGGAACTTATGAGTACTATTCGCCTGTAATAGACATTGACCCTACTCGAACACAAGTCTGCTTTGCACATGAACTGTTTGGTTATAATACTACTCAATTGCTTTTCGATTCAGAATGGAGTCCTGTAGGGGTTGAAGAAATAGTCGCTACAAACGAAAATTTAAACATTTTTCCCAATCCTGCCACTGACAAGATTACGCTTCGCATGCGGGAAGAGGGTGTTTATTTTGTACGCATGTACAATATGTTTGGTGCAGAGGTAGCCACATTTGAATATAGCGGCACAACAATCACTTATAACGTTACCAACTTACCTTCAGGGCTATACCTGGTAAAATTATGTAGTGAAAAAGAAAAAGAGTTTGCTGCTAAATTTGTTGTGAAGTAAGAAAAAATTTGCTATATTTGCAGCATGTTATGCACATGTCCCACTAAAGAGTTAAAGTCTGGGAGGAAAAGGTCGTTACTTTTCCGTCTGGTAGGAATAGTCGCTTCGCTTCTACTCTTTATTCCTTTCATTACATTTGCGCAAACACCCACACTGCCACTCAAACCACGTTCAGAAGAGTATGTTTTCAAGGAGATCAGGCTCCCCGGTGACGAACCTATTCGTGATATTTTAGCCATTTTACAGGATAGTCATGGCTTTGTGTGGATGGCAGGCAAGCATGGACTCATGCGCTACGACGGACACGATTTCAAAATTTTCCGTAATATTCCCGGTGATACCAATTCTATTGTCGATACCGATTTGCTTTCACTTTATCTGCTTGGCGACACAATCTTATGTATAGGTAGTAAATGCGGAATCTCTTTGATGGATATCCGCACTGAAAGAATAACCAATCTGAGAAAAGACCAGGATGGAAAACCGGTTGAGTGGATCAATCAGTTCTATCCGGACAAAGATGGAACTGTTTGGATAGCGGCATTGAACGGACTTTACAGCTTAAAACCCGATTTATCGGGCATCATCAATCATTATCTGAAAACACCTCCCATTCCCAGGGGAAATCCCGCTTTTGCAAAAAGGGTGTACTGTATCATTCAACATAGTGTAAATAAAAATTGGTTGATGTTAGGATCCGAATGTGGGCTAATCAGTTTCGACAAAAAACGAAATGGTATACACAAGTTCTATCCCAACATGGGAGCATACTTCTGGCGCTCCCAGCCCCCTGTTTATAAATTTCAACAAGAAGGCGATTATCTGTGGTGTTTATCCTGGATTTCCGGAATGCCTCGTTTTGATATGGTAACGGAAACCTGGAAGAACTTCAGCTATCCCGAATCAGGCGAACGTATAGACACAACAGAAAAAGTTCGGGCAGTGAATGATTTTATGCTAAAAAACGAAGATGAAATATGGATATGCGACTGGGACAGAGGTTTGTACATTTTTGACAAAAATAGTGAAAAGTTATCTCCACCCAAACAAGAAGAGACCTATAATGTGCTTAACAGACCCAATCTAACTATTTTTCAACTGAAGGATGGGGCACTTTGGTTAAGCAACAAAGATGGACTCTGGAGACAAAACTTAAGAGCAAAACAATTTCAACTTCTTGATATTCCTTTCCCTCATAGTTGGGTTTCGACAACTTTACACGATGAAGAAACAGATGAATACTATTTTGGCTTATATTGGGAAAGCTACGGGGTTCCCTGTTGGAATAGTACTACCCAAGAATGGATCTATTACCAACCCGAAATAAAGATAGGAGTAGAAAAAGGGAAAGAAGAGATGTTCAATACCAACGATATTTTCAAGGATAGTCGCGGAGTAATTTGGATAGCAACCTCGCAACTTGGTCTTTGGTACATTGACAAACAAAATAAGAGTTTAAAACCATTTTCTATCCTGAACGAAAAGTCCAACCCTATTTGGAACGGCACCATTTATAAAATATTCGAAGACAGCAAAAAAAACTTATGGTTAGGAACCGGTAAATCCGGTATTGTACGTCTCAATCCCCAGCGAACAAAAGCAGATTATTTTGTACATCAACCCCATGATTTCACTTCTTTGTACGGCACTACTCATTTTAGAGCTATAGAAGAAGATCAATATGGAAGAATTTGGATAGGAAGTCGTAGTAATTTTTGCACATTCGACCCAATAACAGAGAATTTTTCTCGCAAAATTTCTTTAAATCTACAAACAATCGGTGTTAGAGACGGCTACACCTATTCCATCGTAAAAGACACGTCCAATGCCATGTGGCTCACAATAGATGGGCAAGGATTGATTAAAATTGAAGAAAAAACTAAAAATAGATTTGATTTCAAAGTATATCAAACTGACAACGGACTCAAAGATCTTTCTGTCTTACATATGAATTCCGACAAACATGGCGGATTATGGGTGGTCAATAACGGTCTACTTTACCTCAATCCATACAACAATTCGTTTATGTTGACGGATGAGCGGAACGGACTGCTGGCAAACATCAGCGGAGATAATAAAATTATAGTTGACCGATATGGCAATGTTTTTTGTGGAGAGCAAGTGGGCGTAAATTGGCTCAGCGAAGCAGAAAAATATTCACAATCCAGCATATCTAATTTGATTATTGAAAATATCAGTATCAATAGTCAACCGGTTCACAATTGGAATCCTTATGATGAAACCAAAACTCCGCATATTATCGGATACAATCAAAATAATCTTACTTTCGGCTACACGGCAGTCTGTTTTGATGACTACAGCCAGGTGCGCTATCGTTATAAACTGGAAGGGTTGGAAAATGATTGGAACTCACCAACCAATATATTGGAAGCTCGTTACACTAATTTAAAACCGGGAAAATATCGTTTCGTGGTAGATGTTTCATATAAAGGTGTTTGGTTAGGGTATAACAAATCTGTTGAGGTTAGAATCAAACGAGCTTTTTGGAGAACATGGTGGTTTATATCGCTTTCTTCAATTACCATCCTGGCCATTTTTTATCTCCTATATTTAAACCGGAAAAGGCACAAAGAGAAGCAAATGCAGATTCGTGCAAAAATAGCATCCGATTTGCACGACGATGTCGGTTCCACACTCAGTAGTATATCCATTATGAGTGATTTATTGCAATCCCGACCGAATGACAGTCCCGGTTCAGAAGAGATGCTGCGTAAAATTGGGAAAAATGCGAAAAATATGCTCGAATCGATGGATGATATTATTTGGTCGGTAAACCCTCAAAATGATAGTTTTCACAATATTATTGTGCGTATCAGGGAATATGCCATACCGCTTTTAGAGCCATTAGAAGTGAAGTTATCCATTATTGTTCCCGAGAATGTAACCGCTTTAAAAGTATCAATGGAGATGCGCCGAAATCTGTTTTTAATTGCCAAAGAGGCGGTCAACAACATGGCAAAATATTCCGAATGTACAGAAGCAATAATCGAATTTTCCTACTCTCATTCTAGTTTAAAAATGACCATAACAGATAACGGAAAAGGATTTGACACCTCTCGAGAGAACACGCGAAACGGATTGCGGAATATGAAATATCGTGCTGAAAAAGTTGGTGGAAAACTTACTGTTCAGTCTCACATTGGTCAAGGCACTATAATAACATTTATAGCGGAGGTAGAGTGATTTATATCAATTTTTGTAATCCCGAAAAAAATGAATACAGTAATTAAAGTTGCTATTTACGAAGACAATGACGCGTTACGCGAAACCCTTTCCTTCCTGGTGAAAGGTTCCGAACTACTCCGTTTTGTCGGAGCGTATCCCGATTGCCGCAATATTCTTGAAAATTGCGAATCGGAAATACCCGATGTAATCCTGATGGATATCGAGATGCCCTACCTTACCGGTATTGATGCCACCCGACTAGTCAAGGACAAATATCCCGACATCAACGTAATGATGCTTACCGTAGTTGAAGACCGCGACAAAATTTTTGATGCGCTGAGTGCCGGTGCTACCGGCTATCTACTCAAAAAGGCATCTGCCGTACAAATCATTGAGTCGATTACCGAACTGGCGAATGGCGGCTCGCCGATGTCGAGTGAAATAGCACGTAAAGTGCTCCAATTTTTTAGTTCTCCTAACAATAAAATTGAAAACGAGTACACCCTTTCAAATCGTGAATTGGATGTTCTCAAGCGCCTTGTAGCAGGAGACAGCTACAAAATGATTGCTGATCACTGCAATATTTCCATTGGTACGGTACGTGGTCATATCAACAGTATTTATCGCAAATTGGCAGTGAATTCAAAATCTGAAGCTGTCATCAAAGCGATCAAGGAACGATTGGTATAACCCTCCCTTGGATCCCCCTTTTTTATTATTTATTACAGAAATCCATACGTTTATATTATTGATGCGCGAGTTTATTCCACGTAAATTTGCATCAAAATAATAAATTAATAAAATAAAACTGTAGATTATGAAAACAAAATTTTACTTTTTATTGATTGCCCTTTTTGCACTCACTTTTTCTGTCGGGGCTCAAAAGTTTGGTAATGATATAGTTATTCATGAGTGTGCGGGAATTTATTGGGCAAAACCCAAAATTTCAGTAGCAGACAACGGCTGGATATATGTACTGATGAACAAATATGGACATCCATCCGAAAATGACGAAACAAGAATCTACCGTTCAACAGACGGAGGCGTAACTTTCAGTCAAATCATGCATGGTATTACCCCCTCGGATAAGAAACAAGGCGGACGCGATATCGTGGTTACCGGCGATAACGCGTCAAATATCAAACTTTGGTATGTGTATGCGGATAATAACACAGCAACAGGAGAAGCACATGTATTTTTAATGAAAATGGACGCTGATGGAAGTAATGAGAGTATTGCACACAGCTACACTATAGCCAGTACTCAAAATCATGATGTAGCCATATCCACTAATGCCCGCAACCCCGATGACACATGGCTGCCGTTCACTATCGGATTTGCTGCCAGTTCCAATTACAATACAACCGGCTATATAGACTACGTTTATTCTATCAACGGTGGTACTACTTTTAACCGAACAGTAATGTACAATAAACCCAATTCAGAATTTGGCTCTATAGACCTCTCTATCGGCCAAGCCACAGCATATTTGTACTACCCCTACGTAGGCATTGTATTTGAAATGGATAAAGAAAGTGAAAAAAATATCGGTTTTATCGCAGGTCGCGCAGATGGATTAAATAGCACAACTGCTCTGCAAGTAAACAAGAAATATTCATCCTCTCATAAAACTAAACAGCCAAAAATTCAATGGTTGTGCAACAACACCTTGACTGAGCCATACAATTTTATGATTGTTTACTCGAATTATTATAATGATAGTGACTGGGATATTATAAAAATTTATCCTGAAAGCGGTTATAATTTAAGTAATCACACATTGGATAATTTGGATTATTATTATGTTGCAAGTAGTTCTGTTAGTCATGAAGAATATGCCGACTTATCATATGACAAAACCTATAACCACTATCTGCTTACTTACCGTAAAACAACAGGAGATGAGAGTAAAGTAGTTTACCAAGTACAACATTATACCGAAGCTCTGGGAGATAACGGGTGGACATATATAGTTGATGTTTCTTCAGACAATTCAGGGACCCTTTCATATTACAGCCCTGTCGTGGATATTGACCTTACCCGAGGTAAAGCCTGTTATGCATTTGAAGCATATACCTATGGTACAACCCGATTACTCTTTGATAGCGAATGGAGCAACATTGGTGTAGAAGAGGTGGTCATGGATGGAGAATTTAAAGTTTTTCCCAATCCTGCTACTGACAACATTACTTTACGCATGAATGAAGAGGGCACCTATTTAGTACGCATATACAATATGATTGGTGGAAAAGTTGCAACATTTGAATTTACCGGTACAGAATTTACTCATAATATCTCTGGCTTACCCACAGGGATGTACCTCATCAAATTAAATACAGAAAAAGGAACAGAATTTAATGCTAAAATTATTGTAAAATAGCACGGCTCTGCAATATAGTAGAAAAACAGTAAAAAACAAGAAATATGAAAACAACACTCAAAATATTACTTGCCCTCACGATGATTATTGCCGTGAGCTGCAATAAAGATGATGATAATATTGATGAATCAAAAAGGTATTCAATGACAATTTTGACCGGAATGACCGCCGGACATGATATCTACCTGTACATAGATGCTTTGATTCCTGACAGAGAAGACGTATGGATTGACCTGAACAACAACGGAAAGAAAGACAATGGTGAAAACAATGTTAAATTTGGTGAAGGAAAACACTATAAAATCGGTTCCTCGACCATTACCATCTACGGTAAAGTTACAATACTTGACTGTTCGGGAAACTTTGTCGTTAAATCGTTAAACATTAGCAAAAATCCATATTTAAGGAATTTGTATTGTTATGAAAACGATATTAAAGGAGAGGCTATGACAAGCCTGATGATGTCACTACCCCAACATAAGACAGAAGATAATGTCAAAATTTGGGTGATAGTAACAAACTCCCAATACAATGAGAGTAACGTGTGTACTGAAGAGCAAGTAAATATTGCAACCGATAAAAATTGGGCAGTATTTGACTATTACAATGATGACGGAGATAATGATGTCCCCTACACAGGCAGTTAAAAAGAAAAGTAAATTAATAAACAGAACCCCATTTACCCCTCTCTATATATACCCATAATTAATAATTTTTTAGGTTGAACGGAAATCCTCTGCAATCACTGATTGTCAGGGGATTTTTCCTTTCTGTCGCATTTTCCCGGAATATCGATGTGGTTTTAGTTCTCTCACTGAACTCAACACCTAATTGCGTTTTAAGTTGTATTTAAAAATTGTGAAAAACCATATATTTATATTATTGATGCGCTCGAATATTCCGTATAAATTTGTACCAAAATAAGTATTTAATAATTTAAAAGACGAATCATGAAAAAAAAACTTTATTTTTTATTGATTGTCCTTTTTGCGTTGAGTTTCTCCGCACAGGCTCAAAAATTTGGTGATGATGTACTAATACATGAATGTGCGGGAAATTTCTGGGCAAAACCCAAAATTTCAGTAGCCGACAACGGCTGGATATATGTGCTGATGAACAAATATGGACATCCATCCGAAAATGACGAAACAAGAATCTACCGTTCAACAGACGGAGGCGTAACTTTTGATCAAATCTTGTACAGTGTTACCCCCTTGGGTTGGAAACAAAGCGGGCGCGATATCGTGGTTACCGGTGATAATCCGTCAAACATGAATCTTTGGTTTGTGCGTGCGGAAAATGAAACAGCAACACAAAAAACCTATATAGTGTTAATGAAAATGGATGCTAACGGTCAAAATGGAACTGTTGCTTATTCCTTCACCTACACCAATACTACAACTATAGACATAGCCATGTCCACTAATGTCCGCTCGCCGGAAGACGATTGGAGTCCGTTTGTTATAGGTTTTGCCCTCACCACCTACACCATTGATGCAGACAGATGCAATGTTGATTACTGTTATTCTACCGACGGTGGTGCTAATTTTCAAAAAAAATGGATATACAATAAAGTTGGTTCAGAATTTGGCTCTATAGACCTCTCTATCGGCCAAGCCACAGCAGATTTGTACTACCCCTTCGTGGGCATTGTATTTGAAATGGATAAAGAGAGTGAAAAAAATATCGGTTTTATCGCAGGTCGCGCAGATGGATTAAATAGCACAACTGCTCTGCAAGTAAACAAGAAACATTCATCCACTGAAAAAACTAAACAACCAAAAATTCAATGGTTGTGCAACAACACCCTGAATGAGCCATATAATTTTATGATTGTTTACTCGAATTATTATAATAATATTGACTGGGATATTATAAAAATTTATCCTACTGATGATTACAATATTTCTTTTCATACGTTGGATAATTTGAGTTGGAAGTATGCTGCAGCTAATTTTGGGATTGACGAAGATTATGCCGACTTATCGTATGACAAGCAGTATAATAACTACCTTCTTGTTTACCGCAAATCAAACGACAATAACTATACCCTGCAGTACAAAGTACAATCTTATACCAATTTAGCAAGTAACACCTGGACTAATATAGGTGAGGTTTCTTCAGCCCCCGAAAATAGCAAGTTTTTTTCTTCTGTTGTAGATATAGATCCTACCCGTGCACGAGCATGCTTTGCTTTTGAGCGATACAGTTGGGAATCAAGCCCAATTGTTACTCAATTGCTTTTCGATTCCGAGTGGAGCAATACTGGTGTAGAAGAGGTGGTCATGGATGGAGAATTGAAAGTTTTTCCCAATCCTGCTACTAACAACATTACTTTGCGCATGAATGAAGAAGGTGTTTATTTAGTACGCATGTACAATATGCTTGGTGCAGAGGTAGCAGCATTACAATTTTCCGGCACAGAGCTTACTCACGACATCACCGGCTTGCCTGCCGGCATGTACCTCATCAAATTAAATACAGAAAAAGGAACAGAATTTACCACTAAAATTATTGTCAAATGAGAAAAACCATATATTTATATTATTGACACGCTTGTATATTCCGTATATATTTGCAGCGTAATTTAATGAGTAGATTAACAAACAAAAACCATTAACCCCTTTCAATATATAGTTCATAGTTACTGATTTTTTCTAGGTTGATTAAAAAATCCTCTGCAGTCAACGATTGTCAGAGGATTTTTTTGAAGGCGGAAATCGGAAGGCGGAAGGCGGAAATCAATTACGAATTACGAATTACGAATTACGTTGTTATAATTGTAACACATTGATATATAAATAGATAGGGTGCCGTGTTTGTAGAGATGTTGCATGCAACGTCTCTACGGTCCTGTTTTTTTTACATAAAACCCTGATAATCAAAATTATAAATCTATTTTTTTATTTTTTCTTCTTTTTGGAAATAAAAAAATTGGGGGGCAGAACATCCGCCCCTTTTTTGTCATTCTATTTCCCCACTCGGTAACTTGAACCTCTTTAGATATGCAGGTTCAATTACGAATTACGAATTACGAATTACGGTGTTATATTTTATTGACATTCAAACATTTAACACAAAAATGAATGTATCGGACAACAATATTATGGAGACAGGGCGTGCCCTGTCTCTACAACCAATCTAACTATAAAACGTTGGGCTAGGTTGAAATTGTCGTTATTTCCATCTGACGAAGGCTTCGATGGCTTCGTATTCTGCCATACCTACCAGGTTATACAACCTGGCCGTAGCTCTGTTTCTATCTTCAGATCTTTGCCAAAACTCTCTTTCATCCGACCCGGGGAACAGGGCTTTATCTTTTTGAGATTGATGTTTAAAAATCGCTTTTCGTTTCACAACCAACTCATCCGGACTGATTGGAACAGCCATATCGATATCTCCCATATCCCACTCTTGCCATGCACCTCTATAGAGCCATACGCGGCAATCCAGCATCCAGGGTTCATTCTGCAATTGATCCAATGCTCTAAAAACAGCTTCGAGACAAACCCGGTGTGTACCATGCGGATCGGAAAGGTCTCCGGCAGCATAAATCTGATGGGGTTGAACTTTTGTTAAAAGATCAGTTAGCAACTCAATATCCTGATCGGAAAGCGGTTTTTTCGCAGCTCTTCCCGTATCATAAAAGGGCATCTCTAAAAAGTGAGCATTCTGACGCGGAATATTTAAGAAACGACAAGCTGCTTCTGCTTCTCCCTGTCGAATCAACAATTTTACATTCCTGACCGCTTCAGTATCTGCATCACCCGGTTTTTTCTTGGCTAGATCCGATTTGATTTGTTTGAATAGTTGACTTGAATCCTTATGATCAAATTGATTTCGGTCATTAAAATGGGCAGCAAAATCAATATATCTAATGACATCATCATCATGTACAGCAACTGCTCCGGAGGTTTGATACACTACATGTACCTCATGACCTTGTTCCACCAACCTGGAGAGGGTTCCTCCCATTGAGATCACATCATCATCGGGGTGTGGACTAAACACCACTACTCTTTTAGGATAAGGAAGTGCTCTTTCCGGCCTGGAAGAATCATCCGCATTGGGTTTACCTCCCGGCCAACCGGTAATTGTTTTTTGTAATCCATTAAACACATCGATGTTGATTTTATTAGATGGTCCTCTTTCCGCAATCAAATCGCCCATGCCATGTGCACGATAGTCCCGATCGGTTAATTTTAAAATGGGTTTTTCCAATTTTTGACACAGCCACACTACAGCTCTTCTCATCAATCTTGGATCTTTCCAATCACAAATATCAGTTAACCAAGGTGTTTTAACTCTTGTCAACTCCGAAGCTGAGGCTTGGTCTAAAACAACAATCGTGTTGTCATGATGTTGCAAGAAAGTAGCCGGTACCTCAGAAGAGATTTCTCCCTCAACCGTTCTTTGTATAACATTGGCTTTGCCTTCTCCCAATGCAATCAAAATGATTCTTTTGGATTTCAAAATCGTTGAAACTCCCATTGTAATCGCACGCGTTGGCACATGTTCTTCTCCATGAAAATTAGAAGCAGCATCAGTAATGGTAACGTAATCTATAGCGATTAGACGAGTTGGAGAGTTCAATTCAGAACCGGGTTCATTAAAACCTATATGTCCTGTTCTGCCAATGCCCAATATTTGAATATCAATACCGCCTACTTGTTCAATTTTCCTGTCATAAGCCGCACAGTAATCTGATATCTCTTCTCTTTTAAGCATTCCATCAGGAATGTAAATATTCTCTCTTGGAATATCAACATGATCAAAAAGACGTTCATTCATGAAGTGCACAAAGCTTTGTCGAGAGGAAGGTGACATAGGGTAATATTCATCCAGATTGAAAGTAATTACATTTTTAAAACTCAATCCCTCTTCCCGATGCATACGTACCAATTCGGCGTAGACAGTGATCGGTGTAGATCCTGTTGCCAATCCGAGTACTGCCGGTTCATTCAGTTTCTGTTTTGCACGTATCAACGAAGCTATTTCGTAGGCAACTGCCTCAGCTATCAATTTGTTGTTATCAAAAATACGAGTTGGAACTTTTTCAAAAGAACCTGTTCTCTGGTTATCGGGCGTAATCTGAACGTAATTATCCAATCCCTTCATTTTAGATTTGCTAAATATCTTTTTTTTCATACTAGATAGTTGTTAGATCGTGCAAAGTTAATAAAATTTTTTAACTTTTTTTTAATTTTTCTTCACTTTAATTCATAAAAAACAAAAATTTAACCAATTCTTAAATTTACACTCTATTTTATTTACTTTCAACAAGTTATTATCCGGAATAAAAAGGGGTGCAGAGTAATTAAAAAATAAGTAGTAACTTTGCAGGTTCGTTTAATCATTTAAATTCAATCTTTGTATGAAAAAAACTTTTTTAACCTTAGCACTTCTCACTATTGGAGTATTCACGTACTCTCTTAGTGCTTGTACTAATTTTATCGTAACTAAGGGTGCGAGTCAGGATGGTTCTTGTTTTGTAACCTATTCCGCAGATTCACACACATTATATGGTGAACTTTATTTTTGGCCTGCTCAGGATCATCCTGCCGGTTCAATGATGGATGTTATTGAGTGGGATTCCGGAAACTATATGGGACAAATACCCCAAGTTACACATACTTACCAAGTGGTAGGAAACATCAATGAACATCAGTTGGCTATTTCGGAGACCACCTACGGTGGATTGAAACAGCTTGAGAAACCCAATGGGATTATCGATTATGGTTCACTGATCTACATCACTTTACAAAGAGCTAAAAATGCCCGTGAAGCGATCAAGATCATCAGTGAACTTTTAGACAACTATGGATATGCCAGTAGTGGCGAGTCATTATCCATCATTGATCCACATGAAGCCTGGATCTTTGAATTGATTAGTAAAGGAGAAGAAATGAAAGATGCTAAAGGCAGAACGCTTAAAGGCTGGACAAAAGGTGCGGTATGGGTAGCTCGTCGTATTCCGGACGGATATGTTTCCGGTCATGCTAACCAAGCCCGTATTACTACATTCCCTATTGCTAACGGGAAAACGTCTATTACCAATAAAGAGTTTCAAAAAATCTTCAATCCTGAAGTAGAAACAGTCTACTCTCACGACGTCATCTCCTTCGCTAAATTAGCAGGTTTATATCCCGCTCAAGGAAAAGATGAAGATTTCAGTTTTGCTCACACTTATGCACCACTCGATTTTGGTGCTGCTCGCTTCTGCGAAGCTCGTGTATGGGCTTTCTTTTATAGAGTTAATCCTGAATTAGCCAGACCTTACGAAAAATATGCCCGGGGTGAAGATCTAGAGAGCAAAGAAAAAATGCCTTTGTGGATTAAACCGGTTAAAAAAATCAGTGTTAGAGATATGATGGACTACATGAGAGACCATTATGAAGGCACTTCTATGGATATGACCAAAGATTTGGGCGCCGGTCCTTACTCTTGTCCTTACAGATGGAGACCGATGACCTGGTCGTTAGACGGCAAAAACTATATCCACGAAAGAGCGACAGCAACTCAACAAACAGGATTTTCTTTTGTGGCTCAAACACGCAGTTGGCTACCTGATAAAATAGGTGGAATCCTTTGGTTTAGTGTTGACGATGTAGGAATGTCATGCTATGTACCCATGTTTGCCGGAATCAACAAAGTTCCAATGCCCTATCGTGTTGGCAACGGATCAATGGCAGAGTACTCTCCTACTTCAGCATTTTGGACATTTACCAAAGTAAGTAACTTTGTATATACCCGTTATAGTGACATGATTGTACATGTACGGGAAAAACAAGATAAATGGGAGTTGGGAACCATTCAAGACATTGCTTCCAAAGAGAAAGAATGGGCTGCATTACTTGAAAAGGATGAAGTTGCAGGTGTAGCTCAAATTACAAACTACACTAATCAAGTAGCTCAACAAGTTGTTGACGAGTGGAGTAGACTTTTTGAATATTTGTTGGTTAAATACCATGATGGAAACATCAAAGTTGAGGAGCATGGACAGTTTAAAACTGAAGGAGACAGAAATCCACAAGTTGTATTCCCAAAACAACCCAGATATCCAGACAGATGGTATCGTATGATTGTTGATGATTGCGGAACCAATATTTCTGCACCGGACGAAAAATAACCTGATAGAATAATTCTGCGAATTATGTACCTCAATATCAAGGGAGAACCCATATCACTCAAAACACCCATTGTGATGGGTATTGTGAATTGTACCAACGACTCTTTCTATTGGAAAAGTCGTGTTGATGATGATCGTTCCACTCTGCAAAGGGTGGAACAGCATTTATCTGAGGGAGCCACTTTCATTGACTTAGGTGCTGTATCAACCCGCCCCAATCATACCCCTTTGGATGCGGAAACTGAATTTATGCAGATCAAGAAGTATCTTAAGCTGATTATCTCCCATTTTCCTGAAGCCCGGGTTTCCATTGACACATTCCGCGCTCATATTGCAGAAATGGCAGTATCAGAGGGTGCAGTCTTGATTAACGATATTTCCGGAGGAATTGATCCCAACATGTTTAAAACAATGGGCAAACTACAAGTTCCCTACTGTTTAACACATTACAATAGAGAGAAACCTTTAGAAAATGCCGATCTGATTCCCGATATGCTCACCTTTTTTGCTAATCAAGTTGAAAAACTGAAGGCTGAAAACGTAAACGATATCATTCTTGATCCCGGTTTTGGATTTGGAAAACCGGTAGATCAAAGCTACTTTTTAATGAAGCATCTGGATCTGTTACATGCACTGGAATTACCTTTATTGGTTGGTATTTCACGCAAATCGATGTTGTATCATCTATTGGACAGCACTCCGGACCAGATGTTGCCCGGAACCATCACATTGAACAGTTTTGCAGTTCAAAAGGGTGCGCATATCTTACGTGTTCATGATGTCAAAGAAGCAGTTGATACCATTCGGGTTACCCGACACTATATGCAAATTGAATAGCAATGAAAAAAAGCATACTCTTTTTGTTGGTAGCCCTTCTCTTTTGGAGTTGTATCCCGGAGGAGAAGTATAGTGTTATACCGCACATTGAGTTTGTTAGTTTGGAAAAAATCTCCAATTCATTCGGAAATGACGATAAAGCCATGTTGACTTTCTACTTTGAGGATGGAGACGGTGACATAGGATTGAACAGTGAGGGGGATGATTTACGCCCTCCTTTTGACACTTCTTCCATCTATTACTATAATTTTTTCATTCATTATTACGAAAAACAAAATGGAACCTTTGTCAGAGTAGATCTTCCGGCTGAACAGCATGCCCGTATTCCCAGATTGAGCAATCGTACTCCGGAATCGATCCATGGTAATATTGAGATTGAATTATTTATCAATAATATCACCTCCGTTTATGACACCATCCGATTTGAGTTCTACATTGTAGATCGTGCATTACATCATAGTAATATTATCACCACACCTGAAATCAAAATTATAAAATGAGGAACAATTTTGAAACCATTGTTAAGCAAGCCTTAGCAGAAGATATTGGATCGGGAGATCACTCCTCTTTGGCATCTATTGACCCTACTATTCAGGGACAAATGAAACTATTAGTCAAAGAACCCGGGATCTTATGCGGTATTGATCTCGCCAGAGAGGTAATTCGCCAGGTTGATCCCCAAATCAGTATGGAGACCTATTTTTCCGATGGAGACACTATCGCTGTCGGTGATATTGTATTTATGCTGAAAGGAGCAGCCCGAAACATGTTAACAGCTGAACGCACCCTGCTTAACTTTATGCAATTGATGAGTGGAATTGCCACTAACACCCGACAATATGTGGATGCTATCAGCGGAACCGGTGCTGTCATTTTGGACACACGCAAAACAACTCCCGGATTAAGGTTTGTCGAAAAATATGCTGTCAGTGTCGGTGGGGCACAAAACCACCGATTTGGATTGTTCGATATGATCATGCTAAAAGATAACCATATCGACTTTGCCGGATCCATAGAAAAAGCGATTGATAAAACCAGAGATTACCTCAAAAGGAACAATTTGCAACTCCAAATCGAGATTGAAACCCGTTCATTAGAGGAAGTACAAAGAGTTTTAACCCATGGTGGTGTCGATCGTATCATGTTAGACAATTTTACCCCTGAGAGAATGAAAGAGGCAATTCAATTGATCAACAAAAGAGTTGAAACCGAAGCCTCCGGTGGCATAACATTGAAAAATGTAAGAGAGTACGCTGAAACAGGTGTAGACTTCATTTCTATCGGGGCCTTGACGCATCAGATTAAAAGTATCGATTTGAGTTTAAAATTTATCCAATAAGATGGAAAAAGGACCCTTTTACTCCTTTAAGACCCGGAGAAAGATTATTCAATTCTATCAAAAACCTTTTGTACAAAAGGCTTCTAAAACTTTAAAAAAGTTAGTTCTTCCCGGATTTCAAGGAGTTCCTTTTTGGGATGTGATGCGTTTCTTTTTAGAATCTCTTTTTAGAGGTATTCTATTTCAGCGTGCTGCAGCCATGACTTACTATATATTCGCATCAGCGATTCCCATGCTGATGACTTTGATTGCTACCATCTCTTTCCTGGGACCATCAATTCAACTCAAAATGCTCGATATTATCCAATCCCTAACACCACCCTACCTATGGACCACCATCATCGATTTAATTCATACTCTTATTTTACAACAAAACAGTGCGATTCTTTACCTTTCAATCGGATTGGGATTATACCTCTCCTTCCTGAGTGTAAATTCAATTATTACCACATTGAATATCAGCTATTTTGATATGGAAAAGCGCTCCTTTTTCAATCAGTTGCTGGTCAGTATGGTGATGGTGATTGTTTTCCTCGTTATCATTATCGCAGCGAGTGCCGTTTTTGTTGCCACCTCCATTTTGTACCATCGAATAGGTACTTTAATTGGACCTAATAGCGGGTGGTACACCTATTTGATTGCAGTCGTCAAGTGGCTTTCACTTTTCACGCTGATGTATCTTTTATTGTCAGCCCTTTTCTATTTCGCACCCTACAAGAAAGAGTTTTTCCGATTTTTTTCTGCCGGAGCTACTTTTTCAGCTATTATGCTGGTCGTTTTATTGAAGGGGATTAACTTCTATTTTGCCAATTTCTCTTCTTACAATGCAGTTTACGGATCCATTGGGGCGATATTGTTAATTCTTATCTGGATTAACTGGAGTTGTGTCATCGTATTAATCGGCTACGACTTAAATGTCAGCATTTCGATTGCGCAGGAAAAAAGGAAAAATAAAGATACAGAAATCATAATTAAAAGTACTGTTAGAGATTAGAATTCATGAAATATTATATTATTGCCGGAGAGGCATCCGGAGATCTGTTAGGATCCTATTTAATGGCTGAAATCAAAAGAAATGACCCGGAAGCGGACTTTTTAGTCTGGGGAGGCGACCTCATGGAAGCGCAAGGCGGAGAGGTGATCAAGCACTACAAAGAACTGGCTTTCATGGGTTTTTGGGAAGTTTTAGTCAATCTCAGAACAATTCTTAAAAACTTCTCCATCTGTAAGGTTGATATGCTTTTGTACGAACCGGATGTTGTGATTTTCATTGATTATCCCGGTTTTAATCTAAAAATGGCCAAATTTGCACGTGAAAATGGGTTTAAGGTGGTGCATTATGTCTCTCCTTCCGTTTGGGCTTGGAAGAAAAAGAGAGTATTTCAGATCAAAAGAGATGTGGATCTGTTACTTTCCATTTTACCTTTTGAGAAAGTGTTTTATGCACGCTATCAATACGATGTGGCGTACATTGGGCATCCTCTGTTGGATGTTATTCAGGATAAAACGCCTCAAATGGCCTCCCTGGCTGATTTCAAACAGCAGTATCAACTGGATAAACGTCCTATCATTGCCTTAATTCCCGGAAGCAGAAAGCAGGAACTGAACCATATTTTACCTATTATGGTATCTATTATTGACCAATTTCCTGAGTATCAATTTGTGATTTCCAAAGTGGCGTGGCAACCTCTCTCCTTATATCAAAAACTGATTGGAAATCGGGATATCAAACTGGTTGAAGGCGACACCTACCCCTTAATCCACCATGCGGAAGCGGCGCTGGTTACTTCCGGAACAGCTACGTTGGAAACAGCACTCCTGAATACACCGCAAGTTGTTTGTTATAAGGGCAATGCAATCTCCTACTCCATCGCCAAAAGAGTAGTTGGAAAGGATCTCAAATTTATCTCTTTGGTTAATTTGATTTTGGACCAGCCTGTGGTTACCGAATTGATTCAACACGATTTGAATCCCGACAGATTAGTAAAGGAACTCAAACTCATCTTAAAAAATGGAGAAAAGAGAGAGGGCATGCTGGAGCAATACCGGGAATTAAAAACCAAACTAGGCTCGGGTGGCGCTTCTCAAAAAGGCGCAGAGCTGATTGATCAGCTTGTAAAAAAGGGAAAATAAAGACGAATTTGACAATGCAATTTAATTCCGAAATCCGAAATCCGAAATCCGAAATCTTTTGTATTTTTGTCGATTAATAATTCAATTTCATTGAATCAATAATTTTATTGACAAAATCCTGCTATACTATGGTTAGAGTACGTTTTGCTCCCAGTCCCACCGGTCCTTTGCATATTGGTGGCGTTAGAACTTGTTTATACAACTATCTTTTTGCCAAAAAACAGAACGGTAAGTTGCTCCTTCGTATCGAAGATACTGATCAGACCCGCTTTGTTCCGGGTGCCGAAGAGTATATTATTGAAGCCTTCGATTGGTTAGGAATTCAATTTGATGAGGGGGTGCACGTAGGTGGTCCCCACGCTCCTTACAAGCAATCAGAACGGATGGAGCTCTACCGAGAATTCGCTGATCTCCTTATCCGGCGCGGTTGGGCTTACTACGCCTTTGACACCCCGCAAGAACTGGAGCAAAGAAGAAAAGAGGCGGAAGCGCAAAAATCCACTTTCCAATATGATACCCAAACCAGAGGTTCTTTATGTAATTCTCTTACATTGTCACCTGAAGAGGTTGAAGAAAGACTCAAAGGAGATTATGTGATTCGATTTAAACATCCTGAAAATCAAGATATTACTGTAAATGACCTCATCCGTGGCGAAGTGGTTATCAATACCCGTATTTTGGATGACAAAGTGTTGTTCAAATCGGATGGATTGCCTACGTATCACCTTGCAAACATAGTAGACGATCACCTCATGGAGATTACGCATGTGATTCGAGGAGAAGAGTGGCTCCCATCAGCTCCTTTGCATGTGATGCTGTATCGTGCTTTTGAATGGGAAGCTCCCCAATTTGCACACTTACCACTCCTTTTGAAACCTGACGGCAATGGAAAGCTCAGCAAACGCGACGGCGATCGTTTGGGATTTCCGGTTTTCCCGTTGGAATGGAAAGATCCTGTGACTCAGGAGATTTCATCCGGATATCGTGAAAGCGGCTATCTTCCTGAAGCGGTGATCAATATGCTGGCGCTATTGGGCTGGAATCCGGGGAATGATCAGGAGGTGATGAGCATGGAGGAATTGATTGAGCAATTCTCGTTGGATAAAGTTAGCAAGTCCGGAGCCAAATTCGATTTGGATAAGGCACGATGGTTTAACCATCATTACATACAGCTTTGCGAAGAGGAACAGCTTGCCTCCCCCCTTTTTTTAATTCTTAAAGAAAAAGAAATAGAAGCATCCGAAGAACAGGTACTGAAAGTGATCTCCTTGGTTAAGGAGCGGGTTTATTTTATGACCGAATGGTGGGAGCAAGTGCACTATTTTTTCGTTGCACCAACTGAGTACAACCCTGATGTAATCAAGAAAAGATGGAAAGAAAATACAGCTGAACACCTTCAGGCGATTCGGCAACTGTTACTAACCGCGACTTCATCTGAAAAAGAGCATCTGCATACCCTTGTAACTCAATATATTCAGGATCAGCAACTCAATATGGGACAGATTATGAACTGTTTAAGACTCGCCCTGGTTGGAGATACCAAAGGGGTTGATCTATTCGAAATTGTAGAATTTATAGGGGTCGAAGAAACTGTACGACGCATTGAAAAAGCAATTTTGGAAATCGCAAAATAGGTAAAACTTACCGAAACAGATATTCAATTTTATCTCTGATTATAAAGGCACCGGGATATGCAGCATTGATCTCCTGGTAGAATCTGTATGCGTCGAGTTTAGTTCTGAAATCTCCCACTCTCAAGCGAAAATTGGGCTCAAAATAGGTTACATAAGAAGTAATCTTAGGAAATTTTTGATCAAATTCGGTCTGCATCTTTTCGACTATCATCTTGGAATTGGTTCCGGAAAGTGAAACAATTTGAATCCGATACCCATCCACTTTCTTCACTTTTTCCCAAGCAGCCTGATTTAAGTCCAATAATTCAGTTATTCCTTTCTCCAGGTCATAAGTGATATTCAGCTGAGGAAAAGCAACTCCACCGCTCATTAAAAGGAGTAAAAAAAGAGTCCGGGTTTTCATACAAAACTATTTTTTGCAAAAATAGAAAAAAAGTTGCAATAAATAGGGTAACTTACACAAATTTTTGTATCTTTGCGGGTTAAATTTATCATCATGGGTTTTTTATCATTATTCACTAAAGAGATTGCTATCGACTTAGGAACAGCCAATACCGTAATTTTACACAATGATAAGGTTGTCGTTGATGAACCGTCCATCATTGCTGTGGAGCGCAATACCAGACGAGTCATGGCTGTAGGTAAAAAGGCATTAATGATGCATGGAAGAACCCACGAGAATATTTTAACTATTCGTCCATTGAAAGATGGAGTTATTGCCGATTTCCAGTCTACAGAGATGATGTTGCGTGAATTTATCAAGATGACCGGAACCCGCGGTATTTTGTTTCCACCGGCTCTGAAAATGGTAATCTGTATCCCTTCGGGGATCACTGAAGTGGAAGAGCGTGCGGTAAGAGACTCTGCCGAACAATCAGGAGCAAAAGAGGTAAGATTGATCCATGAACCGATGGCAGCTGCTGTCGGAATCGGAATCGACGTATTGGATGCCAACGGAAATATGATTGTGGATATAGGTGGTGGTACCAGTGAAATTGCCGTAATCGCTTTGGGTGGTATCGTAACTCAAAAGTCGATTAAAACTGCAGGGGATGACTTCAATGAGGATATCATTGAGTATATGCGTAAAAAACATAATATCTACGTGAGTGAATCGATGGCGGAAGAGATTAAAACCAATGTGGGCGCTGCGATTGAAGATTTGGATAATCCACCGGAAGATTATGAAGCGTATGGTAGAGACTTGCTATTGGGAATTCCCAAATCGGTGAAAGTAAACTATCGTGAGATTGCCCAGGCGTTGAATGATTCGATTACAAAAATTGAAGCTTCCGTAATCAATGCGCTTGAGTTAACACCTCCGGCACTTTCTGCGGATATTTATAAAACCGGAATCTATCTTGCCGGTGGCGGTTCCTTATTAAGGGGATTGGATAAGAGATTGGCCAAAAAAACCAAATTAAAAATTCATGTTGCAGAGGATCCATTGAGAGCCGTTGCCCGTGGAACCAGTATTGCATTGAAGAATTTTGACAAATTCCCATTCTTGATCAAGTAGTTTTTTATGAAAAAACTTTATATTGAAACATACGGCTGTCAGATGAATATTGCTGACAGTGAGATTGTGGCTTCAATCCTGTCAGATCAGTACGAAATCACTGATAATTCCAGAGAATCGGACTTGGTATTGCTGAACACCTGCTCAGTTAGAGATAATGCCGAACAGCGAATCAGAAAAAGATTGCGAGAGCTCAAATCGCTCAAAAAAAAGAATCCGCAACTGCTGATAGGGTTGTTGGGCTGCATGGCTGAACGGATCAAAGAAGATTTGCTGGAACAGGAGGAAGCTCTCGATTTTATCGCCGGTCCGGATGCCTATCGCTCTCTGCCTCAACTCATTGAAGATGCTGCTCAAGGAGAACCATCCTTTAATCTGCTGTTGTCAGAAGAGGAGACTTACAGTGAAATTGTACCCACACGTTATAACGACAATGGCGTTTCCGCGTTTATTCCGATTATGCGAGGGTGTAACAACTTCTGTTCCTACTGTGTTGTGCCTTACACTCGCGGTAGGGAAAGAAGTCGCGATCCGGAATCGATCATGGAAGAGTGTCGCAATCTGCTGGAAAAAGGGTACAGAGAAGTCACGCTGCTAGGTCAAAATGTCAACTCCTACCGCTGGAAAGAGGAAGAGAAAAGTTTCGATTTTGCCGATTTAATGGCTTCCATTGCGCAAATTTCTCCCCTTTTGAGAGTTCGCTTTGCTACTTCGCACCCTAAAGATATCTCTGATAAACTGATTCAAACCATAGCAGATTATCCCAATATTTGCAAATATATTCACCTTCCGGTGCAATCGGGAAGTTCTGCCGTGCTGAAAAGGATGAACCGCGTTTATGACCGCGAATATTACTTAGAGCGGATTGCTACCATCAAGCGGTTAATCCCCGATTGTGCAATATCTACCGATATTTTATCAGGATTTTGCGGTGAAACCGAAGAGGATCATCAAGATACTCTGTCGATTATGAAAGAGGTGCATTACAGTTCTGCTTTCATGTTCCGATACTCTGTCAGAGGAGGCACCAAGGCTGCTGAGACCATGATTGATGATGTTCCCGATGCGGTCAAAAAGAGACGATTGGAAGAGATTATCGCTTTGCAACAGGAACTCTCACTACAAAACAATCAGCAGGATGTGGGTAAAACATTTGAAGTGTTGGTTGAGGGGGTATCAAAAAGATCCGATTTGAAGATGTTTGGACGAAACAGCCAAAACAAAGTTTGCGTTTTCCCTAGGAAAGAGGTTCTGGTCGGAGATTACGTAACCGTTCTAATCACCCAATGTACCGCAGGTACGCTAATCGGAGAATTGATATGAGTAAAATCTTGATATGGACACCGAAAAAAAGTCCCAGACTGGAATACACGCTCCATATCATGTTGGAAAATATCTTAGGTGTTCCCTTCCTAATTACCGAAAATATTGAGGAATACAAAGCCTGTAGCGGACCCCGGTTTTGCTACTCTCCTGAAGAACCACCAATCGAAAATAACTTGTGGATTCAGGCGCATCCTCTCCTTTTTGAAGAAAATCTTGTTGCGCAAACCATCGAGCCTACGCCCTGGAAGGAGTACACGCTTTTCTTTCCCACTGAGCAAGGGGTTTTCCCTGTCGATCCTCTGGCAATCTCTTTTTATCTGCTTACACGATATGAAGAGTACATCAACAAAGCATCTCAAGATCAGCATGGGCGCTTTAAAGTGAGCGACTCCGTGAGTTATCGCTTGGGATGGCATCGCAAGCCGATGGTGAATATTTTGAGTTTGGCATTAGCTGACAAGATCAAGGAGTATTTCCCTGATTTTCAACCCATTACTCTACCCTATCAGCTGCTTACCACGTTCGATGTAGATATCGCGTACCTCTATCGGGGCAGAAGGGGTTTCCGTTTGCTGGGAGCTATAGCTAAGTCGTTTATTTTTTTCCGTTTTCATCATGGAATAAAACAAATCAGGGGGATGCTAAATTTGCCCGTACAAGATCCTTTCGACCGATTTGAACTGCATCGGCAGTTGGCTGCTGCTGAGGGACACAAACCGATCCATTTTGTGCTGACAGCCCCTTTTTCTCGTTTCGACCGCAATATTGACCCTGATAGTCGCGCTTTTAAGCGACTGCTGGAACAGTTGAGTTCCTTTTCAGATATCGGTATTCATCCTTCGTACCATTCCAGTGAAAGGACAGAATTAATCCGTAAAGAGAAACAGAAGCTGGAACAACGATGGGGAAACCTCATCACCAAATCAAGACAGCATTTTTTGAAAGTTCGGTTTCCCTCCACTTTTGAAGCTCTGATTGATGCGGGGATTAAGGAGGATTACTCCTTAGGATGGCCTAATGAGGTCGGTTTTAGAACCGGAACTACAATCCCGATTCCTTTTTTTAACCTGGATCTGAATCAATCGAGAGATCTGCTGCTTGTTCCGCTCCATGTTATGGATGGAGCGTTATTTCAGCTTTACGACAGCAAAGCTGAGTGTCTACAAGCGATTGAAGAGATTCGTTCGGAGGTGAAAAAGTATGGAGGAACTTTAGTGATACTCTATCACAGCAATGCTGAAAAGCATCTTTTTTAGTACCTTTGCGGTTCAATCAAATCGGAATAGTTGAGCTTATGAATAAGAAAAGACATAGTGTTAAACTTCATCTTTATGAATTAGAGCAACATAGCTTTCATATTGCAGTGAAGGGAAGATGGAAAAACAGAACGATTCACTTAATTGTAGATACCGGTGCTTCGCGAACCTGTTTTGATCATGATTTTTTCACCCAACATGATTCCGATGCCTCAATTGTAGAGAATGAGGCTGATAATGTCAGCATCACTTCCTCCTCTTTCGAAACCAATATCACAACGCTCACCGACTTAAAAATTGGGAAAGCCCTGATTCCGGAGATGCAACTCGTTTTATTGGATATGTCTCATGTCAACCAGGCGTACAAAAGTTTAAAACTACCCTCTATGCAAGGCATTTTAGGGAGTGATTTCTTTGTCCAACATCAGGCTACCATTAATTTTAAAACCTTCAAACTCAATTTTTGGTTATGATTATTTTAGGTGTTGACCCGGGGACAACCATTATGGGTTTTTCTGTAATTCAGGTTCAAAACAGTCAAATTTCACCTTTGACAGTAGGCATTGAGCGGTTGAACAAGCTGCCCGACCACCACACCAAATTAAAGCGCATTTTCCAAAAGATTATTGAGATTATTGATCAGTATCATCCCACAATATTAGCCATTGAGGATCCTTTTTACGGGAAAAATCCCCAGTCGATGCTCAAACTAGGACGAGCTCAAGGTGTTGTGATTGCCGCCGCACTATCGCGCAATTTGGCAGTCTTTGAGTACTCTCCCAGAAAAATCAAGCAATCGATCACAGGCAAAGGAAGTGCTTCGAAAGTGCAGGTCGCTGCCATGCTCAAAAACATGAACCTGCTCCACGCCTCTGTCGCCTCCCACGACGCAACGGATGCCCTTGCTGTTGCGGTTTGTCATCATTTTCAAAACCGAATCACCACCACCACAGAAAGATATTCCGGCTGGGAAAGTTTTATTGCAAAAAACCAAGACAGAATTAACAAGTGAAGTCGGAAGGCGTAATCAATTACGAATTACGAATTACGAATTGCCTAGTAGGCTCTTGCGAACAGCACTCTCTCCTTCGATGGTTTGCCGGTTAAAATACAGGTTCCTGCTTCTTGTGGGTTGTTCAAAGGGATACAACGGATGGTTGCTTTGGTTTTTTCTTTGATCAACTCTTCTGTTTCAGGAGTTCCAT
>ENA-UPXM01000447-UPXM01000447.1-activated-sludge-metagenome-genome-assembly--contig:-NODE-447-length-59655-cov-17.633943_pt1 | contig 59655 bp, 67 predicted proteins | sample MGYA00238178_ERZ772708 | MGnify/ENA primary metagenome ERZ772708 (study PRJEB29002, sample SAMN05720212) | activated sludge metagenome | isolation source: anaerobic digester from wastewater...
TCTTCGCTGATAAAAGGTTGAATAAAAGGGCGCATAAAAGCGGTATAGTCAGATGTTTTCATGGTTTTAATAAAAACGGAGTTAATTTTTCTAAGGATTTTTTCATCAAAAAGCTGATGGTCAGTCCGTATATTGTCAATTTCGAAAGAATTGACGATTTGCTCCATATTCATCCGATAATCGGCTTTATTATCATCGACATCAAGACGATATAAGTAGCTGCAAATAGCTTCTGGAAGATAACCGTTTTTCTTAAGGAGGTTCAGGATTTTTTCGTCAAAGTCGCGATTTGTTTTGCCGATCGATAAATGAATAAAAGTTGGGAGCTGCCAATTCAAGGCGCGATTTAATGCGACATAGCGACCGAGATTGGGGAGATCAGTCAACTCAAAAACGACATGGGAAATTCCCATCAAATGGTCATCGATTATCGCCGCGAATTCTTCGCTGGGCAATCCGTTACTGCCGGCGATTATCCAATCGTTTAAATTCAGCTTGTCATCGGTGACCTTTCCGATGCGCAGGTCGTTGATTTTAGTTTCGCCAAGAGCCCTCATTTTGAAGTAGGTAGCCGGACGAAAAGCACCAAGGGGCGAGCCTTTTTCTTTGGGCGGAACTCTTTTGTATGCCGCTCCCACGGCGAGCAGCGCATCGATGTATCTCTGATAAATATCGAGGCGTTCATTTTGAACATATGGAGAAAGGCCGGGATTCGGATTTAAGGGTGACTCGTCGGCGATTAAGCCAAGCCAGTCCAAATCCTCGAGAGCAAAAAGATTGGTGGTCATACCATCTTCTTCTGATCGCATGACGTTATCGAGGCGAAAGATAAAAGAGCCCCTCAGTTTTCGGGATATTAAATAAGTGAGAAATGCTTTTCTCAACTGACTTAAATTGAGATGCCCACCATCTTGATGAGCAAACCTCAAGCGCGTCATCACAAACTATTTCCTCTGCAGCATGACGACGGCAACGGCCCGGGCGGCTTCGCCACGCCCCACCGCATCTAGGCCTTCATTCGTCATGGCTTTAATCGAGACATTTCGATCCATAATTCGCAGAGAGCGCGCAAGATTGGCGACCATCTTCGAGAGATAAGGTGAAAGGCGAGGCTTTTCAAGGGCGATTGAAATGTCAATATTTTTCACGGCATAACCGTTTTCTTCGATAAGCCGATTCACTTTATTGAGGAGCTCCATGCTATCAACATTCTTATACTGCTTATCGGTGTCGGGAAAATGCGTGCCGATGTCACCGAGGGAGAGGGCGCCTAAAAGCGCATCCATCAGAGCGTGGATGACAATGTCGGCATCGCTATGTCCAAGCAGTCCTTTTTCAAAAGGTATTTCAACTCCGCCTAAAATCAATTTCCGACCCGCGACGAGGCGGTGAATATCTTCACCATAACCAATTCGATACATAGTATAACCTCCTAAACATTAAATCTAAAAAACATGATATCGCCATCTTTGACGAGATAGTCGCGACCTTCGATGCGAAGTTTTCCGGCTTCTTTGACCGCCAATTCGCTTCCTAAATGGAAAAGATGTTCATAACTATATACTTCGGCTTTGATAAAACCTTTTTGAAAATCGGTATGAATGATGCCGGCGCACTGCGATGCACTGCTGCCGTTTTTGTACGTCCAGGCGCGGCACTCATCGGCACCGACGGTAAAAAAGGTCGCCAAATCAAGAAGGCGATAAGTGGCGCGAATGACTTTATCAAGGCCGGATTCGCTGGCTCCCATCTCCTTTAAGAACTCACGCCTGTCTTCTTTGCTAAGGAGCGAAAGCTGATATTCGATTTCACACGAAATCGGAATGACTTGAGCTTTTTCCTGACCGGCGATGCGGACGACTTCCTGATAATGTTTGGCGATACTCAAGTCAGCATAATCTTCTTCGCTGACATTGGCGACATAGATCAGCGGTTTCAAAGTTAGCAGGTGAAAGTTTTTGTTAGCATAGCTAATTTGCTCGCTGCTCAATGGGGCATTGCGCGCCGAAATGCCACGATTAAGGTTTTCTTTTATAATCGCCAGAATCGCCATTTCATAGACGGCGTCTTTTTCTTTTGCCAGGCGAGCTTTGTTTTCAACTTTGGCAATGCGCTTGTCAACAGTATCTAAATCGGCGAGCGCCAATTCGAAGTTTATCGTTTCGATATCACGTTGGGGATCAATGCTGTTTTCGACGTGGATGATCTCGTTCGATTCAAAGCAGCGGACGACTTGGACGATGGCATCACACTCACGGATGTGGGCGAGGAATTGATTGCCGAGTCCCTCTCCCTTGGAGGCCCCGCGAACCAAACCGGCGATATCATAAAATTCAAAAGTCGCATGAATCGTCTTCAGCGGCTTAAAAAGATCAGATAGGAAATCGAGCCTCTCATCGGGAACGACCACTACACCAGTATTTGGCTTGATGGTTGCAAAGGGATAGTTGGCGGCTTCGACCTGCGAATTGGTAATCGCATTAAAAAGTGTTGATTTACCGACGTTGGGAAGACCGACGATACCGGCTTTTAAAGGCATGGAGAATCACCCGCATTCATAAATAAGCATTGTTATTATATAACAAGTGTCATGAGATAGTAAGAAGAGAAAGAAAAAGCCCTAATTTACTAGGGCTTACATGTTCAATGACTTAATTTTTAACTTAAATCTTCTTGATGTTCGCGGCTCTTAAGCCACGAGCAGATTCCTCAACATCGAATTCTACTTTTTCGCCGACTTCGGCGGTCTTGTAGTCCTCCATGACTAAGGATGAATAATGGAAAAAGACGTCTGAGCCTTCATCGGTGTGGATGAAGCCATAACCTTTTTCCTTATTGAACATTTTGACTGTTCCCTTCATGAAATCCTAACCTTTCTTACAATAGTATTTGTGAGTCATTTAACTCACCGCCATATAATAGCATTCAAATAAGAATTTATCTATTATTTTTTGCAAAATTCTTTACTTTAATAAATTGCTTTTTAAGCGATGAATACTGTTTTTCGAAGGCGGCATAGCTAGCGGCGACGGCGATGACAACCGACATAGCCAAGATCGCCGCCAGCGGGCGGTAGTCGAAGACATAAGGGATGTTCGTGCCCACAAAACCGGCGATGACATGAGTCACGAAATAATCGAGAATGATGATTTCCAGAGACGATAAGAAAAAAGCCAAAGAGGACACGACCAGTCCGCAGACGATGAAAGATCTTCGAATCGCCGATTTCGAAATTCCGAGATAGTCGAGGAGAATGATGTCGCGGCGATTTTCTTCAATCGTAACAAACATGACGATGAAAAAGAGAAAGAGAGAGGTCAAAACCGCGAGGGAGGAAAAAGCAAAAAGAACGACTCTGATGAAGGACATCGTCTCGTCTAGCCCGTCGCTTATCGTCTTCATCGGATCATAGAAATCGAACTCTCCATATTGCTTATTAAGCTTTTCGACTAAAAGCTCGCTATCGCCGTTCTTGTCAATCTCGAAAATAACGTGTTTAGGAATTAATTCGAAAGCGCTGATTCCTCCTTTTAATTGAAAGAAGCCCAGGCTCCAATACGGCCGATGATGAAGGGTGATGCCGCTCCCGCGGATGATGCCGACAATCGTTGTTTCCGTCAATGAATACTGTTTCTCGATGCGGTCATTATCATAGGCGATATTGGCATAATTAGTGGCGATTAGCAGCTTTTTGCCGACCATTTCGACAGGCGAAAGGAACTTATGTGCTAAAGTCTCCGATATCGCAATTTCGTCAAGATTAATGGGCTTGCGGCCATAAATTACTTCTCTTAAATCGCTGGAAAATGACACTCCTCCATCCATGCTCGTTTGAATGTTTCCGGAGAAAACCCCGGGAGGCGGCTCAAAGATCATATTGTCATTTTCCGAGGCGATCAGACTATCGGCGTCGATGGCTTTTTCTATCTGCGTATCGCTCAGCGAGATGAAGATGTTTTTGGCAAAGCCCGCCAGAAAGGAATTTGGATGATAATAGTAACCGCCGTCCGTAGCATATAAGTGATTATTTATCCGATGTTCTTTCTTCATAATTTGGGCAAGAGCCGAAACATCAATCGTGTCCTTATCGACATGAAAGACGAGGAGGCGATTTAATAGACATGGGCCGCTCATCGGGCAATGGGTCGGATGGAAGGCAAAGCCCGCCATTTCAAAAACAAAATCGCGCAGTGGCTTCTCGAGTGTGGCCACTTCAAGAAATGTTTCCGGATTCTCTTTCGTCGTAACAAAATAACTCTTGGCCATCTGCCACGGAAATTCATATTTGCCATCATCAATGGAAGGAATGCGCATTTTTTCCTGAAAGACATACTCGCTCCATAGGTGATTTGTATGATAGATGGCGGGTGTATCGTTTGGAATGACTCCGCTTAAGTGGAAAATTTGCTCGTCTTCATATCCCCAGTCGCCATTGGCGATTCCTAAAGTAACCAGGGGGCGGGCACTGCTGATGTATTCGCCAAGAGACGCATAATTTCTTTCAATTCTCAGCGAATAGCAAACGCCGACCATTTCGTTATGCGGAAGGCCGATAACAATCTCGTCATTGTCCATGCTTGCCTGCTGAAAAGGATAAATTTGGTGATTTGATCCAATTTCATCAAGCCATAAAAAATCGTTAATTTGACGCGTTGAAAAGCGCGGCAGAATTATCTTATAAGCAGTTGAAGAGATAAACATTTCGTCGCGATCTTGAAAAAAAGATTCGAAATTGACGGCATATGAGACACCGATACCATTAATCCATGATCCGTAAGTCTCAGCTATTTGACTGACGTTTTCAAAGCTCGCGCTGTAGGCGGTAATCGGTGTCTCATCACCTTTTTTTGACATGACAATCATGCCATCTTTGATGACTTGCGAAAAGCCGGTGACGATTCGCTCCTGAATTGAAAATGACATTATTATCGAAAGGCCGATTCCCAGAAGACCAAGAGACATCATGCTGTTGTTGAGTATGACGCGATATTTGCGCGTTTTGATAATCGAAAGCGCTCTTCTAAGCATCGTTTTAAAAGGCATATGCAGTTTGTTGTTGGCTTTTTTCATCTGCTGAAAAGTTATTTTCTTTTTGATGGCGGTACGTTCAAATTTTTGATGTCCGGTGATCATTCCATCGACAATTGTGACTTTGTCATCGCAGTAGCGAGTCACGAGTTCTTCATCGTGAGAGACGACGATCACGAGCCGCTGGGCTGAAATTGATTTAAGAATGTCCATGACTTTGATGGCATTGCCTTCGTCGAGCGAACCGGTCGGTTCATCGCAGAGGATGAAGGCCGGATTATTGACCATTGCCCGCGCTATCGCCACCCGCTGTTTTTCGCCGCCGGAGAGCAAGTTCACCGCCACATCTTTTTTGTGGCTTAAACCGACGAGGTCGAGAAGCGACGATACGTGCCGTTTTTTAAACTCCGCTTCATCATTTGACAGCACATCGAGAGGAAGCAGTAAATTATTCATGACCGAATCGTTTTCAAAGAGGCGAAAATCCTGAAAGACATAACCGACATTGAGCAGTCGGAATGCGCTTTTCTGCTCTCGCGTAAGATTATCGACCGACTTGTTTTTGAACAGATAATCGCCCTGATACTTTTCATCGATTCCGGAGAGGATATTTAGCAAGGTTGTCTTGCCGCATCCCGATGGACCGACGATTGCGAGAAATCCCGTCTTGGGAAAGCGAAGAGTTATGCGGTTGAGTACTCTTCTTGTTCCGTATTCTTTGATGATGTGATTTAAGCGAATCATCGTCAGTTTTCTCTAAGCTCGTCCGCAAGGGATAAACCTTTATAAAGGCGCAACGGCAAATAAGTAAAAACAAGCGTGATGACATAGCCGAACGACAACACGATGAATATCAGGAAAAAGGGCCGACCCATAAAAGCGGCTAATGGAATATCGATAAGATTCTTAAACATAAAATGTTTATAGAAGTACTCATTTGCTATTTTCTGAGCAAAAATCGCAAAGGCAAAAGCAGCAATTATGGCAGCGAAAATGATGAATAAACTCTTATAAAGAAAGATGTCGAGAATATCATTTTTCCGCGCTCCTATCGAAGTTAAAATCGCTGATTCCTTCTTTTTCGAAACATAATTGGAGTAGGCGCCTATCGCCATGATTGAACATGTTCCGACGAGGGCGATAACAAGGAAGACGAGCATTGAATAAAAGGCGGCTTTTGTCAGTTCCTGATACGTATTTTTTATGAGCAGTGATGACGATTCCAACGCCAAATTAGAACCGCTGCTCTCGAGTTTTTTTGAAATCTCGGAAACGACAGGCAAATCGTCTTTGGATAGCACGAACACGTTTAAATCGTAATTGGTGAGATAGTGATTGTCGGCGATGATGCGAAAGATGTCCAGACACGAAATGTCTCTGTTAAAGTGGTCGCTTATATCTTCTAAATAGTAATTTTCGAGCAGTTCCTCAAAGGCGACATGAGAATAGAATATTTTGGGAGTGTTAAGAAAGGATAGTTCTTCAAAAATTCCGCTTATCATCATTTCCTTCTGCCACAGGAAAACATCTTCGATAACGCTGTTGTATTCATCATCGATTGTTATCTTCGTCTTGATATAGATTGTTAATTTTTGTCCGACCAAATTGTGAAAATCAGTTGATAAGATTGCGGCAAATGTCTTATTTATCACCACTTCTTCCATCGTCTCTTGATCGGGAATCATGCCTTCGATCAGGAGTTCGCTTTTCTGGCGAAGATGCAAATAGCTATAGACTGGCGAAAAAACCGGATCGTCGATTCTTTTGTCGTGAAAAAACAAATCGTGGTTACCGGGAAACACTTTCGTGAAGTCATCGGTCACGATCGCCGAGCTGACAATACCGCTAAGAAAGCTCAGGTCATCGCGTTTTGGCCTAGTTACTTTGATGAGCGAAAGCGGAGCGTCACCACTGCTTATCCGCTCCTTTTTCGTCGCTTTAAAAAGGGTGCTATCGACGATGCGCTCCTGTGTCATATCCACGACTTGGTTCGCCCCGTAATAAAACCCGACAGAAAGCAACAGCGAAGCAAAACTAATTAACGTAGAAAGGAACAATATAATATTTTTGCTGGCATCGCCCCAAATATACGAGCGAGCAATCTTCTCTTTCCAATTAGAAATAATCACGATTGTTCAGGAAAGGAGACATCGGAGACAATTTGGCCGTCTTTTACTTCAATGTGCCGCGTCGCATAGGCTAGAGCCAAATCGAGATTATGTGAGACGACGATGACGAGGCGCTCTTTTGATATCGCTTTAAGCATCTCCAACGTCTTTATGGCGTTTTCCCGATCGAGTGCGCCGGTCGGCTCATCGGCCAAGACGATGGCGGGATCATTAATAATGGCCCTTAAAATGGCGACGCGTTGCTTCTCACCGCCCGAGAGCTTTCCGACTTCCGTATCATGCATTAAATCGAGCTTGTATGCACTCAGAAGCTTTCTTCCCATCTCATAGCATTTGCTGATTCCGCGCCCATCGATTAGCAGGGGTAAAACAACATTGAAGAGCACGCTCTGTTTATCAAATAAATTGTACTGTTGAAAAACGAAACCGATTTCGCGATTGCGATAAGCGCAGATGTGCTTTTCATTCATCCCATCAATCGTTTTGTTCTTGTAGAGCACGTGTCCGTGCGAAGGCTTCAAAATGCCGGCGATAAGTTTTAAAAGGGTGGACTTGCCCGATCCTGATTTCCCGGACAAAAGGACAAAGCCCCTTTCTTCAAAGGCTAAATCAATGTTTTGCAAAACAGGATAGTCCTGCCCTCCAAGCGAAAAGACGCGGCTTAAGTTGTCGATTTTTAAAATTGGTGTTTCCATAGTTACCAATATATAAGGGTAGAAAACGCCAAAAGTATCAGTTATTTTTTTATGACAATCGCCTTTTCTTCGTGAGCGATGACTTTGCGAAGGCGCTTATTGAAGTCATAGCGCGTCAGCATAATGATATTTCCGCAACCCAGACACATCATCTTGATATCGGCGCCGACCCGAACGATCTGGAATCGTTTCGTCCGTGCCGAGCAAGGATGTTCTTTCTTCATTTCGACAATGTCGAATAATTGGTAATCGAGCACTTTCATATTAATATGGTAAATCTTCCATTAAGACCGCCGACGGAACTTTTGGAAGTCCCGGCATCGTCAAAATGTTTCCGGTCAGAGCAACGACAAAGCCCGCCCCGGCCGATAAACCCAATTCACGGATGGTGATTGTGTATCCTTCGGGCGCGCCTATGACTTCAGGATTGTCGCTTAGCGAAAGCGGTGTTTTTGCCATACAGACAGGCAGAGCGCCATAGCCCAGCTGATTGAATTTTGCAATCTGCTCGCGTGCAAACTTCGAATATTCGACTTTTCCCGCGCGGTAAATCTGTTTACAAATCTTTTCTATTTTCTCTTCAATCGGTAAATCTAATTTATATAAAGGCTTATAATGCGAAGGCTCGGTATCGAGCATCTTGACGACTTTTTGCGCCAAGTCGACGGCTCCTTCGCCACCTTTTAAATAACCGTCGAGGAAACTGACGACATAGCCTTTTTCTTCACACCATTTCTCCAGAGCTTCGATTTCGCTTTGATGATCGCTGGCAAAGTGGTTGATGGCCACGACGGACGGAACGCCGAATTTTTTAATGTTTTCAAGATGAACGCGAAGATTATTGACGCCTTTAAGCAAAGCTTCGACGTTTTCTTCACTGATTTTTTCAAGGAGCTGGCCGCCATGCATTTTTAAAGCCCGCAAGGTGGCGACCATCACGACGCCATCCGGTTTCATCTCGCCATAGCGGCAGGCGATGTCAAAGAACTTCTCGGCTCCCAGATCGGAGCCAAAACCAGCTTCGGTAATAGCGATTGGGGCTAATTTGCGGGATAGTTTTAAAGCGATTAAAGAGTTGCAGCCATGAGCAATATTGGCAAACGGTCCGCCATGTATCAAAACCGGATTGTTTTCAATCGTCTGGACAAGATTTGGTTTAAGCGCATCTTTCATCAACTTCATGATCGCGTGCGAAATCTTTAAATCCCGCACTCGGATCGGTTCTTCGTCAACATTAAAAGCGACGATGATTTTTTGCACGCGTTCGCGAAAATCTTCTTCATCCTTAGCAAGGCAAAGAATGGCCATCAATTCCGAAGCGACGGTAATAACAAAACCGTCCTGGCGCTCAATGCCGTTTTTCTCTCCGCGGCCGATAATGATTTCGCGCAAAGCGCGATCATTCATATCCATCGCCCGTCTCCAGACGATGCGCTGAGGATTAATCCTTAACTCGTTTCCCTGATAAAGATGGTTATCGATAACGGCGGCGATAAGATTGATGCTCGAAGTAAGGGCGTGCATATCACCCGTAAAATGGAGGTTGATATCATCGCGGGGATCGATGGAAGCAAGTCCGCCGCCGGTCGCTCCGCCTTTGATGCCAAAGACAGGACCGAGTGAGGGTTCTCTTAAAGAGAGCATGGCTTTCTGATTGATCTTTGCCATTCCTTCCGCCAAAGCGATGGATGTTGTCGTCTTGCCTTCGCCGGCCTTCGTCGGCGTGATGGCGGTGACGAGGACGAGTTTGCCATCGGGAACATCCTTTAAGACGTCAAAAATACTAGTGTCGATCTTCGCTTTAAATTTGCCATAAGGTTCGATATAGGTAAGCGGTATGCCGGCAATCTTGGCAATTTCATCAATTTGTAAAAGGGGCATTTTCTTACCTCCGTTTTCTTATATATAAAATATAACTTAATAAACCTTACTTTTGTATCTTTTCTAAGCAGTAAGATGATAGGGCGAGACCTGCCGCAGAAGGAACATTCATCACCGAGGCGAGCAACGAACCCTTGCGAAGGGGCTTTTCAAGAGAATAGACGACCGGAATATCCGCTAAATCAATCTGCTCTCTGCGCATCAGCATCCGCATTTTCTTGGCGAGGGGATCAGTATCGGTTTTTGCTAGATTGGCGATGCGAACCGCGGTGGGATCAAGGCGGTTGGCCATACCCATCGATGAAATAAAAAGCAGATTGTTCGCCAAGCAGTGTTTAATCAATTGGACTTTCGCTTCGGGGGCATCGATGGCATCGATGACAAAATCGAATTTGCGGCCGCTGATTCGAGTCAAAAAATTATCATCCACTCGGCAGTCAAATGCCGTGACAATAATGGATTCGTCGATTGTTTGAACACGTTCTCTAGCCGCTTCAACTTTTGGCTTACCAACATCCTTATTTGTGAAAAGAATCTGCCGATTTAAATTTGATATCTCGACGACATCGTAATCGACGATGGTAAAATGGCCGATGCCGGAGCGGGCGAGGCTTTCGAGCGCCGTGCCACCGACGCCGCCCAAACCACAGATGAGGACATTTTTATCCTTTAATGTCTTAACTTTATCTTCACCGACCAAGGCGGCAAATCGTTCAAGACGTTTTTCCATGGCTGATCTCGATAATGTCATCGACACTATTTATCCAATGCATTTTGAACTGGTGACGCGCAAATGTCATCTGTCGCTTTACATAATGACGGGTGTTCGTAATGATATCGTTGATTGACTGCTCTCGACTCGTTATACCTAGAAGGTAATTGATGGATTCCTTATATCCGATGGCGTGAAAAGCTTGCTGTTTAACTCCGTATTCATTGATTAAATTGCGGACTTCTTCAAAGAGTCCGTTTTCAACCATGCGGCTGACGCGCTCGACAATGCGAAGATACAAATCGGCGCGTTCAAACTCAATCCCGAAAAAGAGCGTTTCATAGAGTGGCTCAGAATCCTTTTTAAGAGGAATTTCAGATTTTTTTATGCCTTGCGACCGATAAATTTGTAGAGCCCTTAAAACGCGGCGCCGATTATTGAAGTGAATCGTTTCGGCGGCTTTGGCATCAACGACTTTCAAGGCGTTATGAAGCGCCTGATTATCCAATGAATCATATTGTGATAAATCGACATCCGCCTCTTCTTTAAATCGATAATCAAAGAGGGCGGCTTTGATGTAAAGGCCGCTTCCACCAAGCATAATCACCGGTATATTTTTCGATAAGAGATCGTCGATGATCACCCGCGCTTCTTTTTGATAGCGGGCAATAGAATAATTCTCGTCGACATCAACGATCGCAAAAAGGTGATGGCGAACGCCTTGGAAATCTTCTTCTTTAGGCTTGTTGGTGCCGATGTGAAGCTGGCGGTAAACATGAAAAGCATCGGCGTTGATTATCTCCCCACCCAGGCGCTTGGCAAGTTCTATGGCAATCCGGTCTTTGCCGGTATTAGTCGGACCGGTAATAACGTAAATCATAATTTAATTATAGGGCAGAACGATGAAAAAACATCGCTAATCAAGCAAATCGGCGATATTTTTCAGAAAATTGTGCACTTCAGACTGGATGCTTGTGAAGTTGGCCACAAGCGGATGATTATCATAAACAGCTAACAAATTCTCATATTCAGCCTTCTTAAGAGCGTGTTCTTGTTCATCGGCCATACTCAATGACAGGGCGACTTGGGCGGCATTGACTTTAATTTTGAGCGCTTTCAGTTCTTCATTTTCGCCAATTAATGCGCGGAGGCGAAAATATTCTTTAACGAGTTCGCTATTCATGATTTCACGTTCGAGATTATCAAGGGCGTTTTCAATATTATTCATCGACGAGTTCTCCAATTAATGAATATGTGTGGGATTCAAGGATGCGGACGCGGACAATTTTACCGATGTGCGAGGCCTCGCCGCGAAAATGGACGAGTTTGTTTGTTTCAGTGTAGCCAGAGAGGACCGACTTGTCTTTTTTACTCCAGCCATCGACGAGAATTTCGTAAATATTACCGACCATGGCATACGACGATTCTGCAATCGTCTCTTCGAGGGCTTTTGTCAGAATTTTAAAGCGCGCCGCCTTTTCTTTTTTGCTCACGTTGTCAATGAGTTTGGCGGCCGGCGTCCCTTTTCGGGGTGAGTAGATAAAAGTAAACGCGCTCTCGTATTTCACTTCTTTAATAAGTGAGACGGTTTCCATAAATTGTTCTTCGGATTCATTAGGAAAACCGACGATGATATCGGTGCTGAGGGCAATGCCTGGAAGTTGATCGCGAAGTTTTTGGACAATTGCCAAATATTGTTCACGGGTGTATCTTCGCCCCATTGAGCGAAGAATCTCGTTGCTCCCGCTTTGGACGGGGAGATGCACATATTTCATTAAGTTCTCATGCCTTTTCATCACTTCGATAATATCGTCGCTGAAATCAAAAGGATGCGAGGTCAAAAAGCGCAAGCGCGGAATGCCTAAAAGCGCAACTGCCTCGAGAAGAGTCGCAAAGGTGACATTACGATTTTTAAAGTCTTTCCCATAAGAATTGACATTTTGACCGAGCAAGGTGATTTCTTGATAGCCTCGTTCGACGAGATGACGACATTCGGCAACAATCTCATCAAAGGGGCGGCTTCGCTCCTGACCGCGCGTGTAAGGCACGATGCAATATGTGCAAAATTTATCGCAACCATAGGAGATGTTGACAAATGCCTTGTGTTGCGCCTTGCGTGTCGATGGTAGCTTTTCAACGATTTCCTGCGGTCGGGCCAAAACATCGACAACGCGGCAAGACTCGCGGAGATGAATGTCGATTAATTCAATTATTTTATGAATGTTATGCGTGCCGAGAATAAGATCGACCTGCGGATACTTTTCAAGGAGCGAGTCAATGATGTGTTCCTGCTGACTCATACAGCCCGAGACAGCGATAATAAGGTCCTTGTTTGTGCTTTTTAAAGCTTTAAGCGTGCCGAGTTCACCGAGGACTTTGTCTTCGGCATTCTCGCGGACCGCGCATGTGTTGAGCATGATAAAATCCGCGGACTTTGCGCTTGCTGCTCTGACAAATCCGGCTCTTTCAAGGATTGCGGAAATAACTTCCTCATCGCGGATGTTGGCTTGACAGCCGTAGGTGCGAATATAATAGCGTTTGTTTTTTGCGAAATCTCGAACTAAATCACTGACAAACGGTTCATAATAATGAACCGGCATCAATTTCTGGCGAATTCTTAATCTGTCGAGATCGGGCTTCGAAAGAATCTTGGATTTAGCCATCGTTACGACCGCTTTCGACAATATATATTGGGAAAATTTCCTTGCCCCGATGAGTGAGATTATCAATGTCGAGGACAACCGCCGACAGAAGTGACTGATCGCCTTCGTCAAGCTGGAAAATGTCATCTTTACCAAAAAGTGTGCGATTGATTACTTCTTCTTTTTTAAAACCAATGACACCGTTATAAGCTCCACACATGCCGACATCACTTATAAAAGCCGTCTTGTTGGGAAGGAGTCGGTAATCTCGCGTCTGGACATGCGTGTGCGTTCCGATAATGGCGCTGACTTGTCCGTCAAAAGCAAAAGCAAAGGCTATTTTTTCGGCCGTTGCTTCGCCATGAAAATCAACGATGTGAATTTCATCTTCAGGCGTTTCGGCGAGGAGATCCTTTAAGGCGTAATATGGATGGTTTACTTCTTCCTTCATGAAAGCCGTACCCAAGAGATTGGTGACGCGAATCTTGACGCCTTCGACATCAAAAACGATGCTTCCTGACCCTCCGATTGGTTTTAAAATATTCAGGGGTCGAATCAAGCACTCGGCCTCGTCAATGTAGCGACGAATATCGCTTTTAGTCGCGTAGTGATTACCTAAGGTAATCGCATCGATTCCGGCATCGATCAGTTCATGATAATGCTTCTCGATTAAACCTTTGCCGTGAGTGGCGTTTTCGCCGTTGGCAATGACAAAATCAATCCGATACTTATCGATGAGTTGGCCGAGATGTCGTTTGACGACTTGCCGGCCGTTGCGACCGACAATGTCGCCGAAAAAGAGAATTCTCATGAGTTTAGGTGCTTTCTGTTCCGCCTTTATTTTGCGGTTTCAACAGCCCGATATTCACGGATGACCGAAACTTTAATCTGACCCGGATAGGTGAGCTCGTTTTCGATTTTCTCGCGTATGTCGCGAGCGAGTTTATAAGCGGCTAGATCATCAATTTTGTCGGGGATGACCATGACGCGGACTTCGCGGCCGGACTGCATGGCGTATGATTGATAAACACCATCGTATGATTTGCAAAGACTTTCGAGTTTTTCAATGCGCTTAATGTAATTTTCGACCGTTTCGCTGCGCGCGCCGGGACGGGCGGCTGATAAAGTGTCGGCGGCGGCCACGAGGTGGGAGATGACGAATTTTGGTTCGACGTCGCCATGGTGGCTTTCAATCGAATTGATGACGACTTCTGGTTCGCCGTACTTTTTGGCGAGGCGAACGCCGATTTCGACGTGGGAACCATCGATTTCAAAGTCCATCGATTTACCGATATCGTGAAGTAACCCGGCGCGTTTCGCCAGGTTTTGATCAAGGCCCAGTTCAACCGCCATGATGCCTGCTAAATAGGCGACTTCCATGGCGTGGTCGTAAGCGTTCTGACCGTAACTGGTGCGGTATTTCAGTCTTCCGACATAAGTTAGTAATTCTTTATTAATGCGCGGCAGTCCAAGCTTGAAGGCGGCATCTTCGCCGGCTTTGCGAATTGACTCATCGACTTCGACTTTAACTTTTTCAACGACTTCCTCGATGCGCCCCGGCTGAATGCGACCATCTTTAATGAGGCATTCGAGCGTCAACTTGGCGATTTCGCGGCGAATCGGATCAAAGCATGAAACGGTGATGACTTCAGGCGTGTCGTCGATGATGAGGTCGACACCGAGGAGCTGCTCGAGCGAGCGAATATTGCGTCCTTCGCGGCCGATGATGCGGCCTTTCATTTCATCGCTGGGAAGGGAGACGGCTGAGACGGTTCTCTCCGTCGTGACTTCTTGCGCGTATTTGTTGATGGCAAGGCCGATTAACTCGCGAGCTTTCTCCTGCGCGGTTTCTTTGGCTTCGTCTTCTTTATTTTTAATAAAAGCGGAAATTTCTTTTGATAATTTGCTTTCAACGCGCTGGAAAATTTCTTCGCGCGCTTCATTGATTGAAAGCTGGGCAACTTTTTCTAATTCCTGTATGATCGAATCAATTTTCTGCTGAAGGACTTCTTCCTTGCGCTCAGCCTCTTTAAGGCGGCGATTCAATGTTTCGGTTTTTTCTTCCAGGACGTTTTCCTTGGTGATTAACTGCGCATCGCGACGGTCGATATTAGCTTCGCGCTGCGACAGCTTGTTGTCTAAGACGAGATACTCGGCTTTTCTTTCTTTGAGTTCTTTTTCGGTCTCGAGTTTCATCTCATAGGCGACTTGTTTGGCGTCGATCTGAGCAGACTTGACGGTGTGCTCGGCTTTAATTTCGGCGTCCCTGATAATTTTTTCAGCTTTTTTGCTGGCGCTTTTAGCTTTTAAGGCCGGAATGATAAAGACGAGCATGATGCCGAGTCCCAGTCCGACGAGCGCGGCGACGACGATTAAAATAATGTCTAATGGCGATCCCATAACTTTTTTACCTCCTTGGTTTGTGTTTGTTGATTAGGGAATGTTTCCTATGGAAAGATAGGAAAAAAACGATCTAAAATGGCTATTATTACCTAAAACGAGGCATGGTATACGCCGATTCGTTTATTTAATAACGGATACTATCCGATAAGAGAGACTACAAAGAATCTATGGTAATAAGTATCTTTCGATACAAGTGTATTTTAGCAAAGGCGCTCAAGAAATAAAACAAAGAATACATTGAATTGGAAGATGGGCGGTGAAAGGCGCAAAATTTACGCCTTCGCCGCATAGTGTGAGACGGTAATCTTATTTCAAGAACAAACATTATTTATTCTAGCGAAGATTTTTTAATCGCTTATTAGAACTTTTTGTTCCGATATGATGGCGGTTTTCTTCTTTTTGTTGGAACGCGTAAAGATAAATTGCATCGCCATGTTCTTATCGTAAAAATGTATGTATGCTCACTAATTTAAAAAACGCGCGTCAGAAAAAAGGTCTAAAGCAAAAAGAACTAGCTGATCTCCTTGATTTGAGTTCGAAGACAATTAGCAATTACGAGGCTGGCGCCCGTGACCCCGATATTAAAACGCTGATCAAAATGGCGCGTATTCTTGAAGTCACAATTGATTACCTCGTCGGTCTTGAAGAAAAAACTCTTGTCGAACAGATTCGCGATCGAATTGCCGAGCTGAATCGAGATGAGTTAGCGGATTTACTTGGCGATTATATTGAAGTAATCGCAAAAATCAAATAGATATTATTGGGCAATTCCGGTTTTTAGCTTAGTGACGAGATCGTGCATCACGGTCTCGTTTTTCTTTAAAAATTCCTTGGCGGTCTCGCGGCCCTGACCGATTCTTTCGCCGCTATATTCATACCATGATCCCGATTTCTTAATCAGTCCCATATCGATGGCAAGGTCGAGAACTTCGCCCTCTTTAGAGATGCCTTTGCCATAGATGATATCAACTTTGCAGGATTTAAAAGGCGGTGCAACCTTGTTCTTGACGACTTTAATATTGACCGTATTTCCGACGAGATCGTTGCCGTCTTTAATCGCTTCTGAACGACGTATGTCGATGCGCACCGAAGCATAGAATTTAAGGGCGCGACCGCCGCTCGTCGTCTCCGGATTTCCATAGACGATGCCGACTTTCTCACGGAGTTGATTGATGAAGATAATCGTGCATGAAGAACGGTTGAGGACGGCGACGAGCTTGCGCATCGCCTTCGACATCAAGCGGGCTTGAAGCCCGACCTGATTATCGCCCATCAAACCATCGAGTTCCGCTTGCGGAACAAGAGCGGCGACGCTGTCGACGACAATGATGTCGATGGCTCCGCTCGAAGCGAGCATTTCCACAATTTCAAGAGCTTGTTCACCACTATCGGGCTGCGAAAGAATTAAATCATCGATATCGACGCCTAGATTACGGGCATAGATCGGGTCGATTGAATGTTCGGCATCGACAAAGGCGGCCCGCCCGCCCATCTTCTGAGCTTCGGCAATCGCGTGGAGCGCCAGAGTTGTTTTACCGCTGCTTTCCGGTCCATAGATTTCGATGATGCGGCCTTTGGGATATCCGCCGACACCGAGTGAATAATCCAGGAGAAGCGAACCTGAAGGAATCGCGTCAACTTCGACGTGCGGTCTTTCGCCAAGGCGCATGACCGCGCCTTTACCATATGTTTTTTCGATGGCCTTTAACGCCTCATCGAGGGCGGACATTTTGTCTTTAGATGTTTCTTTTGCCATTTTTTATCCTCACTAGATATATAGGAACGAAAACATAATTCGTTGCAAATTATTTTAAAATACTTTCCAGAGTGCTGATCATCAGCGCGGTTGCCTGCTTCTTAATTTCGGTGCGAGAACCGCTTAAATTGAGAGGAACACCCCATATATTATCTTTGCTGGCCACCGCCAGAAAGACGGACCCCACTTCATTTTTTGAATCGCTGGCGGTCGGTCCGGCATTGCCGGTTACGGCGATGCAGTAGTCGACATTCAAGAGCGTGCGACCATTATATGCCATTTCGCTCGCGACTTCCCAGGAGACGACTCCGAATTGATCGATCGTCTCTTTCCGAACGTTGACGAGGTTACATTTAACTTGCGGCGTATAAGCGACGATGCTTCCACAAAAAACATCGCTGGCCCCGGGAATGTCGGTGACGGCTGAGGCAAAAAGGCCGCCGGTCATCGATTCAACCGCGCCGATGGTGAGGTTTTTTGACTTAAGAATTTCGACGAGATTTTGAGCTTTCATCTTTATTTTCCTCCCTTAAAACTTGGCGATTCGTAACGACATAGATAATACCCGATAGAAGCGAGACGGCCGTCGCTAGGTAGACGAGCAGTTCCGCCACTCTTAATCCTTCTGGAAAGCCTGAATCGAAGTAGGAAAAGGGCCACCCATTCAGTAAAATAGCGACGATTGCGACCATTTGCAGCACCGTCTTGGCTTTGCCAAAGATGTTAGCGGCGATGACTTTATTCTTTGTGACGGCAATGAGGCGCAGGGCATCGACGATTAAGTCGCGAGCGATGAGAATAATCGCACACCATAAAGAAAAAGTGAGCGTGCTCGGAGCAAAATGAGGAGCGACGATAAGAAAGATGAGCAATCCGTCGATCAACAGCTTATCGGCAATCGGGTCTAAAAACTTTCCTAGGTCGGTAATCTGATTATTGCGACGGGCCAGAAAGCCGTCGAGCCAGTCGGTTGCCGAAGCGAGAATAAAAACAATCGCGGTGATGAAATAGACTAGATTAATGCCGGTATTACCAAGGTTCGGAACACTGATATTAAGCAGAGATAAAATAAAAAGAGTAATCAGCATTGCGACGACAATTACGATTCGCGAAATAGTAATCTTCGTTGGTAAATTCATACTTCTCCTAAGTGAGTACCGACCCTGTAAGCCATGTTCTGTCAAGGATAACAATTTATCTATGCACTTTGTGCATGCGTACCGCGATTCGCTTCTCTAGGTACACTTCCCCTACCAATTTTGGGTTTCTCGCTTGTGGGGTTTACCGCGTTCCACCTTAGCGTTTCCGCTAAGCTTCGTCACTGTGGCACTTTCAGGGAATCCACCATAGCCGAGGCTTTAGGCATTTTCCCGCCGTTATGCGCTCCCGCATACCTAGCGTTATTTTTTCCGCTAGCGCAATCACTACTGGCATCACAGCCAGTGCGAGCATGGACTTTCCTCTGGAATAACCAGCAGTTATCGAGGTCGGTGCTATTTAATTTTAGATGGGTCAACGCCTAAACGATACAATTCTTTTTCCAAAGCGGCGATGCGCCGAATGTATTCGACGTTCTGAATTGACACTTTGCCCTCATCTTTAATATTTTCAAGCCGCTTGCGATATTTCGCGTTTTCAATCTCCAAAGCGGAAGTTTGATCGCGATGCTTTTTGATGAGGGTCTCGAGCTTGGCGATGTAATCATCGCGCTCAAGCAACACTTTTTCAAAAGCGAGATAGTCCAGAGCGACTTGATCGAGGAATTTATCGACTTCGAGCGCATCATAACCTTTGACGTTTTTGGAAAACGGTTTGTTCAGGATCGTTTTCGATGTTATTTTGGCTTTGAAATCCACGATATCTTCCTCTTGTTTTAATTATATTAAAGGCACGGCTTAATTACAATTGAATTACGAGGCAAATCTTCCTTTTTCCCCTATGCTAATGAACTCCATGGTGCTATACTATTTGCGAATTATATGATCGAGTTAAAAAAGGCAATTCGCGGGCGCAAACATCTCGTCTTTCTGGATTTAGAAGGAACTCAGTTTTCACATGAGATGATCGCGATTGGCGCAGTCCGTGCCGTGTTAGGCAAGGATGGAACGATTCGAAAACTCTACCCCGGATTTAAGCGTCTTGTCTTGGCTAAGAATAATGTCGGTAAGGTCGTCGTCCAATTGACGGGCATCACTAACGAGATGCTAAAAAAAGACGGCGTCACCTATCGCGTCGCGATGGAAGATTTTAAGAAATATGTCGGCCGCTCTTTCACCAAATCGCTTTTTATCACTTTTGGTAACCATGATCTGCGCATCATCGCCCAGTCGGTCAGCCACAACCTTGACGCTAACAAAAATGATGCAAAATTCATCAAAGAGAATTACTTAGACCTCGCTGCTTTTATCAGCAAATATATCAAAGACGAAAAAGGAAATTCCCTCTCTTTGGATAATTCGCTGAAAATCTTCAACATTGAATTCGACGGAACAAAGCACGATCCTCTTGATGATGCGCGCAATCTCGCTCGCCTTTATGATGCGATGCATATTAACCCCAATCTTCTCGCTCAAGAATATAAAAAAGTTCTCGCTAAAAATAAAGCGCTACCTTCACCGCTTCCCAAGCTTATTAATAAGTTGACAAAGGGCGAATCAGTCACTCCTGATGAGTACGAAGACATGATTCGCGAATACGTCAGTTAATATGATTCGATATCCCAATGGCTCAAGCCCTCAGCCAAAACGCGAAAAGGCCGTTAAAAGACCGCGCGCTCTTTCGAGTGCAAATCGCGGCATGAATCTTGAGGAAGACATCAACATTTCTAATCAGTATTACATCGATAAAGACATTGCGGTCATCACTAAACGCCCGACCCCGATCAACGTCGTCAAGGTCGATTACAGCCGTGGTGCAAAAATTACCGACGCCTATTTCGAAAAACAGTCAACTACCGACTATAATGGTGTATTCCGCGGAAAGTATCTCGATTTTGAAGCAAAAAGCACTAAATTGCATACCTCTTTTCCATTATCTAACATTACTGCCCATCAGATCTTACATCTGCAAAGAGTCATAAAACAAGGCGGAATTGCATTCTTTATCATCAGGTTTGAAGCCCTAGATGAGACTTATCTGCTCGATGCGAGTTTTGTCATCGAGGCTTTTAGCGGTGAAAAGCGCAAATCAATTCCTTATCCAGACGTTAAAAAGAACGGCCATTTAATAAAAAAAGGCTTTATTCCAAGACTTTTTTATCTCGAAGTTGTCGAATCAGTTTATTTTTGAAAAATAATTGCAAATACTGTATAAGTCGCATTTGTCGCATTTTGGTTTGCGGGCATGGCATATCTCTCTTCCAAAGGTGATAATCTGGTGATTTGTTTTGACTAAGTCCTCGGGTTTTAATAGTTTTCTAAGCTTAGTCTCAATTTGATCAGGATTGTCTTTTTGTTTGGCGAAGCCGAGTCTTTTCGAGATGCGCTCGACGTGTGTATCAACCGCCATCGATGGAATATTGAATAGTTCGGCTTGAATGACATTCCGGGTTTTGTTGCCGACACCGGGCAAGCGCAACAAGCTGGCGCTATCCGCCGGCACCCTGCCGCCGAATTCATCAGCCAACATCGCGGCAATGCCTTTGACGCTGACGGCTTTATTGCGATAGAGACCGATTGAGCGAATGGCTTCTCCGATTTCTTCTAAGGAGGCCTCTTTAAGCTTCTCGAGGCTATTAAATTTGGAAAAGAGAATCGGCGTGACGAGATTGACTGCTTTATCAGTCGTCTGGGCGCTTAAGACAACGGCAATTGCCAGCTCGTAATCTTTTTGATAGATTAACTCACATTGGGCATGAGGAAAATTATCATCCAGATATTTCTTGAAAATTAAGATTTTCTCACTATTTTTCATCGTCATCGACCCATTTGGTCTTGGCGATTTTTATCGTCTGTTCGATATCTTTATTCCATTTTTCACTGACGGCGCTATAACCTTCTTTTTCCATGTCATCGCGCGTCTGCCACTGCAAAAGAATTTTATCAATCGATCTCAGCGAACGCTTATTCTTGCTAACGGCTTCTTTGAGGGCGTTGATGATCATCTCATCGCTATAACCAAAATTGACCCATTCATTAATGATTGAGAATTCGAGGGGAGACAAGGTGCGGTTTAATTCTTTTTCAAAAACCTCATAGATATTTTTCAAAGTCGCATTACGAGCAGCGGACGAATTAGTTTCCTGCTCTTTTGCCAAAGCAAGTTGAAACTCTTTGTAAAGTTTTGTGCGCAATGGTTTAAGTGAAGTTTTAATATTTTTGTTCGTTGTTTCGTATTCGAGAAGCCCTCGTGTGATGAGCCGCACTAAAATCTTATCGATAACTTCCGTTTTAAGTGTCATGCGAAGGCTTAACAAATCGGCCGTGATAAATTTATTTTTCTGCTCGAGGAGATGGTCGATGACTAAAATGACCGATAACTCATTCTCGTCCAGGCCTATTTTTTTATAATGCTCGATCAGCAGATAGCGGAAGTCGAGAGCTTCCATTGAGATATTATCCATAGTATCCTCTACGTAAAAATATCATAGCACGCTAAGCGTGTCGGATGACATCACTTTCCTTTGTTTTCTTCTTCGCGAACTTTGTCGGGATTAAGTTTAGCGAGAAGATGGCGATATTTATTCATGGCCGCCAATGATTTTTCTTCGATGATAAAGCCGAGTTTTTTGGCGAACCGCTCGGCCCGCAAAATGCGCAGAGGATCTTCGATAACGCGCTTTTCCGGTTCTCCGATAAAGCGGATGATTCCTTCTTTTAAATCTTTCAAGCCGTCGGCAAAATCGTATATTTTGAAGTCCTTATCTATGTAGATGGCATTAATGGTGAAATCGCGCCGAATAAAGTCGCGCTTGATATCGCGGACATAGCGAATTGTTTTTGGATGGCGAAAATCGATATAATCGTCTTCTTCGCGAAGGGTGACAATGTCAATTTTCTGTTTGTTGTAGATAAGAGATACTGTGCCGAATTTAGCGAAGGTATATTTAGCCACATCAAGAAATCTTTTCATTTCTTCGGGCGTTGCATCGGTGACAAAATCATAGTCAAGAACTTCGCGCTCCAGGAGATAGTCGCGTGATGTTCCGCCGATCATGAATAAGGAAAAACCATGTTTCTCAAAGAGTCTGGCAAGATTAATAAAAATGCTTTTATCCATAGATAGATTGTATACAATGATGACAAATAAAAAAAGGTCAGCTTTCGCTAACCTTTGGTGTGACAATAAATCCTTAATTAACCTTTTCTTTTAATGATTTTGAAGGCTTGAAGGATACGGTATGACTTGCCGGAATTTGAATCTTCTTACCGGAAGTCGGATTTGTGCCGGTGCGGGCAGCGCGTTTTTTGTTCTCAAACACGCCAAAACCGGATAGTTTGACGGCTTGTTTTTTAACGAGGGCTTTCTCGACTAGTTTTAAAAAACTTTCGACGGCAGCCTCGGCTTGACGTTTGGAAAGATCAGCCTCTTCGGCGACAGCTAAAATCAGATCAGCTTTGTTCATAGATTGTTCTCCTTTGTTTTCTGTCTAAAAATTATCACAGCATCAAATAATTATCAAGATTATTGCCTACTAATCTTCTTTTTTAAGAGGTCGGCTCATTAGTTCGGTGATTACTTTTGATGGTTTGGCATCTTCAAATAATACTTTGTAAATAGCCTCGACAATCGGAAGGGATAGCCCATTTGAAGAAGCTAATTTGTGAATTACTTTCGCCGTTCTCACGCCCTCGACAGTTTTTATATTTTCCCGATGAAAACGCTGACTCGAATCATCGCTTCCAATCATAAATCCGGCTTGGTAGTTTCGTGAGTGCTTAGAGCCGCATGTCACTACCAAATCTCCGATACCGGTTAAACCTAAATACGTTTTCAAACGCGCATTATAGTGCTTGCCCAGTTTTACCATTTCATTTAAGCCGCGCGTTATTAAGGCGGCTTTGGCGTTGTCTCCTAAACCTAAACCATCGATTATTCCGGCCGCGATGGCGATGCAATTTTTCATTGCCGTCGCGTATTCCGCACCGATCTCATCCTCTAGGATGTAGACGCGGAAATAGCGATTAGAAAATAATTTCTGAACGAGCTCGGCGTATTTTTTGTTACGCGACACGGCGGTGATGAGCGTGAGGTGCCGCAAGATGACTTCTTCAGCGTGTGAAGGTCCTAATAGCGAGACGACGCCAGCGAGTTTATCTTTGCTAATATGATGGCGGATGACTTCGGACATTCGCTCCTTGGTGTCCGGGTCAAAGCCTTTCGCAGTATTAACAAAAAGCGTCTTTTTACTAAGATGCGGCAACATTTTAATCAATACATCGGAAACCGCTCCGGTCGGCACGCTCAAGAGAATCAAATCGCTATCGCGGCAGATGTCTTGGATGGAGCTTGTCGCCACGATGCTCGGGGAAAGGTTGATCAAATCGCCAAAATAAAAAGAGTTGCGATGATTGAGATTGATGTCATCAACCTGGTTTTGCTCACGTCCATAGAGAATTACTTCGTGACCATTATCGGTCAGAACCTGCGCTAATGCCGTGGCCCATGTGCCGGTTCCAGCGATGCCGATTCGCATTTTTACTTGCGCTCCCGGAGAATGATTTTGATCGGCGTTCCATCAAAAGAAAATGATTCGCGTAAGCGATTTTCGATGTAGCGAAGATATGAGAAGTGCGCATATTTTGGACGATTGACGAACAAGACAAAAGTCGGGGGTCGGGCATCGACCTGATTAGCGAAGTAAATTCTTAATCTTCCGCCTTCAAATAAAGGAGCCGGATTCATGATTTGTGCATCTTGTAAAATGTCATTTAACACGCTCGTTTGAATGCGCCTTCCGTATGCTTCATAAACGGTATCGAGGGCTTGAAAGACGGTGTCAATCCGGCTTTTATCTTTCGCCGAGACATAGATGACGGGGGCATATTCCAGAAATTTGAATTCCTTGCGAATTTTCTTGGTAAAATCGCTCATCGCCGTCTGCGAGCGAGGAATTAAATCCCATTTATTGACGACGAGGATTACGGCTTTATTAAGCTCGACGGCATAACCGACGACATGTTTGTCTTGTTCAGTAATGCCCTGCTCGGCATCGATGACAAGCATGACAATTTCCGATCTTTCGATTGCCGATAAGGCGCGCAAAGCGGCGTATTTATCAATGGCTTCATAAATCTTTCCACGCTTTTTAAGGCCGGCCGTGTCGATGACGACATATTGTTTTCCATCACGGACAAATTTAGTATCGATGGCGTCTCTGGTCGTACCTTCAATCTCTGAGACAATAACACGGTTTTGACCTAAAATCGCGTTAGATAATGAAGATTTGCCGACATTTGGCCTGCCGATAATTGAAAAAACGATTTCGTTTTCTTCGCGTTTTTCAGGTTCCGATTCCGGAAGTAATTTAACGATTCGGTCTAACAAATCGCCGACTCCGATGCTGTGAGCGCCGCTGATAGCGATCGGTTCGCCCAAGCCTAAGGTTGAAAATTCATAGATATCGGCGATTTTGCTTATATCATCAATTTTATTTACCGCAAGAATAATCGGCTTATTAGATTTATAGAGCATTTTGGCAATCTCTTGATCATCGTTGGTGACACCCACTTGTCCGTCGACGATGTAGACGATGACATCAGCCTCATCGATCGCCATTTCAGCTTGCGCGCGAATTTGTTCTTGAAAAGGGCGATTGGCAATTTCGATACCACCCGTATCGATGACGCGAAATTCTTTGGTCAACCACGTTGCATTGGCATATAGTCGATCGCGGGTGACGCCGGGCTCATCATCGATGATGGAGCGCCGCGTGCCGATGATACGATTAAAAATCGTCGATTTCCCGACATTCGGACTACCGATAATTGCGACTACGCCGAGAGGCATATTCTTAGGCCTCTCCGATTTTTCGTTTGATGATATCAAGAACAGCCTCGACGGCTTCTTCAATACTCAGAAACGAAGTATCGAGGAGAACGGAATCGGCGGCTGGTTTTAAAGGGGCAAAATCACGGTGCGAATCAATGTAATCGCGGCGGCGGACATCTTCTTCGACTTCCGCCAGCGTACATTTGATGCCCTTGGAAATATTTTCTTCATAACGCCTGACCGCACGAGTGGGGACATCGGCTATCTGAAATATTTTGACATCGGCATTAGGTAAGACATAAGTTCCGATGTCGCGACCATCCATGACGACCGAACGGCGCTGAGCCATCTTTCTCTGAAGTTCGACAAGGGCGAGCCGAATATCTTTGTAAGAAGCGATGTAAGAGACATTAGCAGACACTTGCGGTTCGCGAATTACTTTAGTAACGTCTTCGCCACAGCAGATGACGCGGCCATCGCTATGAAGTTCGATATCGACCTCGGGAACAAGCGAAATACTGGCGGCTTCATCCTTAGGATCGAGACCTTTTTTCATGACGTAGTATGTAAAAGCGCGATACATCGCGCCGGTATCAATATATGTGTAGCCGAGAGCCTGGGAAACTTTTTTGGCGACGGTTGATTTTCCGGCCGCGGCTGGTCCATCGATGGCAATCGTGACTTTCTTCATAAAGTTCTCCTTTTTTAAAACGCGTTAATTCCGATGATGATTAACCCGACAATCAAGAGTATAAGAATTGAGATAAGAATGATTGTCTGAATCAGTTCTTTGCGTTTTTGTTTGACGATTGGCGAGACGCTTTTTCGCTCGTTTTCGTCTGATGCCCGCACGCCTTCGATAATGTCGTCAATACCGAATTCAATCGTCGAACGCCCGCTTTTAATATCGCTGACCTTCGTCTTCTTGGTTTGGGCGATTTCGTAACCGACTGATTTTTGTTCACTCGAAAGTTCGCTATCATCTGGCATGCGAGAGATTTCGTCGCGCAGCTTCTGGAATTTTTCGACGCGGGTGAGAGCTTTCAATGGTCAGTCCTACTTACTGATATATTCTAATATAAATTAGAAATCATTTATAGGGTAATTTGATAAACCTTGCATAAACTATTGTTTAATATTATAATTCCCGTTGTTGGAGGACACTATAAAAAATGGCGAAAAAAGTTAGAATTGACCGCGATGCTTGCATCGGATGTGGTCTCTGCGTCTCAGTGATGCCAGAAGTCTTTGAGTTTGACGACGAGGGTAAAGCCCGCGTTCACACTCAGCCCGCCGAAGGCGTCGAAGTCGAAGTTGCGAATGATTGCCCGACCGGCGCAATTATCGTCGAAGACTAATCGTCGATTCTCTTATTAAAAAGCTGCCTATCCGGGCAGCTTTTTTTGTTCGAACTGAGCCATGAAGCGATGGATGCTCTTATAGACGAGGAAAGTCAGGATGACGACCATCGCGTTTTTAATAATATTGAAAGGAACGATTGCCAAAAACCCAAGTGACCAGCCGATGTCGGTTACCGCGGGATTCGCAGCCTTGGCCATCGCCAAAATCGCCGCCTCGGGAAAACCCATCACGAACATATAAAAAGGGATCATAATATAGACATTAAACACGAGGCTGGTCGCCACTTGCACGATGAAGCCGACGGCAAAACCAAGAATGACGCCTTTGATATTACGCCTTCTTTGATAGATGATGGCCGCGGGAATGACAAAGGCTGTGCTGTAGATTAAATCAGCCCATTCACCCACTGTCAGTGTCGAGGTGAAAGGAAGTTTTATAATAGTTTTTACTATTATCGCGCAAAAAGCACTAAATGGCCCGTAGGCAAATCCGGCGATGAATAAAGGTATCTCGTCGAAGTGAAATTCAAGAAAAGAGGGAAAAATCGGCAAAGGGAATTTTAAGAAGGGAACGATATACAAAATCGCTGAAATAGCACCGAAAATCGCCACGCGACTCATGAAGCGAATGATGTCAATCTTTTGAAAATGAAACGTCTTTCCTTCCCTTAAAACAATCATGAGAAGAAAGATCCATATAAGTAATAAACCGACGACTGCTGCTCCCATAAAAAAGGTCCTTCTTTCAGGACCAAAATGAGATACTTCTCTCATCCAGACTGCACTGTCGCCTCTAGAATTTAACTAGATCGGCCCGAAGGCTCGCGGGGTTTACCGCCGGTTGGGAATCTCACCCTGTCCTGAAGCTTTTTCTATTATACTACAAAATACAAAAACGGAAGCAAAATAGCGATTGAAAGGTTGTTATTTGCCGCTTCTTAGAAGCGCTTCGCTGATCGAGTCGATGATGTCGGAAGCCAGGAGGCTGTGTTCGCCACGTCTTTCACAAGCGATTCCTCCGGCTATCTGATGGAGATAGACGCCATACTTGGCGGCTTCAAGAAAAGTATAATTCTGGCCGAGAAGGCTGACGATGATGCCGGCCAAAACATCGCCGGAACCGGCTTTAGCCATACCGGGATTCCCAAAATCGAGTTGACCTTCATATTGCTTGGCGTAGACAGTTGTCACCGCGTCTTTTAAGACGACGGTCGCTCCGAGAGAAGTGAGCGTGTGTATTTCCTTATGCGGTTCATGACTATCAAGAAGTCGTTTTGCCTCGCCCATATGGGGGGTCAAAATGACATGGTCAAGGCGCTTATTTAAACCGACTTTTTTAAGAATTGTGAGTCCAGTGGCATCGATTACGAGGGGAATATTCTTGCGGAGAAGGAGTTTTAAAATGCGCTCATTCATCAGGTTATCTTCTAGGCCCGGGCCAAACAATACCGCATTCTTATTCTCAAGCGTTTTTTCGACTTCCTCAATGTCGATAAAGCGCTTAATCATCACCTCGGGATTGAGATTGACATACAGTGAATAATCATCTTCTTCAAGCGCGATCGAGACGAGTCCCGAACCGGTCCGATAAGCGGCGAGGGCGCTGAGCGCCGGAGCGCCAAAAAAGCCGATGCTGCCGCCAAATATCACGATGTTCCCATAGTCGTACTTATTTGTTTGCTTGCTTCTTTTTGGAAGTGGCAAGAGCTCATCTTTCGTGATTTTCTTCATAATTTCTCCACTAACTATTTTTGATTATTGCGAATTTTTTTGATGATCATTTCTTTTGATTTCATCACGCGAATTGTGCCGGCCATCTCCTGATCGGCAAGCTTGGTTTTTATGTCTTTAATCAAGGCCACCTGCTCGGGAATCATGATGTGTTCAATCGCATTGACGCGCCGCCTCGTCTTTTCTATTTCGCGGGCAAAAGTCTCCGTCGTCTTTTCCAGTTCGGCAAGGGCGATCAGCTTTGGGAGAAGTTCAAGACCGAGCATCAAAGCCTCATCGAACTCCTGAGGAGCAGAGCTTAGGGCATAGGGGAGTTCGGTTTTGCCATCAAGGCTAAATCGCAGATGCGGCGATTCGACGCTCATCGTCATCGACTTGCTCGTTTGTAAAGACCAGGAAAAAGCCGGAACCGAAGTGAGTTCATACAATTCGGCTTCACGCGTTTTCGCTCGCCCTTTTTTAAATGACGAAAGGGCTTTGGAAGTCATCGTCTCGACCTCGGTTCTTAAATCCTTGGTGCGATAGACTATTTCCATGAACTGGCGAATCAATTCATCTTGTTTATCTTTTAAAAGATGATGGCCGCGCCTGGTGATGGCGAGCTGATTCTTGAGCTTTGTGAGCTCCATTCTGGTCGGATTAATTTGACCGATTGCCACCGCTATTCACCTGTTCCGTAAAATTCGGCGATGTTTTCGTCGCTGATGCGCTTTAGCTCAGAAGTCGGGAAGATGCGAAGTAATTCCCAGCCGATATCTAAAGTCTCTTTTATCGGGCGATTGGTTGTAAAACCCTGAGAGATGTATTTTGCTTCGAAATCCTCGGCAAATCGCGCATAAAGTTTATCGATATCCGATAGCGCGCTATCGCCTAAAACCGTTGAAAGTTCCTTGGCCTCCTTGCCGCGGGCATATGAGGCAAACAGCTGATTCATCGTGTCGGCATGATCGCCGCGCGTCTTGCCTTCACCAATGCCTTTGTCCTTTAAACGCGAGAGGGATGGTAAGACATCGATCGGAGGAAAGATACCTTTCATAAACAAGCTTCTTGAAAGGATGATTTGACCTTCGGTTATATAACCGGTTAAATCGGGAATCGGATGCGTTTTATCATCTTCCGGCATCGTCAATATCGGCAGTTGGGTAATCGATCCCTGAATGCCTTTGATGCGACCCGCTCTTTCAAATAAGGAAGCGAGATCGGTGTAGAGATATCCGGGATAGCCGCGACGGCCGGGAACTTCTTTGCGGGCTGACGAAATCTCGCGAAGAGCCTCGGCGTAATTTGTGATGTCGGTCAAAATAACTAAAACATGCATATTAAGTTGATAAGCCAGGTATTCGGCGGCGGTTATCGCCATGCGCGGAGTGGCGATGCGCTCGATGGCCGGATCGTTGGCGAGATTAACGAACATGACGGTTCTTTCGATCGCGCCCGATTTACGAAAATCTTCGATAAAATAATCGGCTTCTTCAAAAGTGATGCCGATCGCGGCAAAGACGACGGCGAATTTTTCGGATTTTCCGAGGACTCGCGCCTGCCTGGCAATCTGCGCTGCCAGTTTTGAATGGGGCAAACCCGAGCCAGAAAAAATCGGCAGTTTTTGTCCGCGAACCAGAGTATTTAACCCATCGATTGCCGAGATGCCGGTCTGAATAAATTCAGAGGGATAATCGCGGGCGACAGGATTGAGGGCGGAGCCGTTAATATCGAGTCTGGTGTCGGCGATAACCGCTCCCTTGTTGTCGATGGGACGGCCGAGTCCGTCAAAGACGCGACCGAGAATGTCGGGCGATAAGCCTAATTCGATGCCGTGGCCCAAAAAGGTGGCTTTTGCGTCATCGATTTTCATCCCTTGACTCGATTCAAATAGCTGGACGAGGGCTTTATCTTCATTAATTTCCAAAACTTTGCCGAGCCGCGTTTCGCCATTCGCGAGTTTGATTTCGACGAGCTCGTCATATTTGACATCTTGAACCTTCTCGACGAGCATTAACGGCCCGACAACTTCTTGAATTGTCTTATATTGTTTGATGGCCATAATTACTCCTCTCTCAGGGATGAAAATTCTTTTTCCATCGCTTGTTCAATACTGTCGCACTCCTTTTCCACATCAGCTTCGCGAACATATTTAATTCTTCCGATGCGTTCGGGTGTTTTCATCTTTTCAATCTCGCTAAAAGCCTTGCGACCTTCAAGCGCTTTTTTGGCCAGATCATACCACCGCAAAATCGTTTTAAGCATGCGATGCTGTTTAGCGATTGAAGCGTAAGTATCGATTTCATGGTACGCGTTCTGGTGCAGGAAGTCCTCGCGAATCATCTGCGACGCCAAAAGTTTGATGCGGTCGCTTTTTGATAGCGAGTCGATACCGACTAAACGCACGATTTCCTGAAGCGATGCTTCTTCTTGAAGAAGGACTTGCACGCGGCGAATCATTTTGCTCCAGTCTTTGTGATAATGAGAATCGATATCGAGATGTAAAACATCTTCATATAAGCTATAACTTTTAATCCAGTCGATGGCCGGAAAGTGCCGGCGATAAGCGAGCTGAGCAGAGAGGCCCCAGAAGACTTTAACAATCCGAAGCGTCGCCTGCGAGACGGGTTCGGATGTGTCGCCGCCCGGCGGAGAAACGGCTCCAATCGCGGTGACGGCTCCTCGACGATTTTTATCGCCGAGACAGGCGACATAACCGGCCCGCTCATAAAACTCGGCGAGACGGCTCGATAGATAAGCCGGATAGCCTTCTTCGCCTGGCATCTCTTCAAGGCGCGAGGACATCTCGCGCAAGGCTTCCGCCCAACGCGAAGTAGAATCAGCCATAATCGCGACTTTATAGCCCATATCGCGATAGTATTCGGCGATGGTAATGCCGGTATAAATCGAAGCCTCGCGGGCTGCGACTGGCATATTCGAAGTATTAGCGATTAAAACCGTCCGCTTCATCAACGACTCGCCGGTGCGGGGATCTTTTAAACGCGGGAATTCCATCAAGACATCCGTCATCTCATTGCCGCGTTCGCCACATCCCACATAGATGATGATATCGGCATCCGCCCATTTGGCTAATTGATGCTGAACAACGGTCTTTCCTGATCCAAAAGGACCAGGAATTGCAGCAATTCCGCCGATTGAGACAGGAAATAGAGCATCGATGACACGCTGCCCGGTAACCATTATTTTATTCGGAGCGATTTTGTTGAGATATGGTCTTTTCTTGCGGACGGGCCAGTACTGAATCATCGTCAGCTCAATCGTCTTGCCGTTGTTATCGACGATCTTGGCGATGACATCGGTGACTTTAGCCTTGCCTTTATGAAGCCAGACAAGTTTTCCGGAAACATTGGGGGGGACCATGATTTTGTGATTGACGACCGGAGTCTCCTGCACGGTTCCTAAAATAACGCCACCGCTGACTTGAACATCAAGTTGATGGACGGGAACAAAATCCCATTCGCGTTCGCGATTTAGACGAGGTAAATCAATCCCTAAGGGGATATGCGGACCAAAGGAGTCGTAAATATTTGTTAACGGACGCTGAATACCATCAAAAATCGATTCGATCAAACCCGGACCTAATTCAGCTGACAGAGGTTTATTCGTATAGAAAACGGGCTCGCCCGGACCGATGCCGGCTGTCTCTTCGTAAACTTGAATTGAGGCCAGACCGCCACGGAGCTCGATTACTTCGCCGATCAGTTTTTTATGCGCGACGCGAACCACATCGTAAACTTGGACATTTTCCATGCCCGAAGCGACAACCAGAGGTCCGGCAACTTTTGTAATTGTACCAATTTTTTCCATATGAACTCCTTTATTAAAATAATTTTAGACCAATGGCTTTTTCGACATCGGCGCGCAGTTTTTCTAAGCCTTGCCCGCTCGCTTCATGATCGATGGGGAGGGCCATGATGATAGGGAAGGCTTTTTCGTTAAAGCGCTTGCGATACTCGCCAATCATCGCCTGTAAATCTTCATCGATGATGATGATCTGAGCTTCGGCCGCAATGCTTTCCAGCACACTTTTCATCTTCTCTTCTCCATCGATGACAAACGTTTCGAATCCTAAACTTCGAAAAAGAAAAACATTCTCCGTTTTAGCGATTGCGACGGCGCGCTTATTCATGTTTCGTCCACCATCGCCGCCGATGCTCGATCAAGATGGATGCGGCGAATATCAATTAGCTCAATCTGCTTGCGAATGACATAGATGATGATATTTGCGCTGGACTTGATATCGACAGCATCGCGAGTTAACTCATCGACGAGAAAGCGCAGCAAAGCGTGCTCAAGAGACGAGAAATTTCCGTCTTCGAAAAACAGGTCAAGAGGTTCGCTAAAGCGAGTTAGGTAAGCCGTCGCATAGAAGGAGGCGATTTCGCGGTCGGAAGCTTCGACGAGGTGGACGATGTCAGCGATGCTGATTGAACCGCAATCTAAAAGATTGTTTTTGACTCGTTCCGCGTCCGATCTCAGTTTTCGGGATCTGAGCAGGGTGATGAGATTATTGATATCGGTTGAAATAACAAAGTACTTTTCTAAAGAGGCATCTTGGCGAGACTTGATTTGTTCATACATTAATTTCTGAAAAGTTTTTTCTAAAAAAGTCACAAGCGAATGACTGTCGCTAAATGTTTGATTGTTGGCTTCGGAAATCAAATGCTTGTAAGGTTCTTGAAGATTGTAATAGTCATTTTTCAAAATAGCTTGAGATAGTTCTTTTTCGGTTAGAAAGCCAGCTGGCTCAAAAGGGCCGAGCTCGGCCTGAAACAGCTTCTTTTTATAGTAAGCGCGAATATTCGTCAAATCGTACCTGGTAAAAAAATACGGCGTCAAATCGTCGTTTGGCATGATTTCGGAAAGTTCTCTTTTTAGTTTCAAAACTTCTGCGCCGACAATTGCTTCCACCGCTTTCGGCTGCTCGCCCACTCCGTAGCCAAACGACTGCAGTTTTAAAATAAACCCGTCATCATCGGCATTTCGCAATTCACGAAATTGAGCCTTATTAAGAAGGCTGGCAGACTTCGTGCTGAGCAAGGCGCTGGCGAAAGTATAGTCAGTCATCATTCTCCTTCATTTTCAAAAAGCGATGCGAATAACTCTTTCTCTTTGCGTTTGCGCAAGCGGTCAAGAATCGGCTTGACGCTAAAATTAAGATCGTAAGTGTCGCCCAGCAGCAGGAAACCTTCTTCTTCGTTTGAAGAAACATCTTCCAAGACGAGATGATAGTCTTTTCCAAGCGCTTTATTTAAGCGATCGAGGACGACATTATGAGCGAGATCTTGCGATGAAAGAGCGAGGCGGTAGCGTTCATAATCGCGAGCGTTGACACGCATCATTTCATCGCCTTGTATCTTTTCGTCCTGAATTTGTTTGACGACAAAAGACAGAAGATCCGAACCTTTCAGACTTTTGAAGTGATCCAAGACAGCATTAAAAATCTCATCGATGGACTTATTTTTTAAAGCCGCCACCGATTGCCTTTTCTCGAGTTCGCTGAGAGCTTCAGCTTGGGCGATTGAAGTCGTTTTACTCTCATCAGCTTTTGCGAGCAAAAGTGCCGCTTCGCGTTCGGCTTCGGCGACGATGGTGTGTTCGATTGCCTTGGATTCGCGCTCGGCATCCTGGCGAATTGAATCGCTTTCAGCTCGTCCTTTATTGATGATTTTATCGTAGATTGACATGTATGTGCTCCTAAACGGCGACCGCAGCGTACATGAGGATGCTGACCAGGAGGGCGAGAATGGCGTAAGTTTCAACCAGGGCCGTCATCGTGATGCCGCGCGTTGCCATTTCGGGACGCTTTCCGGTCATCAAAATCGACGTCGCGGCCACTTTGCCCTGGGCTATTCCCGAAAGTAAACCGACGAGGGCGATAGGAATGGCGGCGCCGAGAAAAGCCCAGCCCTGCCAATCATCTAACGGGACGGCTTGACCGCCTAAAAGGCCGACTTTTTGCAAAATTAAAACCGCCATCAAAAAGCCGTAGATGCCCTGCGTGCCAGGCAAAGCCTGCAACACCAAAACACTTCCGAAAAGATTCGGTTTTTCAGCCAGGACTCCTGTCGCTGAACGCCCGGCGATGGAAACGCCGACAGCCGAGCCGATGCCCGCCAAACCTGCAGCCAGAGCTGCGCCAATAATTGATAGAACTAATCCGTAAGTCATGATTCTATCTCCTTTCTTCTCGTAAATCCGAGATTTCACTGATTTGTTTTAAACGAATGCTAAAGGGCTCAAATAAGTATCCTCCGCCCTCATAGAATTTTCCAAAAAACTCGATGTATTGTAAACGGCCGTCATGGACATACGCCGAGAGCATGCTCATCACAAAGTTAAAAACATGACCCACGAGATAGACGAGAAGAGACAAGATGAAACCGATGACACTGCCTTGAATCATGCCGGCGAGGAGGTTCATCGTCGAAGCGATGACCGCCGAGGAGAGGCTGAGGGCTAAAATGCGCGAATAAGACAGGATATCGCTGACATAACTCGTCGACTTATAAAGGGCTCCGAGCCCACCGAGGACTTTTCCAAAGATATTTTTGCTTTTGCGACCCGCCAAGAAGAGGAGGAGGAGGGCGCCGACACCGGCAAAGCCGAGTCCGATATAGCTAAGCAAAGAAGCCGATGTCCAGATGACTAATTGCGCCGCAAAGAGGACGAGGCCGACCAGGATGAGTATCCAGCTCAAAGCGTCGGCGATGGCACCCACATAATCTTTGCGTCTGATCAGCAAAGCGAATTTAAAACCGAGGCCGTTGATGATGTGAAGGACGCCAAACACCAATGAGAAACCGAGCATTATCAAAGGATCATTGACAGGGTTTAGAATAATTGTCGTCCACTGCTGAGCAAAAAGGCTGCCGATGAGGGCGCCTAAATCAAAAGGCGCACCGAAGAAACTGCCAAATAAAATACCGGCGACAATCGAGGTGATGCCAGAGTAAAAGAAAACGCTGACCAATTGTTTTAATGTGCCTTTTGGCTTAATAAGCCAAATAGCAAGTCCAAAGATGGTTAACATCGCCAGTCCATAACCGATGTCACCCATCATGATGCCAAAGATGATCCAGTACCAGATAGCGACGGCCGGATTAGGATCCAGCTCTTTATGATGCGGCACAGAGTACATATTCGTAATCGTTTCAAACTGGGTAACGAATTTATTGTTTTTGATAGCCGTGGGTGGAAGATCCCCATCTGTCGGATCACTCAATTCGATATCAAAGTCAGTTGTGACGGCTTTGACGGTTTTGCTTAATTCGTCCACTTGGTCAGCGCGAACCCAGCCGTCGAGATAAAATGATTTCTCGGTCTTAGCAAAAGCGACGCTTTTACGATCGATTTTGGCTTGGATGCGATCATACATTAACTCAAGCAGGCTTTTGCTTTTAGCGAGATCTTTAAGATCGATTTCAAGATCTGCGACTTGCTTCTTGCATGCTGATAGGTCACTTTCGAGTTGGCTTACATAGTCTGACATCGTGAGGTTGACAGCCGGCAAATCAACTTCGCTGAATGAGCGCTTATTGACTTCGCCGAGGAGCTGCTCATCCTCTTCATAGAATGAAGCAAAAAATAGAGCCGTTCCATATATTGGCGAGGAAAAAGTTTGAAATGGAATTTCTTTTTCGGCAAAGAAAGCCTTTAAATTATCAAGGCTATCCTCCTGGACGTGACCGACATGGTAGCGACTAAAAGATGACTTCTTTAAATCAGACACATTTATATCGATTTCGCGGAAAGGCGCATATCGTTGAAACGACTCTTCGGTTTTCTTAATGTGCGAAAGAAGGCTGTTGAGATTTTCGATTTTAGTTTCAACATCCTCCAACAGCCGGAGTTGCCGCTCATCTTCAAGCATGAAATTTTCATAAGTTACTTCGTGGTGTTTAAAGAGAGATTTTTTCTTTCCATAGTGACTTAAATCATTGATAGCTTTATTGATTCTTTGTAAAAGCGCTGTATCCGAGGTCACGTCGACGCTCAAAGAGGAATTGGGGACAATCATTAAAAGTGACGCCTTTTGCAAGGCGCGGACCAATTCGTCTTTGCGCTCTTCTAAAACGAAGATGCGCGCTTTCTTAACGGGAACGATCACTGGACATTACCTCTTGAATCAACTGACTGATCAAATGCTCTTTCTTGCTGGCGGTCTTTTTTTTGATATTCTCTTCGATCTCTTTTAAATCGATGGCTAATTTTTCCTTGATTTCGGCGATTTTTGCGTTCGCCTCAGCTTCTTGCTTCTTGCCGAGCGCCTCAGCTTCATTAATAAGCGACGCAGCTTCTTCTTCCGCTCTTTTCTTGGTTTGATTAATGAGCATCGTTTTGTAGACGCGCGCCTCCGTGACAAGGCTTGCTGCTTGCCGTTCGGCTACGATTATTTTCTTCATTGCTTCCACAAAATTACCTCACTTATCCATAGATTAAATATCGAATTAGTATTTTAGCATATTCACAATGTTATATCTATAATAATTTCCTAGGAAGACAAATATTTAAAAAGCTAGTTATTGAATCCGGCTGTTAGAAATAAGTTTGGTAAAAATATTAAAGAATAAGGCATTGTGAAAATCCCGGATATCGAGATTTGTCGCCTCGATGAATTGATTGAGCCGGTAAGCGAAGGTATTGCGATGAACATATAATTTTTTAGCGGCCAGGGAAGCATTGAGTCCGCACGAGATAAACATCTCGGCAGTGACCATCAAAGGGCGCGAAATCGCCGCATATTGTCTTTTGGCAAGGCTTATCAATTCAAAGTCATTTTCAAGTGCCAAATTTAACAAGATGTCGGCCATGGTGCTGAGATGGACGCCTCGACTTTTAGTCATCTTTTTCATGGCGGTCCGGCTCACTTGACTATCGTCGTGGCTCATCAAAAATTGATACGAATTATCCGTGTCGCTCATGATGACGGGAATAAGTGATTCCAAATAATCATACAAGTGCTCATCGGATAAAACATAACCGCTCCGACCATCAAAAAAAGTGATTGAAAAGATGTTTTTATACGAGCTGACGAGCGCGGCGTTAAAACGCTCGGCATTAATGTCTTTCTGCGATATGAAAAAATAGTATTTTACCATAAATCAATTATTGTGCTTTATGCACAAATAGTAAAGATTAGTTAACGAATAAATTCTTTATCCATCACTTCGCGGGCCAAGGAAAAATAGGCGAGGCTTCCCGCGGAACTTGGGCGATAAAGCGTTACCGGCAGACCTTTTGAGGAAGACTCGGGAATCGAAATATTGCGAGGAATAGTCGCCAAAAAGGTATTTTCTTTAAATAGAGCCCTGATTTGCGTGGTTATTTCCGTTCCAAGTCTCGTTCTTGAATCATACATCGTCAATAAGAAACCCTCGATTCCAAGCTTCGGATTAGAAGTTCGCTGGACTTTTGAAATGGCTGCAAGTGTCGTCGCGACAGCCTCGAGGGCGAAATATTCGCACTGTACCGGAATCAATATCCCATCGGAAGCAGCCATCGAATTAAGATTTAAAATGCCGAGTGAAGGAGGGCAGTCGATGACAATATAGTCATATTCTTTTTTGAGATTTTTTAACGACTCGCGGAGAACGAGCGTCTTGTCTTCGACTTTGTCACTCAGCGTCGAATCAAGCGAGGCAAGCTTTAAACTGCTCGGGAGGAGGTCTAGATATTTAAGAGCCGTGCGCTTAATCACTTTATTGATGTCATAGCCATTTGCCAGGACATCATAAATGCTCCGGCTCAGGAGCGTCGAATCAAAGCCGAGTCCGCGGGTCGCGTCGCTCTGCGGATCTAAATCAATCAATAAAATGCGCCTTTTGAAATGGGCCAAGGCGCTGGACAAATTGATTGCGGTCGTCGTTTTTCCAACGCCGCCTTTTTGATTGGCAATGCCGATGATTTTGGTCATGATGTATTAGTTTACCTTAAATGGTAAGAAGCATAAACAATTAAAGCGGCTTAGAACTTATCTGACTGTAGATGCGCGGATAGCGAAGGGGAGTCGTATCGTTTTTAACGATAAGAAGATTGACTCTCAAATCTTTATCCGTCGGCAAAATATCTTCATGGCAAACGACAATTTTGGCTTTCAAGATTTGCATGGCTTTTTTCGAGGCGATGATTTCTTCGCTCGCCCCGTGGGATTTCATGGCGATAAAAAGGCCTTTAACCTTCAATAAAGGGATTGCTAATTCCAGGAGGATGTTCAGCTGTTTAACCGCCCGGGCGATTGCAAAATCAAATTCCTCGCGCAATGCATTTTGCGTTTCGGCCCGTCCGACGACGATGGTGACATTATCAAGATGCAAATTGTCTTTAACGGTCTGTAAGAAACGGGCTTTCTTATTGTTTGGTTCTAACAAGACAATGTTGGCTTGCGGATTCGCGATTGCCAAAACGACTCCGGGAAAACCGGCCCCAGAACCGATGTCAATCAGCGATTTTTCCTTAATAGAAACATATTTTAACGGCAGCAGACTATCCAAAAAATGCTTTTCGATAATCTTTTCTTCGTCGGTGATGGCGGTGAGATTAAACATGACATTCCACTCTTTTAGCAAAGCTAAGTAGCTTGTAAACGCCCCCATCTGCGATGCGCTCAAGGTGAGATTCAACTCATTCATGCAATAGTCTTGAAATTGTTCAAAGTTCATAATAGTCCTCGCCTTTTTAATGTTAAAACGAGCACGGAAATATCGCTAGGATTAACTCCGCCGACGCGGCTTGCCTGACCGATCGTCCTGGGGCGAATTTTTTGTAGTTTCTGACGCGCTTCCAAAGCGAGTCCGTCAATATGGAGATAATCGAGGTCTTCACGCAGAAGCAGGCTTTCAAATTTCGCAAAAGATTTTGCTTCCTTTTCTTGCTTGGCGATATATCCCTCATATTTAACCATTATTTCAAGTTGCATAATACCCGTTTCATCAAGAGGATGAAATATCAGTTTAGGGATGAGTTCAATCATGGTCGAATAAGCGACATCGGGGCGCTTTAACAAATCATAGGCCAGAGTACCGCCTTTTAAAGGTGTACACCCAATTTTACGCAGATATTCATTCACTTTTTTGTTGGCGCCTAAATACGTTTTTCTTAAGATTGACAGAACGCGATTCAAGCTTTCATTTTTTTGCAAAAAACTTTGATATCTCGCTTCGGGAATAAGGCCGAGTTGGTAACCGTATTCAGTGAGTCTTAAGTCGGCATTGTCGTGTCTGAGGAGCAGGCGGTATTCCGCTCGCGAAGACAGGAGTCGATATGGTTCGATGGCCCCTTTGGTGACGAGGTCATCGATCATCACGGCAATGTAGGCTTCATTCCTCTTTAAGATAAGGGGTGCTTGACCGCGAATTGCCAAAACGGCATTTATGCCGGCCATGATGCCGAGCCCGGCGGCTTCTTCATATCCGGATGTCCCGCAAATCTGACCGGCTCCATAAAGACCTCGATACTTTTTAACACGCAAAGTCGCATCGAACTGGGTCGGAACGATTGCATCATACTCAATCGCATATCCATATTTGAGAATTTCAGCATTTTCAAATCCGGGTAATGAGCGGACCATCTGTTCTTGGACGTCGCGTGGCATGGAAGTCGCAAAGCCCTGAATATAAATCGAGTCGCCATCTTTTGTCTCGGGCTCAAGAAAGAGCTGGTGACGCGGCTTATCATAGAAAGTCGTTATTTTGCCTTCAATTGAAGGACAATAACGGGGTCCGACACCTTTGATTTGGCCATTAAACTGGGCGGAGCGTTCTAAGTTATTTCGAATTATTTCATGCGTTTTAGGAGAAGTATAAATAAGATGGCAAACCGCCTGATTTTCAAAGGCCACGAATTCTTTTGTCGTGTAAGAAAAAGCTAACTTGGCATTCGTGCCGTATTGAACGCTGGCCTTCGAAAAATCAATCGACGACTTGCGAATGCGCGGTGGCGTTCCGGTTTTTAGGCGGTAAATTTCGATACCCATCTCAGTGAGATTTTTGGACAATCCGATGGAAGCCTTTTCGCCGTCGGGACCGCTTGCGGTTTTTTCAAGACCGCGTAAAATCTGCGCTTCCATATATGTTCCTGTCGTAATAACCACAGCTTTTGCTCTTATTTCAGCGCCGTCGGACATCACCACCCCAAAAACTTTTTCGCTATCGTGCAGCAGGGATGTGACCATGCCTTCTTTAATTTCAAGATTAGAAGTATTTAATAGGATTTCCTGAACGCGGCCCGGATAAATATTGCGGTCGCTTTGCGTCCTCAAACACTGGACGCCCGGCCCTTTGCCGGTATTGAGCATTTTCATCTGCAAGTATTGATAATCGGCAGCAACTCCCATGATGCCGCCCAAGGCGTCGATTTCACGGACGACGATGCCTTTGGCTGATCCGCCGATTGACGGGTTGCACGACATGCGCGAGACAGCTTTAAAATTCAGGGTGCAAAGCAAAGTTTTGCATCCCATGGAAGCCGCCGCGTGAGCAGCTTCGACGCCGGCGTGACCGCCGCCGACGACGATGACATCGAATTCCACTAACCGACGCTTCCTTCCATGTCCATCTTAATCAACTGATTAAGTTCGACGGCATATTCCATCGGAAGTTCCCGCGAAAAAGGCTCGATAAAACCCATGATAATCATCTGTGTGGCGTCTTTTTCACTCATGCCGCGCGACATCAGGTAAAAGAGTTGATCTTCATTGATCTTACTGACCGTCGCTTCGTGTTCGATATACGACTGATCATTGAAAACTTGATTGGTGGGAATCGTATCGCTTTTTGAAATATCGTCGAGAATCAGCGTATCGCACTCGACATGGCTGCGCGAGTTGAGCGCTCCTTTTTCGTGGCGGACTGTGCCGCGGTAGTTGGCGACTCCGCCATTTCGTACGATTGATTTAGATATAATCGTTGAACTCGTATTCTTGCCCAGATGAATCATACGCGCACCGGCATCCTGATATTGACCATGATCAGAAACGGCGATCGAAATGCAAGTTCCTTTTGATCCATCGCCGGATAAAATAACGGCCGGATACTTCATGTTAACCTGGCTTCCGATGTTGCCGTCAATCCACTCCATTTGCGCATTATCATGGCAAATCGCGCGTTTTGTAACGAGATTTACAATGTTTTTTGACCAGTTCTGAACGGTTGAATAACGGCATTTACCATCGCGTAAAACAACGATTTCGACAACGGCGGCGTGCAGTGATTCGCGAGAATAAATAGGCGCCGTGCAGCCTTCGACATAATGAACATCCGCTCCTTCATCGACGATGATCAGCGTCCTTTCAAACTGTCCGGAGCGCTCGTTGTTGATGCGGAAATAAGATTGTAACGGCTTATCGAGTTTGACGCCCTTGGGGACATAGATAAACGAACCGCCGGACCAGACCGCGCCATTAAGCGCCGAAAATTTATTGTCGGCAAAAGGCACGACGGTATTGAAATATTTTCTGAATAGATCGGGCATCATTTTTAGCGCTTGGTCGGTCGAAAGAAAAACGACGCCTTTTTCCTCAACCTCTTTCAGCATGTTGTGATACACCATCTCGGATTCATATTGCGTGGCAACGCCGGAAAGATACTTTTGTTCGGCTTCGGGAATTCCCAACTTCTGAAACGTCTTTTTAATCGTTTCGGGAACTTCGTCCCAACTCGACTCTTCTTTTTCGCTGGGGCGTGTGAAATAGGTGTAAGCGTCGAAATTTAGGAATGCTAAATCAGGTCCGAATTTCGGCATTGGAAGCTTCAAAAAAGCGCGATAAGATTTGAGGCGAAAGTCGAGCATCCACTCCGGCTCGTTTTTTAATCGAGAAATGGTGCGAACAACCTCTTCGCTTAAACCTTTTCCGGTGTTTAAAATCGAGACATCTTCGTCTTTAAATCCATACGCGTATTCTTTTTGGGGAAGCTTATTTTTCTTCATGTTTGTGATCGTGATCTAAAAGCTCTTTAAGGGCATCCCAGCCGATCGTCGCGCATTTAATGCGGGCGGCCTGGCGATGCGTGTTGATAAAAACGATGGCTTCGTCGAGAACTGTATCGTCAAAGGGTTGCTCGTGAATCATCTTCTGGTATTGTTCGATTATATAGAGGGCATCTTGAACATTTTTGCCGATTACCAATTCGGTCATAATGTCAGTCGAGGCGGTCGAAATCGTGCAAGCTATACCATCAAAGGCACAGTCGGAAATGACCCCATTTTCTTCAAGAAGAAAAACATTGATATCATCGATGCAATTCGGCGAATCGATGTGCATCATCTGATAGCGGTCATCATGCGGTGTCCGCTTATTCCGAGGTTTCTCATAATGGTCCATAATAATTGCCCGCATCATCTGCGGATCAAGCGAAATAGGCATCGAGGAAATCGCCTCCTTTTTCTAATGCCGAAACAAAGGCATCAATATCTTCTTTGGTATTGTAAAAATAAAGAGATGCGCGCACCGTCGCAACTTCGCCCAAATAGTCGAGAAGAACTTTCGCACAGTGCTGTCCCGAACGGCAGGCAATGCCTTGCGAATTCAAGTATGTCGCCTCATCCTGAGCAAACACACCTTTAATATTAAAGGTGATAATGCCAGATTCCGCTTTTTCGTTATACAAAATAACTCTTTCATTCTTCTTAAGTTTTTCAATTGCGTATGTCCGCAGTTCATCTTCATAGCGACGAATATTTTCCATGCCGAGTGACATCAGATAATCAGTGGCGGCCTTGAGCCCATATATGCCTTCGATGTTCTGTGTTCCGGCTTCAAATTTTGAAGGGGGTTGTAGATAGGTGACATCACCGCACATATCGAATTTGGCATTCATGCCTCCTCCCGTCATAAACGGCGCCGTCTTTTCAAGAAGTCCATATTTTCCGTAGAGGACGCCGATGCCGGTCGGACCGACCATCTTGTGGCCGGAAAAAGAGAGAAAATCTACATCCAGATCTTTGACATCGGTCGGCATGTGCGGCACCGATTGCGCTCCATCGCAGACGACGATCGCGCCATATTGATGAGCGATTTTTGTAATCTCTTTGATATCGACGATAAAACCGAGGACATTCGTCACATGAGCGACGGCGATAATCTTTGTCTTCTTGCTGATGACCTTGCGGAGATTTTCCGGGACGAGTTTGCCATCTTCATTAAGCGGAATATAGTTGATTTTGCACCCGGTCATCTCGCCGACTTTAAACCACGGTAAGACGTTGCTGGCGTGCTCTGCCTGAGTTATCAAAATCTCATCATCTTTGGTCAGATATTTCGTCCCGTAACCATAAGCAATTAAGTTAATCGACATCGAGGTTCCGGACGTGAAGACAATTTCTCTTTTTTCGGCGTTGATAAACCTCGCTAAAGTGGCGCGGGCCTCATCAATTTTAACATCGACGTTATAGCATAAATCATAGTCGCCGCGATGAGAGTTAGCGGTTTCATATTGAAAATATGCATTGACCGCTTTTTCGACTGCATATGGTTTAAAAGTCGTCGAAGCATTGTCGAGAAAAATGAGCGGTTTTCCTTGCATCATGACTTTATTTTTAAACATCGGAAAGTCATCTCTTATTAAATACGGATCGATTTTTTTCATACGCGTTCCTCAATAATTTTAGCAATTTTCTCTTTCATCGCCTCGTCATGGAAGTAATTGGCAATCGGAAGCAGATAGCCATAAGTGATGAGCTTCTTGGCTTGATTTAGATTCAATCCGCGGGACATCAGATAAAAGAGATGGTCGTCGCTTAATTTCCCGACGACGGCAGCGTGGGAGGCCTCAACTTCATTTTCATCGATGTTAAGGCGTGGATCGGCTTTGGCAACCGCCCCTTCATCAAAGACGATAATCTTTGCATTCTGTTTGGTCTTGCTCTTTTTCGCGCCGCGGGCGATTTCGTTAGCGCCGCTGAAGGCGAGACGCGAAGAATTGCGGGCAACTCCGTAGTTGTCCATCAAGCCATATGTACTCTGCGCGAGATGATGAAAGTGAACCGCATATTTCTTATCATCCTGATTACTGGCAAGAGTGGACAGACGCCATGTTCCTCGAGCGTTGCTTCCGACTAAATTAATCGCGACATTAAGGCGAGAATTTCCATTGGAAAAGTCAGCCATGGTCGCAAATAATTCAGCATTTTCCTCGACTTTTGCAACGATTTTGCCATTTCTAGATTCGCCGAAATTAATGAGATTAAGGGCTAGATTAGCCCCTTTGCCCACATTTATTTCCAAGCCGTCAAAGCCTTCGCTGAAGTCGACGATAAGCTCTTGTTTTTGACAGTCGGCAAGAATGATTTTCCGGATGTTATTTTCCATCCCGAATCGCCTCTTTAGTGGCGCATACGCCAATCGACACCGCGCTCATGGCCGGTTCTTCTTTTTCGATATCGATACCCAGTTCGGTTTTAATCCACTCATATCCTTTAGTATCTATTTTTTGAATGATTTCCGGTCCGCCTTCGACCGCGATTTTTCCGTTTACCATAACGATGGTGCGATTTAAATTAATCATGTTGTATAAGCGCGCATAGTGTGAGACGACCAAAAAGCCGCGCCCTTTTTCTTGTTCTTCGCGAATGGCGCTGGCGACGATGGTCATCGCATCGATGTCGAGCCCGGAATCAATTTCGTCAAGCAAGGCAAAACGCGGTTCCAAAAGAATCATCTGCAAGATCTCGTTGCGCTTTTTTTCGCCGCCCGAAAAGCCGACGTTTAACGAGCGGTTGGCCATCTCAAAGGGAATGCCCATCTTTTTATATGTCGAATCGAGCAAACGGTAAAACTGAAATAATGATAGAGGTTTAGCTCGTCGCGCGTTGATAGAGGCTCTGAGAAAATCGGCATTGACGACACCGGACACTTCGCTTGGATACTGCATGCCTAAAAAGAGGCCGGCTTTCGATCGCTCATCGACCGACATGGTTAAAACATCCTGATCATTGAGAAGGATTTGCCCGCTGGTGATTTGATAACGGGGATTGCCCATTATCGCCTGCAAGAGAGTTGACTTGCCGTGTCCGTTGGGACCGAGCAAAGCAACCGTCTCACCGCTTCTGGCGGTAAGGCTCACACCTTTGAGTATTTCTTTGTCTTCCACGTTAACGTGGAGATCGACTATTTTAAGAACATCCATGCTATCATCTCCTAAAATCTCTCATATTGTATATTAATCAATATACATATTCAAACATAACGATAAGAACTTGCCTTTCCAAAGACTTGTAATAAAGCTTTTCGGATTTAAAAAATCCAAAAAATGGAACGATTATTTTTTAAAGAGAAACAGTTGATATTGATAAATTGCTTGTTGTATTAATAATATTAATGTAATAGAATATTCGTGCTATGTTCAGGCTTAGGAGGGAAACAACTACTTATGAGAAAAAGTAAGATTACGCTCGGAATAGTAGCTGGATTGCTCAGTACCTTTGCTTTAGCCGCTTGTGACGGACCAACATTTTCCGGCGACGGATATGTTTTAACCTATACGGGCGCTAATGGCCAAGAGTATCACTACACCGCTGAAGAATTGTTTGATTCATATTTGCAGACAACCAGCGGTGCATCGTCGCTCTTTGACTCGGTCTATAAAGTTCTTGTCCGCAACTACTTTATCACCGACGATACAGAGGGCGGAGGTATTGACACTTATCCAGATATTAAGAAAGGTGCCGACAACGACGTCGCAGGCGTCAAATCGAAGGCGGAATCAGCCGCCGACGACAACGGTACGAAATATGACGATGAGTTCGAGAAGCAACTCGATACTTATGGCGTCGAAGATGAAGACGAACTGTGGGAGCATTTTGCCTATCAGCGCATGACGACTGAATTCGAAGATCAATTCTATGAAAGAAATATCGATTTCATTCGCGATGCCAAAAAAGAAGCTGCTGAAAACACCTTAAAATTCAGCGGTTATCTTGAAAAGATGACTCCGTATCACGTCCGCCACATCCTCGTCAAAGTGAGCGCCAGCGCCAACGCGCTCTACAATTCGGAAATCACCGAGGCCGAAGCCAAGAAACTCGCTAACGTCGGTCAAAACCTGGCCCTCGGCAGCGAAACCTTTGGCTCACTCGCTCAACTCTATTCCGAAGACACCGGTTCGGCCGAAAAATTCGGCGACTTAGGCATCATGTCGAAGAGCACATCGTTCATCAATGAATTCAAGCTCGGCGTCTACGCTTATGAAGCCATCAATAACAGCACGACTTTGGCAGAAGCGAAAGCCGGCCTCGGCATCACCGATGAGATGAGCGCCGACTATGTCAGTGCCACCGGATCAGACAAGATCGGCACGATTCCTTACGAAGCCTTCTTAAAGCTTCAGGATTACTCCGATGTCACGAAGGATGATGATTCCTTTATCGTTAACGATAATAATCCATATTTCTATCCTCGTAACATTCTCTTTAACAAATACTTCAACCGCCACGACATCTCGGTCATCACGCCGAACTCCCTTGTCGCCGGCACCTTAAGCGCCGATAACAAATCAGTCGAAAATGAAAACTATGTCGGTGTTTATAACGCCACATATAACGGCATGCCCGGCTTCAAAAATATCCCGGGACTCGGCATCGATGTCAACGGTGACTCAGTCGTCGACGCCGATGATAAAGTCCTGACGACCAAAGACGGCAAAGTCGTTCTCGCCGTTCGCGGCGGGACAAGCGGCGATTCCGGATACCAAGGTTTCCATTTCATCGTCGTCGAGAGAAGCGCATTTGATAATGCGACAAACAATGTCTCGCTCAGCGATTACTACACGACCAAATATCCCGGCCAAAAAGATTATCCGACCTACGCCTCAACCGATCCTGAATACGTCGAAGGCAAAGATAACTACAAACCGACATATGTCAACTTCCTCGATCAGCAAATCAAAGATTACAAGAGCCGCGCCGAGTCAGTCGAAGGCGAAATTAAAGGCTTTGATTCCAATCTTAAGTATTTTATTTACGAAAAACTATTGACGACAATCAATACTGAAACCGGCAATCCTTACATCAAGTTCGGCGAACCGATTTCTTATGTCAACAGCCACGGCGAAACCGTCACAATCGACCTTAAGAATACGATTGAAAACTGGATTGCCGCCACGCGCAATGAAGCCGACTATAACACACGCGAGAGTTGGAAGGATACATGGGATGCCTATGTCGAATTCCTCGAGCAGCAAAATGCTCTTCGCGCATCCGGAAAATTGCTCAGTGAAACCTGTGCCATCCAATACTCGAGCACGGCAAAAACTGCTGAATTATGGGCCAAGGGAGGGGCATGCTACAATGACAAATAAGAAAAAGGGATTATTCCTCACACTTGTCGCCGCTTCCGCTTTTGTTCTTTCCTCATGTAATGAGGTGACCGCTCTTCCGAAGTTCTATGAAGATCCGATCATCCTCAATGACGACGGCACCAAAACCGATGTCTATCAGAATATCATGTCGCTTATCTATGATGCTTTAACCAGTTCCTCGGACAATCCGAAAAAAGTTCTCGATGAGATGATGTATGTCATCGCCGTCGATCAATTCGGCTCCTTTGCCGAAGTCGAAGAGCTGGCCGCCAAAGACGCCAACGCCGCCGAAGTCCGCACCTTTATCGAGGCTCACGACAATGTCTACCGCGACGAAAATGATGCCGAGGCCGACAAAGTCGCCAATGAATTCGCGCGTCTAGTTCACTTTAAAGATACGATGGACTATCGCATCAAAGAAGTCTTCCACGATGCCGCGACGGGCGGTTCTTATTCCAAACGCAGCCGTTTTGATGAAGAGAAATATGCGGTTAGCCTCGTCGGTGACCTCTATGACATCGAGGGTGTGTTTGAAGACGCGACCGTCTGGTACAAAGACGTCCTGGTCACCCCGGATGTCGAAGTCGAAGATATCGTTAACTTCGTTCATATCGACCGCTATCAAGATTACATCGAACGCGGCGTGCTCCCGCGCCTTTATCGCGAGAAACTCGTCGAGCAATTCATCTACGACAACAATTATTCTTCTCTCGGTCGCACATACGCCCGTGAGGTAGAGTATATCAAAATCGTCAACAACGATGCCTATCCGAGCGCAGCTAAGTCTTTGATCAACGCCTTTGTCGACAAATACATCTTAGATGTAAATGCCGCTGATGAAGTCGACTTCGAAGTGCTGGCCAATGCCTGGAGAGGAATCGACCTTTCCCCCGACGCCGTCACTTTGCTTGAAACAGCTTTCACGGGCACCAGCGTGCCGGTGACCGATGCCGATGTCCTCGCCCAACTCGCCGGACCGAGCGTCTATTATCCGCAGACGCAGTTTGGTTCGATCGCCAAGGATTATCTAAAGATTACCGATGACCGCTTTACCAACGACACCGGGATCGAATCCGATTTTACCAACAGCAACGCCTACACCAAACAAGTCGGTTTGACGATCAAATCCGATTCCTTGAAGCTCGAAGACTACACCAACGACGGCTGGTATGTTAAAAGCGGCGGTCTCAGCGAGCTTCCTGAAGCGATTCGCTCACGCCTTTTTAACATCAATGTCGCCAATGAAGTCGGTAGCATCGAGGCCGAAGACGCCACTCATAGTTATGAGTCCGGTCAATACGTTCGCAATCTCCGCGGCGAATTCTATCTGACGCCGACGACTTCCGAACAGGGAACCGATGTTCGCAAAGATAACTTTGTTATCTACGACATCTCCAGTTCCACCTACTACATCATCAAAGTAAAAGAAGCCGTCTCGACTTCCAAACTATCGCGCCTGAGCGACAACAGTTATCCGACCTTAGAACGCGAAGATATCGCCAAAGAAGTCACCCATGTGCTGTCGGCCAAAGATTCCTACATTAACAATGCTTACGAATCTTACATCAAGCTCTACAGCGTCATCTATCACGACACGACCATCTACGATTATTTCAAGGAGCAGTTCCCTGATCTATTCGACGATGAAGATTGATAGCTGAGGCCTGCAAAACTATAATATAAGGAGGATGGAAACGTCCTCCTTTGTTATCTAGGAGGTAAAGTATGAATAATCTCGATTGCATTTTTTGTAAAATTGTCCGCGGCGAAATTCCGGCCACCAAAATTTATGAAGACGATGATGTCATGGCTTTTCTTGATATCTCGCAAGTCACCCCGGGTCACGCCTTGGTCGTGCCGAAACGCCACTACCCCAATTATGTCGCGACGCCGAAGAGCATCATGCACAAAGTCATGGATGTCGCCCAGCGCGTCGCCCAGGCCGACATCACGATGCTGGGAGCCAAGGGTGTCAATATCCTGACCAATGTCAATCGCGAGGCCGGGCAAGTCGTCATGCACTTTCATGTCCACGTCATTCCCCGCTACGTCGCCGACGAAGGTTTTCAGATCACGATGCTTAAAAACCGCCGCCTCTCCGAACTCAACCTTCCGATGCTGGCCACCGAAATTAAAAAGGGTCTATAGATTACCCTTTATCTTATTAAAAGCAAGGCACAAACCTTGCTTTTTTATTTGTTGAATTTCTCGGCAAAAACAATCGCGTCTTGTTCATTTAACGGCTTGCTGAAGAAATAGCCTTGGGCGCGATCGCAACCGTAAGCCATCAGATAGTCTTTTTGAATTTCGGTTTCGACACCTTCGGCGACGACCGTATAACGCAGTTTTTGACCGAGCGAAATAATATCTTTGGTAATCGCTTCATCAATGTTGATCAGTTCGATGCCATCCATGAACGCCTTGTCGATTTTAATGCTGTTAATATTGATGGCTAAAAGGCGATAAAGGGATGAAAAGCCCGTTCCGAAGTCGTCGATGGCCACGCGAATGCCCTGCTCCATTAAGCGGCCGAGGACCGAGTTGATTTCCTGATAATTCGAGGCGAAGACCGATTCGGTCAGTTCAACCCAGATCTTTTCGGGGACGACGCCGACTTCTTTAACGATATCGAGAAACTTCTTGGTGAAATTATCACTCAGCAGTTGAATCGCCGAGATGTTGATTGATACCGACATCTCCTCGTATCCGAGTTCGTGTATTTTTTTAAGAAAGGTAAGTGATTTCCGCACGATTATACGACCGAAGGGAATGATGAGCTTGGTGCGTTCCAAGACTGGAATAAAAGCAAGGGGCGGGACAAAGCCGAAAACATCGCTTTTAAGACGGGCCAAGGCTTCAAATCCGCATACTTTATTTTTCTTTAAATCGATAATCGGCTGATACTGGAGAAAGAAGCGTTCTTCGCTGATTCCGTCAGAGATTTCGGCCAGTTCCTTCTCAAGTTGCCGCTCGCGCTGAATTTCATTTTCCATCGCGACATCAAAGAAGACGTAATGGATTGATCTTTCGTCGTTGATATAAGCTTTTTCGCTGGCGAGCAGCAGATTTTTAAGGATGGTATCGACTTCGCTCGGCTTGCTGTTCGCGGGTAGTTCATAGATACCGACGCCGCAATCCCTTCACCTTCTTTAATTTCAGTCTCATCCCTATCATCGCCATTATCGCCCAGCATTTTTTTGCCGGCTACTCATTGGCGTTGATAGGCGTGGTCGCCTCCTTTATCATCATCGTCTTAGATATTCAGCACCAGTTTGCGGTGACCGACTTTCTGACCGGGTTAGGCAACCGCCGCAACCTGATCAAGTTTGTCGGACTAAAGATTCACAGACTCCGTAACGGCGACAAGTTTGCCGGCTTCATGCTCGACATTAACAACTTCAAGAAAATCAACGATAAATATGGCCACTGCTTCGGTGACCAAGTCTTAATCGATGTCGCCAATGTCTTAATTCAGACGACGCAAAAAAACGATTATGTCGCCCGTTTCGGGGGCGACGAATTCGTCTTGATCATCGATTTGAATACCGAGGAAGAAATCGAGGAATATAAGAAAGTGATTCGCCAGGCCTGCGAGAAATATAACGCGAGTGAAAAAAACACCCACGTCATCGATTTCAGCATCGGCTCGGCCTTATTTAGTAAAGCAGAAGGCATGACGCCATCGCGTTTTTTAGAAATTATCGACGACCGCATGTACATCGACAAGCAATCGACTAAAGCAATTTAAAATTGTCGCAAAAGTACTTTAAAATCCGCGATTTGCGGTTTTTTTATCTCTTCTTGGGCTTGTAAAAAGAGCGATCATCCATCGCGTAGATACGAGTGCTGAATTCGCCTTCCGGGGTCTGATCATAAGCCTTATCTAAAATCATCATCTTAGCGTCGAGGTCATCGATCACACTTAATAAATAGGCTTCTCTGGTCAGCGGCAAAACCGGTGAACCATACTCGTATTTTCCGTGGTGAGAAAGAACCATATGAGATAGCAGAGTCGCCGTTTCACTATTTATTTTTAAAGCCTCAATGCTCTTTTGGATTTCGGCGTGAGTGATGGAAATGTGCCCGATCAGCTTTCCTTCCAAAGTGTATTTCGGAATGATCGGTCCGCTGAGTTCAAGGGTCTTGCCAAGATCGTGAAGGAGAATGCCGGCGATCAACATATCGCGGTCGACGCTCGGATAAAGATTGGCAATCGCCTCGCCGAGATCGGCCATCGAGACGGTATGGTGAAGAAGACCGGATGCGAACTCATGATGGTTGCGGACAGCGGCCGGATAGGTGATATAACTCTTGTAGTATTTGCCAATCAAGGTTTTGGTGAGCAGAGCGATATCTTTATCCTTTAATGAATTGACATAGCTATCGAGGCGCTTTTCGAGTTCCTCGAGGGGTATGGGCGACGCCATCGTAAAGCGGGTCGCATCAAATTCATCGTCATTAACCTTGCTGATCGCCCGGATTTTTACTTGCAAGTTATCGCGGTAGTTCAAGACATCGCCATCGACCAAAACAACATTGCCGATGTTTAAAAGCGCGGCATCAACTTCGTTAATATCCCACTTTTTGGCTTCGATTGTTCCGGTCTTGTCCTGCAGGGTGACATTCATATAAGCCAAGCCATTATTGGTGACGCCTTTATTAGCATTGACGACCAAAAGCGGTCCGCGAATCAAATCGCCTTCTAAAAAATCTTTAATCCATTTCATCGTTTTTTTCCTCCGTCATAATTTTCATTATGTCCTTATATCGATAACCTTTACCAAGTAGATAGTTAATCGTCTTATGCCGATTATCGGCGATGCCTTTTCTCTTGGCTAAAGCGTAGTCTTTTTGCAAAGCGACCAACTCGTTTTTTTCATCGCCTTTTTTAACTTTGTCCAAAAGTTTAATGGCGATGCCTGATGGATAGCCAAGCCTCAGCAAGGCAGCATAGACGCGCTTTTTGCGCTGTAAGTAATTGTAGCGGATAAATTTGGCTTCCAGGCCTGCGAGCAGCGCGCTCGCCCGCTTGTATTCATCATCATAATTAAATACGAGTCCTTTAATTAAATGCTGGGGAACCCCTTTTTCATAGAGCCCTTCAATAATTCGATCTTGGCCGTAACCTCGGTTTTTAGCAAATTCGAGATAATCGTACATGAACTGGCGGTCATCGATGAGACCACTCGCGGTCAGGATATCGATTATTTTAGTAATTTGCGCCGGGCTTGCTCCCTTAGCTTCCAACTTGGTAATGAGAGCTTTCTTGGTGGGGTGACCTTTGGTGACGGACGCCAGAGCGCTTTTTAAAAGTTTATCGATATCTTCGCGGTTTTTTATGTGCGACATCTCTTCGTCGGATAAGATTTTTCCGACATAAAGATGAAAATCGGTATACGTATCAAGGCTGATTTTTAGCTCTTCGTCAGCAAAAACAAGCGTCGCTTTCGCCTTGCCGACTTTGATCTTTAAGATCTCCTTACCACTTTTTGCGGATCGCACGGCGGTACACCTTTATGATATTTTGGTAAAAAGCTTCAATTGAGTAAGGCTCGATGCCATCTTTGGCTTTTTTGACAATCGCTCTTACTTTCGTCTTGGGCAGGGCGAGTACTTTTTCAAAGACTTGGGGGAAATCATCGGGACCCTGATAGAAAAAGCCGGTTTCGCCATCATTGATGACCCCGATGAGATTCGTGTCGTAACGGGTGATGACCAAAAGATCAGAAGCCATTGATTCCATGAAAGTCAATCCTTGCGTTTCGCTGAGCGAAGCACACAAAAAATAATCGCCGAGATGATAATAATAGGCTACTTCATCGGGTAAGACGCGGCCGACAAATGTCGTCGCGTGAGCGATGCCGATTTCTTCCGCTAAAAGTTTTAATTCTTCAAGGGCGGGACCACCGCCGACGACGAGAAGCTGCGTTTTACGGCGTGGCTTGCTCTTTAAAAAAGCGGCATATGACTTTAAGCAGACATCAATGCTCTTCTCTTTGGCGACGCGCCCTAAGACGAGCAAGGTGACGACGCTGGGATCAGGTCGATATTTCTTCATCAAATTCGCGAGTTTGACGCGGTCGATGTTTTCGATGGCGAATTTCGAGAAATCGGTGCCCGTCGGCACGACGTGAATAAAATTATCAACGCCGATATAACGCATGTAATCCTTGGTTTTGACGCTGGGAATAACGAATTCATCGACGCCCGAAATAATGCTCTTGGTAAAGGTGCGGACCGCGCTTTTGGCAAAGCGATCAAAGTAGCCTTTGGTCGCGTAATGAGTATAGTCTTCATACATAGTATGGTAGGTGTAGACTTTGGGAAGTTTTAAAAGCCTCGTCACGATGTGTCCGAAGGCTCCGATGCCGGCATCGGTTTGAATATGGGCGACATCGGGTTGAAAGGCGCGGATAATTTTCATGGCTTTTGAGTTATATATCCACGACATCCGATAGCCATAAAGTTTTTTTAACTCGGCACCGGGAATGCGTAAAATGCCATCGATGTAGGTGACTTCTTTACTCGTCGAGTTGGTGGTGACCACCACGACTTGATGGCCGTGGCTGACCAGCGTATTAAAAAGGGAGCGGGTCGAGGTCGCGACGCCGTTAATCTCGGGCGGATAAGTATCAGAAAAGAGGACGATATTCATATTTTTATTATCACTTTATTTCGATATTATCCCACGGTTCATCGCTCTTCTTCTTGGGGGCGGGCTTCTTAGTTTTTGGCCTTGCCACTTTCTTAACAGGAGCGGTCTTTTTCTTTTTCGGCTTTCTCTTTTCGGTGCGGATCATGACCTCTTCGCCGAGAGCTTCTTCGATTTCATCCGTCCTTTTACTCGGTGTTAGCATCTTGCTCAGTCTGCGCAGTTTATTTTGTACTTCGCGACGGGAAAGGCGGGCCGTCTCATAAAGAGTATCTGCGCTCCGCTTTCTTTCTTCATAGGTTTGCAACTGCAAATCGATAAAGGTCTGGCGGTCGGCTTTTTCGAGGTGTTCCTTCGGCGAGGAACGATAGAAGGCGGTCACTAAGCCGGCGACTAAAACGACGATATGGAAAGTCGCGGTCCGCCAGATAATCTGGGCCGCGACCGTGTTGGCGTACGTATCAAAATAATTGTTAAAAATGACGAGGAAAAAATATTCGCTGACACCCGCCGATCCGGGAAGAGGAATGAGCCCGGTAATCATCTGGTGATAGCTCGACAAGAAAACGCCGTCCCAAAATCCGGCGAAGGTGAAGGCGCCCGTCACGGTGTCGTTATAGGCGTTAAGGGCGATACCGGCGAGCCAGGGAATGCAATACTTGCTTACCAAAGATATTGAAAAGAGAAACATAATCAAAATCGTAACCGGGATATTAGACTGCAGACGGCGCAGCTCAATTTTAAAGTTTTCGACCTGAATTCGCAGCGATTCTCTTAAATGGTCAGGATTTTTGACGACTTTGAGGCGGGCGAGCAAGCCGATACCATAATGCATGATTAAGTTATGGAACTTGTGCGAGTAAGACATTAAAACCAGCAACAAGATGACGGATAGATTAATGACAAAACCAAAAATCGTAAAAACGATGACGGGGATTTCTTTGATGGAAATGCTTCCGAGTTCAATCGTGAAGTTAGCCATGCTCGAAAGGAGGGGCCACTTGACGGAGACGGCCACCGCTCCCAAGAGGATGAGGACGATTTGATAAAGAATAAAAGCCATCACCATAATGGACGCGCCGTTTGATGGTTCAACGCCTTGCTTCCGCATCGTATAAACCTGCATGATCTGACCGCCGGAAGCGGAGGGCGTGACAGCATTAAAGAAGGCGCCGACCATCGAAGTCGCCAACCCCTGGTGATATTTGTAGCGACGCGTATATAGACGCGCGAAGACAAAAATAATCAAACCATCGATGAGATAGCTAAAAACGACCATGCCGATAATTAGAAGCAATACTCTCCAGTCGCTCGTGCGAAGAGCTAGAGCCGTATCGGCAAAGTTATCTTTTAAAGACAAAAAGATAGCCAAACCGGTGACGACAATCACCAAAAGGAGATAGATCAGATAACGGTTTTTGCCGGCTTTTTTCTTTTCGCTAGGGGTCGAGTCGAGTTTTATTTCTTCCATATGCTGATAACATTGGTAATTTTAGCACAATCACACCATTTTTCGTATTAGCAATACGACATTATAAAACCAATGATGGGATAAGATAAATTGGCGGCACGTTCAATTCCGTTCCACTAAATTATAAGCAGGATGACGCCGATGAGTTGCAAAATAGTCCCTAACAAAACGAAGATATGAAAGACGCCGTGCATCCATTTCACTCTGTGACCGATGGCGTAAAAGATTACTCCTAGAGTATAGGAAATACCACCAGATAAAATCAATAGCATAACGGTTAGAGGAATATACTGAACAGCGGGGTAAAAAATGACGATGAACCAACCCATCACGACATAGAGGACCACGGTGATGATTGATGTTACTTTTCCGTTAAGATTGCGGAAGTTCATAATCGTGCCGGTAATTAGTCCAATTAATTGGACAATCATGATGATCAAACCATAATTCGTGCCCTGAAAAGCAAAAGCCGAGATCGGGGCGTAGGTTCCGGCAATCAACAGATAAATAGTATTGTGATCAAGCAGGCGAAAGAGTTTTTTCCAGACGCTTTTTACTGGTAAGGCGTGATAAATGGTCGAGGTTGCATATAAAAGAATCATCGATAAGGAAAAGAAAATAAGGGATAGCGTCTCCCATACATTGAAACGAAAGATAATCGCTAATGCGATGAATGCGCCAAGCGCGACAAGACCTAAAGCGATTCCAATGCCGTGGCTGATAAAATTAAAACGCTCTTCCCCTTTTGAATATTTGGGGAGAGGTTGCTGCTGGAGGTTTTCTTTGATTTCGGCGACGGTCATCTGGCTTATTCCTTGATACCATCACTCTACAAAACAAACGGCAAATAAGAAACCTACGCTTCAATGCAATAAAAAGGGAATAAAAATCGTGAAAGTAGAATTTTTCTTTTCTGTCTCTTGCGAGTGGAATGGCAATATTTTGCCTATTCTTATCAAGGGATTGGCATAATTGGCAGATCGCTGTTGCAAAATTGAAGTCGTAGTTAATACCGCGCCTCCAATAACAGTTAGATTGGATTTCGTGGAGAATAAAAGTATGTTTCTAAATTAAATATTCATTAAAGGTGGCAAAACAAAAAGTATTTCATTTGAAGATATTCTTTCAAATTAGCGGCGTTAAAATAATCTTTCGAATATGGCGATGTTCAGAATGTTGTTTATTGATAAATATCGCGGCTGTGTCCAATGACAATGACAAGAATTACCAGCTTTTCCTCTACAATCAGCCTATTTTTAAAATTATATCTAAAAGATAAATCTTGCCGCTTCTTCTTAAGCCAGCAACTATATTAACTTCGCCTTTTCCTATAAAAGACATGAGTTCGCTAACTTCTTTTGTTCTATTTAAATCCCCCATATCCAGTAAGTCCTTCCTTATAAATATTCTCTAATCCGTAGTAAGCAATTCCGCTCTTATCAATCCTTAATTCCATTTCACCAAGCACAGCAACCATCTGAGGAATTGAACTCTTTGCTTTTTTTGAATCTTTCCATCTTTTCATCATCATCACCATAGTCAATTCTAACGATGTATTTTCTATCAAAATACTCAACTAGGAACCCGTGATCAAATTCCACTCTCGACTTATATTTTCCATCAATCGTATCTCCATAATATGAAAGGGCACGGTATACCATATAATTCTCCGAAAACATTTTTGCAACTAAGTAGGCTTCACTTTTCAACTTTACATTCTATTCATACACTAAATCTATTAGATCAATATTTGAAATATAAGTTGGGTAAAATACGAATCCTGGTGTTACTTTTTTCATCGTCTTAATTAAAGGTTTTTTTACATAAAACAACTTTTGTAATACCTGGTATTTCTTTGGCATATGCTTATGCATTACATTTTTATTGTTTTTGCATTTTTGTCCGGTTTGCGCGGATAAAAGGAAGTAGACTTGTGCCAATTGGTTATAACAAAATCTACATTTATAAAAATTTATTTAGGCAATTTGAATATGTATAGAAACTGAATACTAATGCTTTAGCTAATTATTTAGCTTTTTAATGAATCAATGGTTGAAATAAATAATTCTTTCTTCCAAAGTTTTAGCCCGTCTTTATCATTGACAAAGTTAGTCACATCTTCTTTAGCAGATTCGTAGTTTGTTGTTTCAAACTTTTCTTTTAATAATTCTTTAACTTTCTCTAATGTTAATGTTTCGCTATCTCCTATTTTGCCACCTGAATTTTTCAGTTTGTTTTCTAAATACTTAATGTTGAATTTGCTACCTTTGCCGATATAGAAGAGATAATCATAATAGTCTCTGCCTTTAACATGATGCTTATATTCTCGACAGAGAATCGCATGAATCTTACTTGCAAATAAAGTCGGTTCATCGAATATTTGCACTTCATATGGAGCTGGTAACATTTTATATTTGAATTCTGTGACTCCACCGCTAGGATTATCTAAATCTATTTCAAATTTAATCTTAATCTTTTGATTGGACACTGCTCTTTTCGCGTCTTCGCTTTTCGGGAAGAAAGACAACATAAGCATTAATGTATTTCCTTTTAGAAAAGCACTTTGTACTTCTGCGTGTTCATCTTTCTTCTTAAGTTCAACACTCATATCTAAACCATAAGATGCAAATTCTTTTTTAAGAGAAGGAAAATAATTATCTAGTTTGAAATTAGGATCTTTTTCTAATAACGCAAAATCAAGATCTTCACTAAATCTATTTAAACCGTGAAAGATTCGTAGACACGTTCCTCCATAAAAAGCCGCTTTGTTAAAGAAACCGGCGCGAGATAAACCCGCTAAAGCAATTTCTTGGATAATTTCTTTGATTGCGCTTTCTCTTTCCTCATCATTTTGAGGATTATACTTAGCAATCATCGTTTGAATTACACTATTCATGGTCATATTCCTTTCTGATTAATTTAATCAATAAATCTAAATTAGTCTTATTGTATAAAGCCGCTAGTCTAGTCATTAATCTAAAATCACGAGAAGCAAATTCATCTTCATCGATTCGCTTATCGACAAATAGTAATTCCTTTAAATCGTTGATACTTCTTACAACTCTCCACTTGCTTAAAGAATCGCATATCGCCTTTTCCTTAGTCGCAATCTTTACTATATAATCATCACTTTCAAGATAAGTTAGTCCTTCTGAAAAAACATTTGCTGGAATATCGGAATATTCATATCTGCCAAACTTATTAATAAAAGTCTTATTCTTTCTAACATTTAAAGATGCAGATGTAATTGCCACTACCTTTTCTGGTATTAAACCATAATAAGATAATGCCCAATCAAAACTAAGATAGGATGGAGATAATATTGAGGATGCCAAAAAACACGGATTTGCATTTCCATCAGTTTCGTAAATACCTCTAGTAAGCCTAAAAATAACCCCACTAATAGCATCTCTTCTTATCTTATCTAGTGGATTGGAATAATCGCTGTATTGATTCTTTAACATAGATGTTGTATTTATCATATTTGCTCCTCCAAATACAATTATATTGGATTTAGTGGAGATTTCAAACAAAATATGTAACATTCTGAATTATTTATGGGTGTTTTTATGTTTTTCATCATGCGGACTCGGCATGCCTTTTTCAAGGGCGAGCTGCCGCGCCGATTTCTGATTTGACATGACGATCTTAATGGCTCCGAGCTTTTCCTCGCTGGTATAGATTCTTTTGTCCTGCTCGAGAAAAGGCTTTTCGCCATGCATCTGATAGAGTTTGACCACGTATTTAAGCTTCGCTAAATCGTAACTGTATTTCTTAACAAGCTTGGTCATCGGGACCTGCTCATCAAGATACTCTTTGATCATCTTCGGCTTTGTGTCCATGGTTAGTTTCATGAAAAAAGTCCCCTTATATTGTACCTTTCCTCGGTACAAAATATGGGAACAGTTTCAATTTCGTTGTCTTTAACGTACTGTAGTAATCCCTATTTATTTTTTGCTGCAAATAATTCCTA